>OGPY01002271.1_pt1 | contig 12235 bp, 11 predicted proteins | sample 1553121 | NCBI WGS metagenome assembly OGPY01 (sample SAMEA2580004, study PRJEB22360) | human gut metagenome
AGACCGCCGCTTGGAACGATTCTGCCCATAACACGCTTGATCAGAGTTTTCTCAGCGCCCTGTGGGTATTTGGTTCTGGCAACAAATACTTCCATATCTCCGATATTGGCAACTTTTTCCTGCATTAATTCAATGGCATCCGGCTTATTATCCTCAATAACAATGATACCCTTCTGGGCACCGGTTGTCTTAAGAACTGCTCGCAGACCAAAAATAATATCATCTGCATACTCAAGAAGTACTCTGTGATCTGCTGTCAAAAGCGGTTCACATTCGCAGCCATTGAGAAGGATGGTATCAACTGGTTTCGCTGGTTTCAGCTTGACACAGGTCGGGAAACCTGCACCACCCATACCAACGATTCCTGCTTCACGAATGATCTCAATGATTTCATCCGGAGTAAGCTTGTCAAGGTCTCCATGTGGCTGTACGGATTCGTGCAGAGTATTTTTTCCATCCGATTCAATAACAACAGCCATCACTTCACTGCCTCTTGTGCCATGCATACGAGGTTCAACAGCAACTACTGTTCCGCTTACGCTGGAATGTACAGGAGCGCTGATGAATCCGGCAGCTTCGCCGATCTTCTGACCGACTTTTACTGTATCACCAACCTGAACGATGGGATTCGCCGGAGCACCCAGATGCTGAGACATGGAAATTACAACCGTCTTCGGATCCGGGAACTTCTTAAGAGCAATGTGCTCACTGAATTCCTTGCGCTCTGACGGATGAACACCACCATAATAACCATCCAGTCTGTTTTCTCTGATTGATTTCACATAATCGTTGATCACCTTGAAATTAACCTTGGAGAAATCACGAACCTGTACGGGCTGATTAAGGAATTCTTCCAGACGTCCCTGTTTCGCCAGTCTCTGGTAAATTTTCTCCCATGCACAGTCCTTATTGGGATCTACTTCGCACTTTCCATTCTTTGCTCCTCCACACTGACCATTCACAAGACTCTTGGAACAGTCAACGATGGGACAGACACCACCGGTAATATTCAGATAACACTGTGCACATGCATCACAGCTCTTCTTGGTAAGTGCCATGCCATGATGACCTCTGTAGTTAAGGGTATTGCTTGCAGCAACAACCGGCTTACCTGCCAGATCCGCAACAGTCTGAATACCAAGACCACAGGAAATTACTACTACATTCTCTGTACCTTCTGGAATCAGATCCTGTAATTTTCTTTCTGTGTGCATCTTATTGCATAAGAAATCAAATTTTGCACTGCCTGTGACGGTTTTTCCCTGCTCCGCAGCAAATTCCAGGAACTCTCCGCAATCTGGTTCGTCAACGGTTTCAAATTCTTTGAAACACTTGTTGCAGGCAATCACAAACAGGTTGTCCCTGCCGTTCAGCACTGATGTAAGTTCATCACTGCTTTTCAGCTTGTACTTAGTATAGTTTTCCAATTGCTCACCTTCCTTATAAAATATTTGAACCTGCATACTTATCTTTTTTATCCTTTCTTTCCCCCTCTGCGCTGTTAAGAAAAAAACAATAAAATTTCGATAATTTGGTTCTATAATTACTGTCTATATAAATGTAGCACAAATCATTCATTTTATCCAGCTATTATTGTATATTTTTATCAAAAAGAATGGCTTTTTTTATGAAACAAGGCTTTTTCACCAGAAATTTATCTGTTATTTTTTTATCATTATTGTTATTTTTTTATCAGAAGTGATAACTTAGACTTTTTCTATTCATAACCTTATGCTATCAGTAGAACAATTGGGTACTTCATGGCTTTTCTTCGGTCTGCAACAGCTTTACCTTTTCTTATAGAGGATCAGTTCAGGAGAAGTCCCTTTGGCATCGTATGTGCAGATTATGATAAAATCCATACTTGCCAGAACTCCGAAACATCTGTCTCCACCGAATTCGCATTCAAGCTGATTTCCCAGATAGGTTGCCTGGTCGTCCAGGAACTTTACAGTTTTGCCATTTGGCAGTGGATATTCGAGGTTTACATACTTTCCGACAAGCGCATTTAATTTTTCAACTTTTGGCATGCCTTCTATGTGGAGATCGTTAATTTCTTGAATCAGTTGTTTCTTGAATGCTTCGAACTGTCCGTTGTCACTGAGTTTTTCATATCGTTTCCAGTAATCCAGTTTCGGAAGCAGTTCCTTCATATATGAGCGCGCCTGTTCTTCCGGGAAATTTTCGTCTACCATATTTCTGACACAGACATTAATCAGTTCATCCATGTCACTGTAGGTATAGGTACCGTCAGCGTAACACCATTTGCAGTAATCTTCATTCAGGCTGCCATCGCTGTCACGGCCTATGATCGAATCATCTTCAAGCGGCATTCCGCAGCACTGGCAGATAAGCTTTCTTGGCTCACCAAGCAGTGTGTTGATCGAAACATCAAATTCCTTGGATAAAAGTTTGAGAGTTTCTGTATTTGGAACTGTCTCACCATTTTCCCACCGAGATACCGCCTGCCTCGTGACCATAACCTTCTCGGCCAGTTCGTCCTGGGATAAGCCTCTTTTTGTGCGAAGTTCTAAAATAACTTTTCTTGTTTCCATTGCATACACCTCCGTTATTGGTGCCTTAATCATAACAGAAAAGAGGGCAGGGAAAAAGCAACCTGCTGTTTCGTTTTATTAGATTATACTCTCTGCCACACACAGTTTTCCCGCGGATGTCAAGTCATTGCTACAAAAAATATGCGGCTTTTTTGCCACGAAAATGGCTTAAAACCGCATATTTCTGTATAGAGGACGTTATATAATTGTCACAAAACAGGTGGGGAGGATGTTACGTCATTGCTATAATTTTATCCTTCCATTTTCTTCTTATTTCAACAAATCATATATTGTTTTTTCATTTTTAACACCAGTTTACAACTTTATAAATGATAGACTTGTTGATGAATCAGCTGTTTTAAGGCCTTTGTCTATCTCACACTGCTTTCGTACTTTTTCCTCAGCATTTATTTTATTTACAGTCCGGCAGGATTCCAGGAATCATTATCCAGTTTATTCAGCATCTCCTTCAGATCAACTGTATATGCCACCTTTACATCGCTGTCTTTTTTGACGATAAATTCAGAGAGTCCATATTCTGAGCCGTTGTCTGCCCAGTCATATGTATATCCCAGTCTCGTCCATGGATATTTCCCGTCAAAATAACTGGAGATAATATTTGAATCAAACCATTCTTTATAGTCCTCATCAACTTCATCCGAAAATGCATCTGTCATTTCTGTTGTTCCGATATCTGAGACATATGCCGGGCGGAAAACGTCTTCCGGTTTTACCCACATAGCCGTAAAATGATCGGATTCATTATCCGGGCGCAGACCAATTAGTTCTTTTATTCTTGTCTGCCAGTCTGTCACATTCTCTTTATTTTTCTGATACCATTCTTCCAGTTCGCCGCCTGTAAATGTCCATACATTTCCCCATTCCAGTTTTACATCTGCGCCATCCGGATAACTGTCCGGATATTTATGGAATGTATAAAGAAGGATTCTGCCATCCTGATCATAAACAGCATATGGCTGTCCCTCCTCCAGACTTACTACGGGAAGGATTTCATCCTTGTCAATGATCATTGCATCTTCAACCGCATCGTCGAAGAGGATCTGCTGATCCTCTTCGCTTTCTGCTGAAATATCTGTTTCTTCTGCCTGAACGCTTACCGTTGTTTTGCCTGACAATGTAATTGCAGAAATCAGGATACTGTTCACGATCATGATTTTCCATAATTTATTTTTCATATAGTATCTTTCCTTTCTGTATAAATGTGAAAATATTTAGTTCACATTTGGTGGATAAATCTCTGTAATGGTCGGTGCCGTCCACGTCTCCAAGGCGTCCATATCAGGCGTATAGATACGCATATACAGATGGAATCCTCCATCACCTACAGGAAGCCAGTTTGTGCTATTCTCCGGTGCATCCTCAGACAGAATAATATCAACCGAACCATCATCATTCGCTTTCAGACCGGAACGGTCATTTATGCAGTAACGATCAATGGGATTATCGATCAGGAAATCATCGTCCCCGTATGCAGTCACAGACCAGAATCCCCCTTCAAGAACCTGCGGATAGCTTTCGAAATGGAGAAGATATGATTTTTCTCCTGTGAAAATATTTCCATCCGCATCCTGCTCTATCTTTGGATACAGTGCAACTTCAACTGTATTGGCACCAAGCCCTGCAAGGGCTACCAATGCACGATAAGCATATTCTGTATTGAAATCTCCGATCGGTTCACCAAAATATTCCCACTGACCAAGCTTTTTTGAGAATTTCTGACCCTCTTTAATAAGCTTTAGCCGAACTTCTGTCAGCATTGTCTTCCAGTTTTCTGAAACATCACCGGTAAGAACAGAAGTGTCAAATTCCATACCAGGACCTACATTCACAGCTGCTATTTTTTCAAGCATTTCCTTATCTGCAGCTGCCGGAGAATTCTTTACCATCAACTCATTGGCCTTATTAAAAAATGTGACCGGATCCATGGAAAGGACCTTATCAACAGGAATATAATCATTCTCTTCGCTGTAGCTTCCCTTCGGAGGTTCATAAGTGTCTCCGGATATATAATCGGAAAGCGGCATAAGTTTCATTTTTTCCTGGATGGCATGCACATTTGGAAGATCCTCTTCTCCTGATAAAACGATTCTGGTGATGGACCATGCCATGGATGTAGGAACATCGATACGGGTAACTCCCTCAGGCAGTTTCCCGTCCCACGTAGAAAGAGTAATTGCATATGCACCAGCCTTATCAAGAACCGCGGCAGTATTTGTCCATCCATCCAGTACCTGAACCTTACAAAAACGATCTGTTTCCGGAAGTTCATAGACCATCGGCTCCTCGCTCAGATCATACCAGACCTGTGAATAGATTGTATCCACATTAGGAGTCACCACAGTCCTGAATTGTGCATCTGCCAGTGCAACACTGTGTATAAACTGATTTACAGGTGCTTTTTCGGTAAAAGCTTCCTCTGTGTTCGTTGCCGAAATCTTAGTCGCATCCATGAGCACCAGCGGGAATGCATAAACATAGGCATCTTCCACTGTCTCCCATATATTTTCACCTGTCTCACTGTCAGCAGATGCTGCAATTGCGGTTGAACTGCCACAGACAGTCATGGTAAATGCCAATGCAGCGGCAATCAAAGTATTTACTTTTTTTCTTTTCATGATATATTTCCCCCTTTGTTCTATTTTTCATAATACTGCTTTCTGAGCCTGTTAAACAGCAGAGCTTAACTGCTCTGGTTTTAGTGTGGTGAGTTTGCTTCCAACTGCTGCCGCAATGAAAATCCAGATAAACATTTTAACCGGAAAGCAGAGGAAGAGAAGCATGGTTACTGCCAGTGGCTTTTTCATAATTCCGCCAAGAAGTGACGCAGTAACGATTGCAGCTCCAAATACCACATGTCCCCCGTCTGGCCCGCAGGTCAGCATTGCCATGCCGTATCCCATACATACTCCGGCAAAGATGACAGGGAAAAAATGTCCTCCCTTTAAACCGAACTGAATACACAGATTTGTCAGCAGGAGTTTAAAAAACGCAATGCCAATAAGTGCCAGTGGCAGATAAGAGGTATAGGTTTTCATGAGTGTTCCCATCTGTTCTTCTCCGGAAAACATAAGTACAGGTAAGAATGAACCCGTGATTCCAAGGCATAAACCTGCAAAAATCTCTTTGGCAACTGCCGGGAATCTGTTGGAAATATTTCCGGTCAGTTTGTGTGTTGCCTGATAGAAGTATGCCAGGATAAGACCGCACAAAATATACAGAATCATAAGCAGATAGTCTTTTCTCTGGATTTCCACCATATCAAAGGATGGAAATCCGGAGAGCCCTGCACCAAAAAGTGCAGATAAACCTGCATAAATACCAGTGCCTGCAGCCAGCGCGATTCCGTAAATAAATAATTTGGAACTCTTGGTTAAGGCAGCAAGATCTTCCTCAGAGTTTTCTTCTACTTCAAAAATGCCGAACAGAGGTGCATGAAACAGCACACTCATGGAGACTGCGGCACCGATCTTTGAATAATTTCTGGTATTCTGTCCGGCAAACTTCAGGTTGTCTCCGGCCCAGTAACATAAACCTACGATGATTCCGGTAAGTCCGGCTTCGGGACCTACACTGCTTCCTATGAGTAATGGCAGAAGTGCTGCCACCATCATTACAAGCATGTTTTTATATTCGTATCTTTTTTCTGTTCCGACTTTTCCCATAACGGTTTCCAGATCTTCGGGATAGTCTCCGAAAATTTTTCGGAAAATACCGATAATTGCCGCACCGGCTGCACAGATAAAAATCGTATAATAAGGAACAGAGATTTTTTCGGGAAGCCATTTCCATAGAAATTCAGTTCCGACTGCCATTATTTTCAGCAGGATCCATACCAATGCACCGGCAACAGCACCAATGAGTGCACAGAACAGCCACAATTCAAGCTGATTTTTTAAAGATACGTTTTTGGGGCTTTTTGTGTTATTCATACAGTTATAACCTTTTTGTCAGCTTTCTGTCTTTCCGAAATTGATTCCAAGTACAATCATATTGATACCCTGCATCAACACAGAAAAAGCGATCATATATCCTGCAGAGATCATGGTAAGCACAGGATGGGTAAATGAAATGATGCTGACAATCACGGATAAAACACCGCACACAATGCTCAGGATACCTTTTCCTTTAGAAGTTTTATATACCTTTGTGCCGCTGACAATCTGGAAAATACCATAAATCAGAATACTTGCGCCAACCAGGTAAGCAGCCATTACATCTGTAATAAAACGCTGGATGCCACTGAATAATAAGATAATACCTGCAAGTCCTTCCAGAACACCGAGAATACATTCCCCGATTTTCTTCTTTTCTTTGGATAAAGAAAGGATTACAAGTTCAATACCATTTACAAACAGAAGGATTCCCAGGATCCAGCCGATCGTGAGAAAAGTCCTCATTGGCCTTACAAGAGTGTAGATTCCTAATAACAGTGTTAAAACTCCGGTGACTAAAGTGATGTATTTTAGTGTTTTATTATCTTTCATACTGCTAAGTTCCTTTCATATCATATTGCAAGTAAAACCATTCTATACTATACTTCAATTAATTTCAGGCAACAGATTATTTCATCGGAGGACAGGGGCATGAAAAGAATTAAAGTATTAGGCAGTGTTTTAAAACGGACTCGCGCAGATAAAATTATCATTGGTTTTATTATGTTTATTTTTGCTATTGCAGCAGTGATCCAGCTGGTTGAACCGGACATTAACCGATACGGAGATGCACTGTGGTATTGCTATGCGGTGATCTCCACTGCCGGATTTGGCGATGTGGTTGCGGTTACTTTTATTGGAAAAATGTGTTCCGTTCTTCTGACAATCTATTCGCTTTTTGTAGTTGCCATTGCCACCGGGGTAGTGGTTAATTTCTACACCCAGATGGTGGAAATGCAGCGAAAAGAAACACTTGCCATGTTTATGGATCAGCTGGAAAGACTTCCTGCGCTTTCCAGAGAAGAACTGGAGAATATTTCCAGAAAAGTGCGCCAGTTTCGGTAGCTGTGGAGCTTACTGATCTTTGGAAGAATGATCTTCTTCCTGTTTGCTGCGTACCTGCGGGATCAGAGAAGCTGCCAGCTTTCCTTTTCCGCGGTTTCGCAGATACAGAATACCGATGATAGAAAATACGACTGCGCCGATAAAATTTACGATCAGATCTTTCATGGTATCAACAATACCGATATCAAGATAGCCTCCCAGATTCCAGGTCTCGCCGTTAACGGCCAGGGACTGAACATCTACATGGATCGGAACATTTGCACCGGCAGGATTCAGCTTCACAGAGTTGATGGCCGGTACGATCCAGTCTTTCTGCATATCCATTCCAAAGAACCAGTCCATGCTGAATTCAAAGAATTCCCACATAACACCAACAGTCATCGAAAAACAGAATGCAAAAAAAGCTACAAAATACGGTGACATTTTAATGGAAAACCTGTCACTGCGGTTAAAAAGATCGATCAATGCAAATCCGATGGCGGCCATCAGAAAACCGTTAGTAGTATGTAAAATAGTATCCCAGATGGGAATTTTTACATAAAAGGCATTGATCTCGCCAAGAATTTCTGCTGAAAAGATAAAAATCAGAATAACTGTCTCCAATCCCGGTGGTATTGTGACGCTCAGTTTCCTGTCCAGAAACTGTGGAACCATAAAAAGGATCAATGTTAAGATTCCCAGAAACATATTGTGGTAATTTCCCAGAAAAAACTGACGTACAACGGATAAGATTACCAGAGCGGTAAGCACCATCTGGATCTTTGTTCTGTTCTTTTTCAAACCTGAATTAGCTTTCGTTTTCTTTTCCTCCTTTCTTTGTATCGTTATCCTCACTGTTTTCATTTTAACACAAACACATTTAAACAGCAATGATTTTATGAATTTAAAACAAGTAAATGCATGTAAATTTTAGAAGGTTTTTAAAATATTGATTTAAGTTCAAAAAAAGCGAACAATTATCAAGAGTTTAAAATGAAATTATAAAAAGTTTTATTGTATTTTGACGAAAGTTATAGTAACATTAAAGTCAGAAAATTATTAATGAACAGAAAGCAGGTACTTTTACATGAGATATAATGTACTTCATTTTTTTGAACGTAAGAATATTGATATAGCTAATATTCTTTATCTTACACGTCAAAATCCAGATACAAAAATTACATTTTTTGATGGGAAAGAGATCCTGACTGCAATCCCGGTGAAAGAGATTGCAATTTATCTTCCGGAGGAAGAATTTGTGAATATTACAAAAGGTATTCTTCTTCGAAAATCACAGATTGTAAATATTTCAGATGATGGATTATATACCATGACAGATGGAAGTGTATTTCAGGGACGAAAAAGGAATATCAGTCAACATAAACAGCTTAGACAGACGTTAGGATTGTCCAAAGAACAGGATGAAAAAGCAGAGAAAATGATTCCCCTCGAATTGTTGGAAAAATGTAGTATTCTCAATGACATGCCGCTTGCTTTTTGTGTTATTGAACTTGTATTTGATGTGAACGGCAGAGGAGTAGATTTTGTATTTCGTTATTGTAATGAAGAAATGGCTGTTGTAGAGGGGATTCCTGTTTCAGAAATGCTGAATAATTCGTTTTATGAGGTGTTTGAAAATGGAGATAAAAAATGGCTGGTTTCTTATGCCGACGTAGCTTTAAACGGTACAAAGGTCATTTTACATGATTACAGTCCGGAAATCGGGAAAGACCTGACTATTTATTGCTTTCAGCCGCATCCGGGGTATTGTGCATGTATATTGATCCCAGGATGAATGGAACAGACCCGGGTGAAAGGAAATCTTCATTCTCTACTCAACATTTGGTAGTGTAAAATAGTTTGTGTTTTTGGTAAAAAATAACTCCTTTTTGGTAAGAATTCAGATATGACAATTCTTATCGAAAAGGAGTATTTTTTATGGCAGTTGCAAAAGAACAAATTCGACAGATCATCTCAGAAAACAACATTAATAGCGTTGCAGATATATACACGCTTCTGAAAGACAGTTTCAAGGATATCCTGCAGGAGCTGATGGAGGCAGAACTGGATGCAACTCTTGGCTACGAGAAAAACCATAAGGGAGATCTACAGACAGACAATAAAAGAAATGGTCATTCTACAAAAAACTTAAAGAGTCAATACGGTGAATTTCAAATCGACGTACCAAGAGACCGTAACGGTGAGTTTGAACCAAAACTCATCCCTAAATACCAGAGAGATATTTCCGGGATTGAGGAAAAAGTGATCTCTTTATATGCCCGTGGTATGAGTACACGTGACATCCACGACCAGCTCCAGGATCTTTATGGAATTGAGCTATCAGCTGAAATGGTCAGCAAGATCACAGACAAGATACTTCCTCAGGTTAAGGAATGGCAGTCCCGTCCTCTGAACCCGGTTTATCCGTTTGTCTTTATGGACTGTATTCATTATAAAGTACGTGAGGATGGCAGAATCCTGAGTCGTGCTGCGTATGTAGTTCTTGGCGTTACAGTGGAGGGATACAAAGATATCCTCAGCATCACAGTAGGCGCAAATGAAACCAGCAAGTTCTGGCTTGGGATGCTTAATGATCTTAAGAACCGCGGAGTAAAAGATGTCCTTTTCTTCTGCGTGGATGGTCTTCCGGGTTTTAAAGAAGCTATTCAGGCAGTTTATCCGCAGGCAGAGATCCAGAGATGTGTGATCCATATGCTACGCAATTCTTTCAAATATGTAAATTATAATGATCTGAAAAAGTTTTCCTCGGATTTCAAAGAAGTGTACAATGCTCCGAACGAAACAGCCGCTTTAACAGAGCTGGAGAACATGAAAGAAAAATGGGGGAAGAAATATCCGTACGCGATCAGTAACTGGGAAAATAATTGGGAAGATGTAAGTTCCTTTTTCCAGTTTTCTAATGATATCAGACGCATTATGTACACGACAAATATCATAGAAGGATTGAACCGCCAGTATCGGAAAGTCACGAAAACGAAAAGCGTATTCCCAAGCGATTCTGCATTGGAAAAGATGCTGTATCTTGCCAGCGAGAACGTAGTCAAAAAGTGGACGCAGAGATACCGGAACTGGGATCAGGTATTGAATCAGCTGATAGTCCTTTACGGAGAACGGCTTACTGCTTATCTGTAAGAGAAAAGAAAAGCAGGAATGGGGAAGCTCTTTTAAGCCCCTCATTCCTGCTCTCTGTCTATTCCTTCGGCATTTATATTATTGCCAGAAATTTCCGATCCTATTCCAGAGGTCGGGTGTGGGCAGAGCCCACAAAAGGCAATAATCATGATGCCTTACTTGTCATGCAAAAAAATCGAAAATGATGTATATAATTTTCCTACATGGCAATACTGTAAGTACAAAGATATATTCGACAGCCGCATAATCATTAATTCGACAGCAAAATTTTACATATCTATTTCTTATCAGAAAGATTTACTTTCCATAGACACAAGAATTTTTACACCCTCTCAAAAAGATACTATATGAATCTATTATACTGATCCACATAGTATCTTTTTCAGGCAATCTACAATATTGTCAACAAATATTTCTTCTTAATCTTCTACTTTTCAATCTTCTCTTTTTTTCTGGGTCTTCTCCGCATTGCTGTATGCCATGGCATAAAAGATTTCCTGGGAATTGAGTTTGACATCATTCAGGCTTCTGTCTGCATAATTTCCTGTTTCTGTCAGTCTCTTTCCTTTTTCATCATCATTCATCATGGTCTCGAACATCCAGTCCAGACGTTCCTTTAATTTCTCATTAAGAACCGGAGCAGCCACCTCCACACGACGGACTGTATTTCTTGTCATAAAGTCAGCAGATGCAATATATATTTTTTCTCTTTCTTTTGTACCGAAACGGTAGATTCTGGAATGCTCCAGATAACGGCCTACAATACTTACAACCTTGATATTCTCTGTATATCCCTTAATCTCCGGAATCAGACAACAGATACCTCTGACAACCATCTCTATCTTTACTCCTGCCTGAGATGCTTCTACCAGTTTATTGATGATCACCTTATCTGTCAGGGAATTGATCTTGATTTCAATATAGCCTTCCTTTCCCTGTTTCACCTGGTCGATTTCTTCCTGTATCATATCCAGAACTCTGTTCTGCAGACATTTCGGTGCAACCAGAAGAAGATTGGATTTCTCAACAACTTCCCCTTTCAGGAGTGCTGCAAACACCTCTGCTGCTTCTTTTCCGATTTCCTGGTTTGCTGTGATCAGCGACAGGTCTGTATAAAGTGCAGATGTTTTTTCATTATAATTACCTGTACCAATCTGCGTAATATAGGACACACCCTTATCTGTTTTTCTGGAGATCAGGCACAGCTTGGAATGTACTTTATATCCATTCAGTCCATAGATTACTCTGCAGCCTGCCTCTTCCAGTTTTCTGGAATATTCAATATTGCTTTCCTCATCAAATCTGGCTCTCAGCTCTACAAGTACAACAACTTCTTTTCCGTTTTCTGCTGCCGCACACAGATATTCTACCAGTCTCGCCTTCTTTGCCAGACGATAGATTGTGATCTTGATCGTCAGGACATCCGGATCTGTCGCCGCCTCACGCAGAAGCTGAAGAAACGGTTCCATACTCTCGTATGGATAGCACAGCAACACATCTTTTCTCTTCACCTGCGCCATCACGCTTCCT
>OGPY01002284.1_pt1 | contig 12184 bp, 9 predicted proteins | sample 1553121 | NCBI WGS metagenome assembly OGPY01 (sample SAMEA2580004, study PRJEB22360) | human gut metagenome
AATTCCAGTCAACCTGAAACCTGTTTCAACTTGACCGAAAATAATAAAATTGCGCTCGCGGTCAAATCATACATTACTATTTACTTGGAACTTACTATAATCTAAAAGAAACTGTCGGATCATACCGCATCCTTATACACTCTCTGGATATGCATTGCCAGATATCCTGTCTCTGTTTCATCCAGCTTATGTCCAATACATCCTTCCAGGTTTTTACAGATGTCAGTGGCAACCTTATAGGCCTGGGGATACTGATCCAGCATATATTCATTCATGTCCAGATTCAGCTTCTCTCCTGTAGATGCACGCGCTACCATATACTTCATATGGTTCATCCGGCGATTATAGGACAGTGACAGTACATCGATTGGCTTACCTGTTGCTTTCTCGAGCATATCTATACACTCTCTCACTGCTCTCGCAGTCTGCATGGCAACAGATACCTTCTCGTCACCAATTGCAGAATGAATATGCAATGCCACATATCCAACCTCATGATCATCAATCTCTATCTGAAGTCTTTCTCTCAGAATTGTTTTCAGTGTTTCCGCAACTTTAAATTCACTGTAGAAAAGAACCTTGATATCCTCTGTCAGCGGATTGCTGATCTGCTCATTTCTGCGGATTCTTGCGACTGCAAAAGAAATATGGTCAGCAAGTGGAAAAAGAATCCCTCTGTCTATGGAATCTCCAAACACTTTCTGTGACTCTGTCAGAATTGCATCTGCAATCTCCAGATACTCCGGCTCTATTCCCTTTACCAGTTCCTTCGCAGATCCACGCTCTGTCTCCTGTTCCAGACGATATGTAGTGCATCCCTCCGGCTTATCAAAACGCTGGCTGACCTTTTTTCCAAAGCCAACACCCTTGCCAAGAATCACATACTCCTTATTTTCATCCATATCAATGGCTATAACACCATTATTATTTAATACCTTGCTAACTCTGTACATCTCTGTCGTAATCCCCTCTATAAAAATTTATTGCCATTATAATAATTTTCCCTTTGGTCATAAGACTGCTATAGTTTACCATATTTTGAATAAGAATCCTACCCGTCACACAAATTTGTTACATTTTTGATTTCCAGATTCCCCTGCAAAAAGGTCATCCTTTTCAATTCACGTGCGTAAAAAAAACAGTCAGATAATCAAGATATCATCTCTTTTGATCATCCAACTGTTTTTTGACATGTTTAACTTCGTTATTTCTATATTATAACAATATTATTCCAGTGTCTCCACCGCAAACAACGGTTCACCGGCCTTGATCTCACCGTTTGCCAGAAGTCTGATCCTCTGGTTGTCTTCCGGTTCAGTATCAAGGATAGGGGAAGTGATAGACGGAGCATTAGCAGTTAAGAACTCCAAATCCAGTTTCATCATCGGATCACCTTTTTTCACTTTCTGACCCTCTGTTACCAGGATTTCGAAGCCTTTTCCTTCCAGTTTTACAGTGTCGATTCCCATATGAAGAAGCATAGGGATACCGGAATCTGTCTGGAAACCTATAGCATGTTTTGTATCAAAAATAAACTCAACTTCACCGTCTGCAGGTGCATATACAGTACCTTCTGTTGGTGTCACCACTGCACCGTCACCCATCATTTTTCCTGCAAATCCTTCATCCGGTGCAGTAGAAAGATCTGCTGCGATTCCGTCTACAGGGCTGTAAATGATTGCTGTTTTTCTGATTTTTTCTTCTTTTGCAGGTGCTGCTTCTGAAATAGGTGCTGCAGATCCATCTGCCAATGCAATGTTATCATTTTTAACACCAGATACATAAATATCTTCTGTAATATATTTTGCCATTGGTCCAGATTTTCCAACTGGGTTGATATTGATCGTTGGAATTCTCTTCTGTGGATAAATTCCACAACGAAGTGTTCCACCACAGTCAATGATCACAAGGAAGATCTCTTCTTCTGGAACAGATGTCTTAAATCCGTTAACTGGGCGGCATCCTGTTAATTCTACGATTTTAGGTAAGATATCAGGTTCTGCTCCACCACCTGTGATATATAATAATACATCTTTTCCTTCTTTAGGTTCTACTGTTAATGGACCACCAAATCCGCCGCTTCCCTGTGTGATCGTAATCGCTCTATATTCTGACATAGTTTTTCCTCCTAATTATACTCGTAAATCCATCTTATTTCAATTCGTTACTTAATTCGATTCCCTGCTGTTTCATAACCATCTTTGTTGTAAAGTCTGTTACCCATCCTGAGAAGAAGTTCATAACAAGACCAACTAACATATAACGAAGACCTAATTCTGTCATATCAAATCCAGCTTTCTGAACACCCTGTGCAATTCCAAGGTAGATAAAGATTTCACCTGGGTTAATATGAGAGAAAATTCCACTGTTTGTATGGCAATGATAAGAAGCTGATGCATAATAGCTTGGTTTCATTCTTTCTGGAAGGAATTTACCCATTGATAATGCCATTGGGTTTCCTAACATAAATGCTGAAATAAATGGTAATACTCCATATGCAAGGATTACGTTTCCTGAACATACTTTAGCAAATTTATTAACTCTTTCCTGTCCAATCAGGGCGATGATCGTATTCATTAAGATTAACAGTAATAATACCTTTGGTACGATTCCTGACACCCAGCTTACAAATGTTTCTGCACCTGTATCAAATAATCCCATGAATCCTGATGCACCTTTAATAATGATATTCATATAGTTCTCCTTTCATTTCAGGCTTTTTTCTTATTGACACCGTAAATCTTGTCTCCAATTCTTGTAAACAGACTCGGCTTTTCTAAGACTTCGCCTCCACTCATAATCGTGTTGTAATTTGAGGAAGCATTAAGCACTGCTCTTCTTAAGGATACACCGATCGTTGCACAATCATCTTTTTTAATCGTTCCAACATCAATTCCATTAAAGAAATCCCAGTTTTTAAATCGTGCAAGCATTGTAAATCCTCTCATAAAGCAACCATCTATGATCACTCCATCCTGATCGATCGCAAACATAACGATCGCACCTGCATGAAAACCGCCTTTTGCCTTTCCTATGGCAACCCGGCCTTTTTTTCGAAGTTTTGTATAAAATTTATTAAAACTTTTCATCTGCACCATCTGAAATAAAAACTGCAGACAAAATGCTGCAAGCATCGCCACAGCTATGACCATAAATGACATCGTCTTCCTCCTTTTCGTTTACTCAAATATATTATTTTCTTCTGCAATATAGAGAAGAAATTCTCTGTAGCTTTCCATTTTCTGGATCTTAGGAATGACATCCGGTTTCTTGCCAATCGACAAAATATCATCATATAATCTGACAAGTACTGTGTCATCTTCCATTGATTCAGGGATTCCCAGTAAAATAATGATCCGGATATTTCCGTATTTATCATCTTTTAACATATCTGGAAACACACCCATTGCCAATGTTAATTTTGGCAGCATATTCTTTGTATGTGGAAACGCAATATTCTGGTCAAGAACCATTGTTGAATATTTTTCACGTTCTCTCACTCTCTGGGCAAATCCTGCATCAAGTTCTCCCTGATTGGTAAGTGCCCTTGCCATCCGATCAACATTCTCATCATATGAACTTTCTTGATCCAGAACAAAAAATCTCGTTTCATCTAATAAGTTCATAAACAAAGAATCTATTCCCTTTCGGATCGTTCGTCCTGCTTCAGAAAGATATCTCATATTTTCAAATTTACGTTGAATATATTCTCTATCGAATACTTCATCCATAAAAACAATCGGGGTTTTCGTATCCATATGTAATTCTGTCGTCGTAACAATATAATCAAAATCATCTTTGCGATTTTCATCGAAGATACCATAGAAAAATTCAAATTCCGGTTCTACATCAAAGACTTTCTTTAACTGATTCTCGATCAGACGTCCGATGATCTTTCCAGATCCGCAAACGATCGCGATCTTGCATCGTTTCTCTTCTGGTTCCTGCTCTAATAAAAACACTCCAAAATAAGCAGCCAGAAATCCCATCTCATCTTCTGTCATTTCGATTCCTATGCGTTCTTCCAAAACACCTTTTGCAATCTCCGCCATCTTATAGGCTACACTGTATTTGTTCTTGAAATCATCAACCATCGGATTATAAATATGGAAGCCATATTTTAGCCGGTTGATCATAAAAAATACGTGATAGACAAAATCATCAAATAATTCATTTGCTACAACTGTTACATTAAGTTCTGCTTTGATCCGATCTAAAATTTCAATGATAAGATCTGCAACACCTTCCGAAATACTGATCTTTTGCTCGATCTCTGCTGTATTTGACGGTGTTCTCATTCCTGCTACAGATATGCTTAAAAACAATCGCTCTTCTTTGGATATCTTATATCCTTTGACCTGTTCAATTTCATTAAGGAACTCATCCACGATCATATATGCTGAACTTTCGTATAGTTCTTCATATTTCGGCTTCAGCTTTTTGATCGTATGACCGCTTTCCATTCTCTGGATCATCACAACAAAAAATCTGTAAAAGAAACCAAACCCTAGGGCATCCATCGATAATCTTTCCTGAAAATCATATAGTTTTTCACGAATTGTCTGTCCAAGTGGGAAATTTAAATACAGTTGTTCATAAATATTTTCTAAGATAAATAGGCGAATGTTAAACTCATCACCACAAAGAGCCAGTCCTGTATTTGCTTTTCCTTTAATCTTCAGGTCGTATTTCTCGATTGCCTTTCTTAATCGGTTCAGATCACCGATCGTTGTTGTTCTGGCAACTTTCATCTCCTCAGAAAGATCATCGGTAAGATACGGTTCCTCGGCATGCATCAGCTGCCAGAACATATATGCCATTCTTGTATGACTTGAATTAAAAAGGTCTTCCTGCTTGTAAATCTTATTGCGGATTTCTGTAAAACCTTTCGGTGCAAACACGATCAGTTTACATATTCCTTTGTTATTGCTGATACATGCGTATCCTCCAAGCAGGCAATTCAATTCCTTAATGTCATTGCGGATCGTTTTTTGCGACACATCAAGCTTTGCCGCGAGGCTTTCTACACTGCAAACAGATTGCATTTCGATATTCTTTAAAATAACTGCGATTCTGTTTTCATTGTTAAAAAGCTGTTTCATATTGATCCTCTTTTCTATTGATACAGGTTAATTGTTTTTAACCTCTTGTTTTTCCTCCTGCTACGTTCACTGTAACTCCATGAACATAAGAAGCTCTCTGACTTGCAAGATATACACACAGATCTGCAACTTCTGATAATTTACCAGATCTTCCTAGTGGAATTGTAGATGTTTTAGAATATCCAGCTCTTAAGTCATCTACTGTGATTCCTCTTGTATATGCTAATGCTGATTCATAAGCAATTGTACGAAGTCCTGTAGCTTCCATGATTCCAGGTGCTACTCCGACAACTCTGACTCCCTGTTTTCCAAGTTCTTTTGCCCAAGATCTTGTTAAAGAGTTTACAGCGTTCTTTGTTGCTGCGTAAACGCTCTGTCCTTCAGATCCTTCCAGACCACTTTCAGAAGACATGTTAATGATAACTCCTTCACCTTTTTCAACAAGCACACGTCCAACGGCCTGCGCACAGAAGAATACACCTTTTAAGTTTACGTTACAAACTTTATCCCATACTGCTTCATCTAATTCATACTGTCCTTTTGGATCTTTTGGATCTACTAACAAACGAGGAATGTTAATTCCGGCATTGTTTACTAATACGTCGATCGTTCCGAATGTTTCTTTGGTTTTTTCTACCATTGCTTCAACATCTGCTACTTTTGTAACATCTGTTTTCACATACAGTAATTTTCCTGCTGCTTCGTCCATCTCTGGTGCTTCAGATGCCATATCAGAAATGACTACGTTAGATCCTGCATTTAAGAATCCCTGTGCAACTGCTTTTCCGATTCCAGATGCTCCACCAGTTACGATGACTGTTTTTCCTTCAAGATTTAACCAAGATTCGCTCATTATAATCCTCCTTTGAATCTGTGTTTCTTTGCTTCATGAGTTCATTATATAGAGCGTCAAGAAAAAATTTAATTCTTTCATTTTCCATCGTGAAGAAATTTTGTGGACTTATTACAAAAAATGGCTTAAAATCAAGAAATATTGAGTGGAAATTTTTTTAATCTGTGTCAAATAATCTGCTTTATTTATTGTTTCTTGTGCCAGGATCTTTTCTTTATGGATCATAATATTACCTTTGCTATATTGAATCTCACCAATCTTCTGTCCTTTCTTCACTGGTGCTTTCACAGAATCTATCTTGATCTTTTTCACGATCTTTCCCTTCTGTGTTTTAATATCGATCAGATCAGCAGTCACCTTTTCCTGGCAAGATACCTCTGATCTCTGACCCTTTTGTACTGGAATCCTTCCGATTTCTTTTCTTGTAGTTTCGCTGTGTATCCGCTGGCAGTTTGAAAATCCATAGTCCAAAAGAGTTCTTGCATCTTTGATCCTTGCTTTAGAGCTTTCACACCCCATCACTACCGCAATCATATGAATCTTATTTCTTGTTGCAGTTGCACTTAGACAAAATCCTGCTTTTCCTGTACTTCCAGTCTTCATTCCTGTACATCCATTGTAGTGGCGGATCAGTTTGTTTGTGTTACTTAAACCAAATTCTTTCTCACCTTTTTTCGTTTTATGTATGATCGTATCCATCCAGATCTTTGTATATTTAAAAACTTCTGGATATCTTTGTGCAAGTTCTCTCGTCATCAATGCAATATCATATGCACTTGTCACATGTCCTTTTGCATCAAGCCCGCAGGCATTTTGAAATGTCGTATGTTTCATTCCAAGCTCTCTGGCTTTTTTGTTCATCCTTGATACGAACGCTTCCTCACTTCCGCAGACATGCTCTGCCAATGCAACAACTGCATCATTCGCACTTGAGATCACAACACATTTGATCAATGTTTGTACCTGCTGCTTCTCTCCTGTTTCTAAAAACACCTGAGAGCCGCCCATAGATGCTGCATGTTCACTGACTGTAACCGTATCTGTAAGTTTGATCTTACCTTGCTTTAAGTCTTCAAAAATAAGCAGCAAGGACATTATTTTCGTTACACTAGCTGGTGCAAGTTCTTTATCCTTATCTTTCGCAAATAAGATTTCCTTGCTTTCCTGTTCCATAACTACTGCTGATTTTGCTGAAAGATCAAGTACTGGTGCTGCTGTTTCTAAAAATCTTGCCTCTCTTGCCATGACTGGACAATGAAAGCTTTGAACGAGTATTGCTGCAACGAGCAGTATCACTTTCCATTTCTGCATGCATCCACCTCAAACCTGTTTGTTATAGTTTAGTGGCAGATACTTAGATTTATACATAATTTCTTTGCAGTATATGTTTTTTTAAAAAAGAAAACCAGAAATATCTTCTGATCATATCTCTGATTTTCCTTCATTTATCTTGTTTTCTTACCCCAACGATTCGCAGATCTCAACTTTTTATATTCATCATATGCTTGTTTTAAGATCTCTTTCTCATTAGGAAATTTCAATAAGTGGTAAGCCTCGTGAAATTTGTAATACCCTGAGTCTACAAAAAACTCTTCCTTCTGAGGTTTTGAGTGATAGTTCTCGGATTCCATCAAGTACCAGTGTACACTCTTTATGATCTGTTCATGAAATGAATAGAAAGAATATTCACTTTTCCCTACATACTTGATAATTGATGCGTCCGCGTCTGTCTCTTCCTTTACCTCACGAAGTGCTGTCTGCTCGTGAGTCTCTCCTTGCTCAACAGTACCTTTCGGAAGTACCCAGCCATCATATCGGTTCTTATAACTTTTGTATAACAGCAAAATCTTTCCTCTAAATATTACGACACCACCACAGCTCGTTGCTTTTGTCACCAGTTACAACCTCCTGTCTCTTAAACGATCTTATTCGCCTAAGTATGTGTGTCTTTCTCTGACAAATATTATACATGGATTGTGAACTGATTTCAACTGCTATCTGTTTTACTCTTTTGAAAACATCAATCTAAAAATGCATGAAATACTTTATCTGCGATTGGCGCCGCAACTCGTCCTCCAGAATCTCCACCCTCTACAAGAACACTGACTACGATCTTCTTCCCGCCTCTTTCGGCACATCCGATAAACCATGCGTGGGAATCTTTCGCGCTGTTATATTCTGCTGATCCTGTCTTTCCATATACATTATAGTGTGAAGAATAAGCTCTTGTTCCAGTTCCCTTTGTGACAACTTTTCTCAACATTTTCTTTAATGTCTCACATTCCGATGCCTCTAAAGGTTCTGATAGTTTTGATGCTTTTGTTTCCTTGATCACTCCACCGTCGATATTTTTGACATTCTCTACCAGATATGGCTGCATCACAACTCCATCATTGGCGATCGCAGACATGACCATCGCATTTTCAAGTGGTGTGATCAAAGTCTGACCTTGTCCGATTGAAGTGTGTGCCATCTCATTAGTTCCTGATTTCTTATCAAGAACAAAACGACTGCTGTTTGCAAGAAGATTAATCGGAACTTTCGAATTATACATCAGATCTCCTGCAAGACTTGCAAGTTTTCCTTTGTTGATCTCTTCTGACATATGCACAAACGCACAGTTACAGGATTTCTCGATTGCCTGTTCAAGATTCACCGTTCCATGTGCTTCTCCTCCATAACAATGAATCTTTAAAGTTCCAACCGTTGTATATCCAGTACAATGGTATTTGAAATTCTTATATGTGTTTTTATGTTCTCTCATATATTCTAATGCCGTCACAACTTTAAATGTTGATCCTGGCGGATATAATCCTTGCGTTGCACGGTTTAACAACAAAGAATTCTTGCTTGTATTTAATTCTGTCCAGTTTTCTTTGACGTAAGCTGGTCTGTAATCTGGTTTGGATACCATTGCGTAGATCTTTCCTGTCTCTGGATCCATCGCAACAACCGCTCCCTTTTGTCCCTGCAAAGCATAATATGCTGCTTTCTGAACTTTGGTATTTAATGTTGTGTACACATTATCCCCTATACTTTTCTCACCTTTTAAGCTACTTGTGATCTGTGTCATCAAGTTCGCATCCGATTTTAATAGATCAAAGTTACATACAGATTCCAGTCCTGACTTTCCTTTATCGTTATATCCTACAACATGTGCAAACATTCTGCCATAAGGATAATCTCTGATCTCTGATCCATTTTCAGTAAGTGTCTGTGCCAGCACTTTTCCATCACTACTGATGATCTTTCCTCGTACTACTTTCTCTGCCATAGACTGTAATCTCCGGTTATGCGCATTCGTGATCACATTTTTACTATCTACCGCAACAAAATGTGCAATATAAGCGATCAATGCCAAAAATGATACAACAAATATATAAGTAATCTGCAGAATCTGGCGATTTGCTCTTTTTTTCTTTTTCTTCTTTATCTTACTGATTCTTTCGGTTGTTTTGTCTTGTATATTGTTTTTCTGATTCTTGTGCCTTAATATGCTCATATTCTTCTTCCTCGCTATCTGCTAACATATGTAATCCTTGTATGATATTAAAAATGATCAAAGTACTGATCACAGAGGTTCCTCCATAACTTACGAGTGGAATCGTAACTCCAGTGGATGGAATGAATTTTGTCACACCACCGATACTTAAGAATACCTGGAATAAGAAACAAACTCCGAATCCAAGGCATAACAATTTGTTAAACAATTTTCTGCTTCTTGTGGAAATATCCATAAAGAGGATAAAACTGCTCATTAAAACGAAGATCAGGCAGATTCCAAAGATCACACCAAATTCTTCACAGATCACAGAAAAGATAAAGTCTGATTCCCTGACCGGAATATCAAACGGCCGTCCGTTTCCAAGCCCCATTCCAAACCAGCTTCCAGTTCCAATAGCAAATAAGGATTGACAGACCTGAAGTCCTCTTCCTTCGATCATGGAAAACGGATCTTTCCATACCGCTACACGGATCTGTACATGAGTAAAGATCTTATCTGCGATAATAGCAGCCACAGATCCTGCTGCCAAACCGCCAAATAAGTAACTTGCTTTTGCGGTTGCAACATAAAGCATCATCAGATAGATCACAAAATAAAGCAACGCTCCGCCTAAGTCCTTCTCAACAACAAGCACTAATACATAAAGTGCTGCGATCACTGTGATCTTTACCAGATCTTTAAATTCCTTTGCCTTAGAAAGCAGTGCTGCAACAAAGAACACAAAGATGATCTTTACAAATTCAGAAGGCTGAAATTTAAGTCCCGCAATGCTGACCCAGTTATACGCCCCATACTTGTTGATGCCAAACACGAATACTGTAGACAACAGTAAAAATCCTGCCCCTGCATAAAGCCATCCAAATTTATTCCAGATCGTGATCTTATGCATCATCAATGGAATAAAACTTGTCACGATCACACTTCCTGCCGCGATCGCAAACTGTTTCATTGCCAGATCAAATGATAATCTTGTTAATATCACAAACCCAACTCCTAACAAAAAACAGGTGTTATTGATCAGCGGTCTTGAACATCTTTTATAGATTCTCGGAAATACGATCATCAAAATCTCGAAAAAGATCACTTGTGCCGCAAAAAAGATCAAGATCTTTAATTCAAATTCCTGCAAAAACAGTACCGTGTAACATAAGAACAAAAATACAAACATATAGATGACCTGATTGTCTAACAGGTCTTCCTTTCTATCTCTATTCTTTGGACGAAATACTGTATAACATGACAGTGTATAGATCAGACACATAATGATGATCAGATATTTTGCTATCGTAGTAATAATGTCTATCATATGGTTTTATAAAACTTCCCTCTTTAAATGCCCTGTCGTATATTCTGTGGCAAGAGAAGCTCTTTCCCCTTTCTGTATAGATTTCGCTGCATTTAAAATCTCCTTGACCTGCACCTCATTTTCTCTTGTAATATGAAAACGGATCACGGATGGATGAAGATCATTAAGAATTCCTGCTTCATTTCCAACCCACAATGGTTTTCCATTATAAATCTCATTGATGCAGTCACAACAACTTGTGTGAACGAAGAAGTTTGCATTGTAACGATCCTTTAATGTCAGCCAAGATGGAGTCTTATCACATCCTCGAAGATTATTCTTCACGCATTGTGCAGACACCATCAATGGCTGATAACCATAGAGGAATAGGTCCGCATTCAGAAGTTCTAACTGTTCCATCTCTTTTTTGTTTAATTCCGATGGATACGTCATTCGAATTTGAATACCTGATAATCTTTGGTATTCTTTGACAGCCTCTTTGTTATATCCATAAAACATGTAATCCGCGATCATTTCCTTTTGATATCCCTCTTCGATCAACCATGAAAATTCTTCTAAATTGCGTACGAGCAGCCCATCAATTTCATTTGTAAATATAAGATCTTTCTTTGCCTTTAATTCTTCCATCTGACGTTTTCTTGCAATCTGTGGAAGCATCAGATAACACTGTTTTCCTGCAGTCTTTATTTTATTCAGGATAGATTGTGGATCCTCCTGCTGTTTGAGTTCCATCCATGAAAGATAGATCTTCATTACTTCCCTGTCTTCTGTTACAATATCCAGATACTCAAGGTTCTCCATAGAAACTGCAATCTGTATCTTGCTGTCTTCCTGTTCCTGACTGCTTGCTACATCATTTTCTTTGACTGGATCTTCGTAAGTTCTTCTGTATTTTAAAATCTTTGTCTGATCCATCTGTGCAAATGCTTCTTTTCTTAGTTTCTTGAGCACAGAACCTGGTACGAACAAGTTCTCTCCAAGATCAACTTCTAATTCTTCAAATGTATAGTGGGTCTGTCCTGTTTTCTTAAGAAGCTTCTCAATATCTGCTGGCATGGCACCATTTTTCTGCGCTTCTTCGATCACTGGACCAATTACTTCTACGTGATCTTCTCCGTCTTTGAGAATGAGTTTAGCACACTGATCTTTCTGAATTATGATTTTTCCCTTAAGATTTTCTTTCTTTTTCTGTTTTAATCCTTCATCAATCCGTTCGATCATTGGATGATTCAAGGTTCTTTTGATTTCCATGCCTTCATGAAGTTTCTTCATTTTCTGTCCATTTAAAACAACCTTGCTGCCTGCTTTAAATTCAGAGGGACTGGTAAGTTCTACTTTTTCTTCTGAATTGATACGGATCTGCAAAGCATCTCCTTTGTGGATATCTTCTTGGGCCGTAAAAGAAATCTTACCTTTCA
>OGPY01002286.1_pt1 | contig 12175 bp, 7 predicted proteins | sample 1553121 | NCBI WGS metagenome assembly OGPY01 (sample SAMEA2580004, study PRJEB22360) | human gut metagenome
CGCCACATGTCTAACCACTTCTCTAAGATGGAATGGCATATCGAGAACGTTTCTTCCGCTACGGCGACTCACGATCTCCATGCCGCCGGCGTGGCACGGGCGATGGTTTACTATGGACAGAAAGGCGTAGCGATTACCTCGCACGGTGAATCGGCCGCTTCCGAAGGCTATGTGTATGAGGCAATCAATGGCGCCAGCAATGAGCGACTGCCGGTTATCTTTGTCTTCCAAGACAATGGATATGGTATCTCTGTCCCCAAAAAGGACCAGACGGCCAATCGTAAAGTTGCCGATAACTTCTCTGGCTTCAAGAATTTACGTATTATCCATTGCAATGGAAAAGACGTGTTCGATTCCATGAATGCCATGACCGAGGCCAAAGAGTACGCGATCGCCAACCGGACTCCCGTAATCGTTCAGGCCAATTGCGTACGGATAGGCTCCCACTCAAACTCCGATAAACATACCTTGTATCGTGATGAGAACGAGCTTACCTATGTAAAATCCGCCGATCCTTTATACAAATTCCATCGCATGCTGATTCGTTACGGACGTTTCACCGAGGAAGAATTGAAAGAGATCGCGGATCTAGCGGCTAAAGACCTGAAAGCCGCCAATCGGAAAGCGATGGCCGCCCCCGATCCCGATCCGTCTACCGTCAAGGATTACGTCCTTCCGGAACCTTATCAACCTCAAAAATACAAAGAAGGTGTTCAAAACGAGGAAGGAGAGAAAGAAACGCTAGTTATGGCGATCAACAAGACGTTGAAAGCGGAGTTCCGGCACAACCCGGATACGTTTATCTGGGGACAGGATGTAGCCAATAAAGAAAAGGGTGGCGTATTCAACATCACCAAAGGCATGCAGCAAGAATTCGGTATCGAGCGAGTCTTCAACGCCCCTATCGCCGAGGATTATATCGTAGGGACAGCGAACGGTATGTGCCGCTTTGACCCGAAGATCCATGTAGTGATCGAGGGCGCGGAATTCGCCGATTACTTCTGGCCGGCCGTCGAGCAATACGTGGAATGTACGCATGAGTATTGGCGCAGCAACGGGCAATTTACCCCAAACATCACTTTGCGCCTAGCCTCCGGAGGCTATATCGGAGGAGGACTTTATCATTCCCAGACCATCGAGGGCGCATTGACCTCACTACCCGGTGCCCGGATTGTTTATCCCTCTTTCGCGGATGATGCCGCCGGACTGTTGCGGACGAGTATGCGTTCTAAAGGCTTTACGCTCTATCTGGAACCGAAAGCGCTTTACAATGCGGTAGAAGCCTCCACCTTTGTCCCCGAGGATTTCGAGGTTCCGTTTGGGAAAGCCCGTATCCGCCGTCCGGGAAAAGATCTGACAATCATCACTTATGGCAATACGACCCATCTTTGCCTCAACGTAGCCGAGCTTCTTTACAAGGAGAAAGGCTGGGAACTGGAGGTTATCGATCTTCGTACCTTGATACCATTGGATAAAGAGGCGATCTTCAACTCGGTGAAGAAAACCAGTAAAGTATTGATCGTACATGAGGACAAGGTCTTCTCTGGCTTCGGAGCGGAAATTGCCGGCATCATCGGCTCGGAACTATTCCAGTACTTGGATGCTCCGATCCAACGGGTAGGTTCCCTATTCACTCCGGTTGGTTTCCATCCGGTCTTGGAACGGGCCATCCTCCCCAACGAGGAGACCATCTATCATGCGGCAAAAGAACTGCTGCTTTATTAGATCCACATTCGTTAAATCTTTAAAAGCATCATAATGAAAACAGGATTATTTTACGGAACGGGCACAGAGAAAACAACCTTTGTCGCCAATAAAATAAGAAAAGCTTTCGGGGAGGATCAGATCGATATCATCCCTGTTGAAAGCGCATGGAAAAGAGATTTCGAGGCTTACGACCATATAATCGCAGGAACCTCTACTTGGTTCGATGGCGAGCTTCCCACCTATTGGGACGAGATCATCCCGGAACTGGTCACTTTAGACCTTAAAAATAAGAAGGTCGCTATTTTCGGTCTTGGAGATCAAACGAATTATCCGGATAATTTCGCCGATGGAGTCGGCATATTGGCGGACGCTTTCACCTCCTGTGGGGCGACTTTAGTAGGCGAGACCTCTTCGGATGATTATTTTTTTAATGCCTCCAAAGCCTTGAAAAATGGCAAACTACTAGGCTTAGTCCTCGATTTGGAAAACCAACCGGATCAAACCGACAAACGAATCGAGCGATGGGTGAAGCAATTGAAGGAGGCGTTTGGATAAAGAAGAATGCATCTTAAACTCGTAAACGAGAACTAAACAGAAAGCGTAACGAATCACTCCACGGGTTTGTTACGCTTTCAGTCTATACGCCTGTCTTTCATACACATACTGTGCCAGCATCTGCCATCGCCTTGGCACAGCTGTGCCACGCTGATGGCATACCCGTGCCATAGTGATGGCAAGCCCGTGCCACGCCGATGGCAAAGCTGTGCCACCTAGATGGCAAACATACTTTATTAGCGAGACGCTAATTAGTTAAACATTTGACTAATCCAAGAAAAAACGCTATCTTCGCGCCCAGCAAGTTTAAAAGAATTATAAGTAATGGTAGAAGGTAAAGAATTCCGGGAACTTATGTTACAAGTTGTCCGCACACGCATGGCATTTCGTCGGTCTATGCAACGAACGCTGAAAAAGAACAACGCCGGTATAACATTTGAGATGCTTCAAATCTTGAGTTGCCTATGGCACGAACAAGGTATCACCCAACAGGTCTTGGCAGAGAGAACGGCAAAGGATAAGGCTTGTCTGACAAACCTAATGAACAATTTAGAGAAGAAAGGCTACGTCCATCGGAAAGAAGATCCCGAGGACCGGAGGAACAAACTGGTTTTCCTAACCCCGGAAGGAGAAGAATTCAAAAAGCAAATTCGCCCGATCCTTGATCAGGTTTATGTACATGCGGAGCATATTATCGGAATAGAGAACGTAGAAACCATGTTATCCGAATTAAAAGCAGTACATAATGTCCTTGAGAATATATAAAAAGCACGTATTGAGCCTCTTTTGTATGACGGTCGCTACATTTCCGGCAATCGCCCAAACGGATTCGCTCTTCTTGACCATCGACCAGCTTTTCGAGAGAGGCGTACGGCATAGTCTGCAGATCCAAGCAGACATCTTAAAAGAATCGATAGCGCGAGAGAGAACGCATACGGCCCGTTCCGCACAATTACCAGACCTGCAAATCGGCTTGAAAGGTGGATATGTAGGGCAACCGATCCTCTTTGAGCAAGGGCTTGCCCACCCGACTCGCCCGGAAGCGCCCGATTGGTCCCAGAACTATGCCATCGACCTTACCCAACCGATATACCAAGGCGGTAAAATCCGGTATTCCATCCGGAAAGCGGATCTGGAGAAAGAAGTCGCCTCTTTACAAACGCTCACAGACCAGAGTGAGATCAAGCTCAGTCTATTAAATCAATACATCGGTCTTTTCAGCCTGTTTAAACAACGTGAGGTGCTTTCCCGTAATATCGAGGAATCGGAACGCCGCCTGCAAGATATCCGGCGTATGAAAAAAGAGGGACTGATAACCAATAACGACGTATTAAGAAGCGAGATGCAATTAACCAACGACCGCCTATCCTTGCAAGAAACGGATAATAGCCTCATACTGGTATCACAGCAATTGGATATCCTGATCGGTCTCGATGAGAATCTGTTGCTCAAGCCAGACACCACGTTACTGGACCAAACCGTATCTTTAGAAACTTACGAAGATTATGTAGCCCAAGCCTATTCCAATGATCCGGCGATACGTCTACTCCGGAAACAAACAGAGTTAGCCCAAAACGATATACGTTTGACTAAAGCCTCATCGCTACCCAGCCTATCGCTATATGCGTCGAACACATTGGCACGTCCAGTCTCCCGAACATTAGCGGATATGTACAATAACAACTGGAACATAGGTCTGTCGCTCTCCTACCCTTTATCCTCTTTATATAAAAACAACCATAAGATAAAGGAAAGCAAATGGATGGTCTCGTTACATAAAAACGAGGAGGAACAGAAAAAACAGAAAATCCGTATAGAAGTGCGCACCGCGTTCTTACGTCATAAGGAAGCTCTACAAGAAGTGGAAGCCTTGAAGTTATCCGTACGGCAAGCTCAAGAGAACTACAGGATCATGCAAAACCGGTATTTAAACCAATTGGCGATCCTAACCGACTTACTCGACGCGAACTCGGTTCTCCTCAACGCGGAGCTACAGCTCACGAATACCCGTACCCACGTGATTTACACTTACTATCAACTACAGAAGGCTTGCGGCCGTCTCTAAAAAGAAACAACGACTATGGCAAACGAATTAAAAGAGAAACATCAAAGACTAAAGAAAGTAAGGACACGGAATATAGTATTAAACTCCATATGTATCCTTTTAGCCGGTTCCGGCATTTGGTGGACAGCCAATTATTTCTGGCGTTACATCAATTATGAGGTGACAAACGATGCCTTTGTGGACCAATATATCGCCCCACTAAATATACGTGCCTCCGGCTACATAAAAGAGGTCCGTTTCAAGGAACACCAGTACGTTCACCAAGGGGACACACTTCTCATATTGGACGATCGGGAATATCGGATCAAGGTAAAAGAGGCAGAGGCCGCGTTGATCGACGCCCAAGGATCACAAGACGTACTTCGTTCCGGTATCGAGACCTCCCATACGAACATCGCCGTACAAGACGCCAACATCGCCGAGGCTAAAGCCAAGCTTTGGCAATTGGAACAGGATTATCACCGATTTGAGCGGCTGCTGAAAGAAGAATCGATCCCCGAGCAACAATACGAGCAATCCAAGGCCGCTTTCGAGGCGGCGCAAGCCCGATATCAGGCGTTGGTGGAACAAAAGAAAGCCGCTTTCTCCCAATTCACCGAAACCAGCAAGAAGACAACAGGAGCCGAGGCGGCGATCTTACGAAAAGAAGCGGATCTGGATTTAGCGAGGTTAAACCTTTCCTATACCGTTATAACCGCCCCTTACGACGGTCATGTAGGCAGACGGACCTTAGAGCCCGGACAATACGTGCAAGCCGGACAAACGATATCCTACCTCGTACGAGATAAAGACAAATGGATCACGGCCAATTACAAAGAGACCCAGATCCCCCACATCTATATCGGGCAAAAAGTACGTATCAAGGTAGACGCGTTGCCGGGAAAGATATTCAACGGGGAGGTAACCGCAATCTCCGACGCCACAGGCTCCAAATACTCATTGGTCCCGACCGACAATTCCGCCGGAAACTTCGTCAAGGTACAACAACGTATCCCGGTACGGATAGACTTGGAAAATCTATCGCAAGAAGATACGCAATACTTAAGAGCAGGCATGATGGTTGAAACAGAAGCCTTACGCAAATGATCACGATGAAAGAGCTTGGGGCACCGATCCGCCAATGGGTGCCGGACTGGTTAGGATTGATTTGCATCTTCATCGTTATTCTTCCGGTTACGATGCTAAACGGTTCGTACACCGGCAGTATGCTGGAGGTATCAAACACGCTAGGCACGAACACCGAGGATATAACCATGGGATATTACGCGGCAGCGGCGGGAATGGCGGTATCCTATCCGATTATCCCGAAGATACTGGAAGCCTTCTCCATCAAATTCTTATTGTTGGCGGATTTAGTCGCCCAGTTCTTCCTAAGCTGGATCTGTGCCCGCTCCCAGAACGCCGACATATTGATCGTCTGTAGTTTCGCGATCGGTTTCCTGAAAGGGTTTCTCATGCTGTGGTTTATCCGGTACGCACAAAAGATATTCAGCCCTAAAAATATACGTAGCCAATTCTATTCTTACTTCTATCCTTTTGTTTTCGGAGGGGGACAAGCGTCCATGCTTGTTACCGCACAGTTAGCCTACCATTATGACTGGAAATATATGTATTATTTCATGATGCTGATGATCTTATTGGCCATACTAGTGGTAATCATCTGCTTCCGCCATAACCGGCCGATCAAGTCCATCCCCTTGGCCGATCTACACATCCGGGAAATGTTCATCATATCCACCGGATTGTTAATGCTTATGTATGTCATTAATTACGGGAAAGTACTCGACTGGATGGCATCCCCCAAGATTTGCCTTTATATCATGATCGCCCCGATATTGATCGCTTTATTTATTTGGTATCAATATCATTCGGAACGTCCGTACGTGAATCTGGCGCCTTTATACCAGCCGAAAGCCATTATCGGTTATTTCTATATGATGCTTGTCATGTTTTTCAGTACTTCGACTACCTTGTTGACCAGCTACTTGGCCAGTATCTTAAAGGTAGACAGCACCCATACCTATTCCCTTTATACTTATTTGCTTCCGGGATATGTCTTGGGGGCGTTCATCTGTTTTTGGTGGTTCCAGTGGCAACGTTGGCGGTTTCGTTTCTTGATAGCGGGAGGAATGAGTTGTTTCGTCCTGTTCTTCGGGAGCCTTTATTTCGGGATCTCACCGGATAGCAGATACGAGACGCTCTACTTTCCTATATTCCTCAGGGGATTGGGCATGATGATTCTAATCATAGCTTTCGCCTTATTTGCCGTGGAAGATTTAAATCCTAAATATTTATTGTCAAGCGCTTTCTTTCTCATCATTTTCCGTTCGGTACTATCCCCTATCATGGCGACTTCTTTTTACAGTAATATACTATATCGCTTGGAACAAAAATATATGTATTCCTTGTCAGAAACCGTTACGCTGGCCGATCCTCTAGCCGCCTCACGCTATAATCAGGCGCTTGGCAACGCCTTGACCCAAGGGCATCCCTACGACGAGGCAGCGCAAATGGCTACCAGTACACTCTATAATACGTTACAGCAACAAAGCTTATTATTGGCGTTAAAAGAGATACTGGGATATTTATTAGTCATCTCCTTATTCATAGCGATCGTATCCCGTTTTATCCCATTCCATAAAACCATCCGTGTTACATTCGCCAAGACAGGAGATGATATGGTTTGATCAAACTATACCCGGCTGCAAATCTATCAGCCGGCATCTGCCTTTTTGTCATTTATAGTTTATCCGAAACATTTTGGCATTCGTTTTGTATAGGAATAGGCGGATCTTGAGAATGATCAGGATCAGGAATACGCACAAAATAATAATAAAAATAATAAGATATTCAGACTATGAGCAGTAAACAAGGTAACATCGGAGTAACATCGGAAAACATCTTTCCGATTATCAAGAAGTTCTTATACAGTGATCACGAAATCTTCCTTCGTGAACTTGTTTCTAATGCGGTAGACGCTACCCAGAAGTTAAAAACTCTTTCTTCCGTAGGCGAGTTTAAAGGCGAACTCGGCGATTTGACCGTACAGGTTAAGTTCGATGACAAAACGATCACGATCTCTGACCGGGGTATCGGTATGACAGCCGAGGAGATCGATAAGTACATCAACCAGATCGCTTTCTCCGGCGCCGAGGAGTTCGTTGAGAAATACAAGAACGACGCCGCTTCTATCATCGGTCACTTCGGTCTTGGTTTCTACTCCTCTTTCATGGTTTCCAAGAAAGTAGAGATCGTGACGAAATCGTACAAAGAAGGCGCTGTTCCCATGAAATGGAGCTGCGACGGTACGCCGGAATACTCCTTGGAGGAAACGACGAAAGAGGATCGCGGTACCGATATTATCCTGTATATCGACGACGAGAATAAAGATTTCTTGAACAAGGATAAGATCAATGGCTTATTGACAAAATACTGCCGTTTCTTACCGGTTCCTATTGCGTTCGGCAAGAAGCAAGAGTGGAAGGATGGCAAATATGTAGATACGGACGAAGATAACGTAATCAACGACACCAAACCGGCATGGGTTCGCAAACCGGCCGATATGACCGACGAGGATTACAAGAAGTTCTATCGTGACTTATATCCTATGACGGATGAGCCGTTGTTCTGGATTCACTTGAACGTAGACTATCCGTTCAACTTGACCGGTATCTTATATTTCCCTCGCATCAAGAGCAATATCGACTTGCATCGTAACAAGATCCAGTTATATTGCAACCAAGTATTCGTTACGGATTCCGTAGAGGGTATCGTTCCTGAGTTCTTGACATTATTGCATGGTGTATTGGATTCGCCGGATATCCCGTTGAACGTATCCCGTTCCTATTTGCAAAGCGATCAGAACGTGAAGAAGATCTCCAACCACATCACGAAGAAGGTGGCAGACCGCTTGGAAGAGATCTTCAAGAACGACCGCCCGCAGTTCGAGGAGAAATGGGATAGCTTGAAACTATTCATCCAATATGGTATGTTGACTGATGAGAAGTTCTACGACCGTGCGGTTAAGTTCGCCTTATTCAAGGACGTCGAAGGCAAATACTTCACTTTCGAGGAATACAAGAACTTAATCAAGGACAACCAGACAGACAAAGAGGGTAACTTAATCTATCTGTATACCACCAATAAAGACGAGCAATACAGCTATATACAAGCCGCAAAGGACAAAGGTTACAGCGTCTTGGAAATGGACGGACAATTGGATGTACACTTGATCGGACAATTGGAGCAGAAGTTCGAGAAGAGCCGCTTCGTTCGTGTGGATAGCGATACGATCGATAACCTGATCCGCAAGGAAGACTCGAATAAGGTAACCTTGAGCGAGGAGCAGAAAATGGCCATGCAGGAAGTATTCAAGAGTCAGATGCCGAAATTGAACAAGACCGAGTTCTACGTAACATTCGAGGCATTGGGCGAAAACGCGAACCCTGTCATGTTGACACAAAGCGAGTATATGCGAAGAATGCGTGAGATGTCCGCTATGCAACCGGGTATGTCTTTCTATGGCGAGATGCCGGATAGCTTCAACTTCGTATTGAATACGGATCATCCGTTGATCAAGAAAGTATTAACTGAAGAGGAGCAAGCTTGCGACGAGAAGTTAAAACCGATCCTTAGCGATATCAAAGGGTGGGAGGCTCGTCAAGCCGACTTACGTGAGGCTCAAAGCAAAAAGAAAGAAGATGAGATCACGGCGCAAGAGAAAGAGGATATGACCAACACCAACCATAAGCTGGATGAGCTTCGTGAGCAACGCAACCAAGTTCTCGCCGAGTACGCCGGTACGAACAAGACAGTTAGTCAGTTGATCGACCTTGCTTTGTTAGGAAACGGTATGCTGAAGGGAGAGGCCTTAAGCCAATTCATCAAACGTAGCGTAGAACTGATCGGATAAACCAATCCTCACATATATAAAAAACCGTTCCTTCTCGGGGGAACGGTTTTTTTAGTTTCAGCCCACGACATCCTCGACCACTTTCCGCAACCTATCCAAGTTCATCTCGCCGGATTGTCTCCACAAAGCCTCCCCTTTCCGTAGCAGGATAAAAGTAGGAATCGATTCCACCGTATACAAATCGGCAAGAGCGCTCTCCTCCTCGATATTGATTTGTACCACTTCTAATTTTCCTTTCTCCAATTCCTTGAACTCCTTCACGATCGGCATCATTTTCTGGCAATGAGGGCACCAATCCGCATAAAACTCAGCCATGGCCAAAGCACCAGTCTCCATAACGGTCTTATTCCGCTCTTCCCTATTCAATTCTTTCTCTTTCATAACATCTTCTGTTTTAATTGTATTGATAACTCAACAATACGAAAAAACAAAATGTTTATGTTTCTAAAGAAATACTTCTTACATTTGGAGAAGAAAAACAGATTGGGTTCATATGAGGAAAATAACAGTTATCATAGCCTTATTCCTTGCTGCCATTCAGATTGTTTCCGCCCAGAAAGTAGGGTTGGTACTCAGTGGCGGCGGTGCCAAAGGAGCGGCACATATCGGAGTGATCAAGGCGCTGGAAGAAAATAATATACCGGTCGATTACATTACCGGTACCTCCATCGGGGCGATTATCGGTAGTTTATACGCCATGGGATATTCCCCCGAGGAGATGCTGGAGCTGATGCTTTCCAAGGAGTTCTCCTATTGGCAAACAGGTACGGTGGAGGAGCAATATACCTATTATTTCAAGGAGCCTTACCCGACCCCGGAATTCGCGCATTTCTCCATCGATATGTCCGATTCCCTACAGATCAAGGCTAGCTTCTTACCGCAAAGCTTGATCAATCCCATACAGATGAATCAGGCGTTCATGGCCTTGTTCTCGCAGGCGACGGCAAAGGCGGGGTGGAATTTCGACAACCTGTTTGTCCCTTTCCGTTGCGTGGCCTCGGATATATATACTAAAAAGCCGATCATCTTTAAGAATGGGGATCTGGGAGACGCCGTACGTGCCTCCATGACTTTCCCGTTTTTCTTCCAGCCCATATGGAAAGACAGTATTCCTTTATTCGATGGAGGTATCTACGATAATTTCCCGGTAGGCCCGATGAAAGACGCGTTCCACCCGGATTTCATTTTCGGATCGACGGTATCGGGAGGGAATAAAAAGCCTTCGGAGAATCCTTATAACCAGATCGAGACCATGATCATGCAAAAGACCGACTATGAGGTACCGGAAGAAGATGGCATGATGATTAAATTCAGTTTCCCCACCGTCTCCTTATTGGATTTCCAGAAAGGTAAGGAGCTTATGGACATCGGGTATAAACGTACCCTTTCCATGATCGACTCCATCAAGCAACGGGTTCCCCGGGAAGTGCCTTTAAATGAGGTTACCGAAAGAAGAAAAGCCTATAAAGAGAACCTTCCCCCGCTGATCTTCCGCAATATTTACGTGACGGGCGTATCCGAGGCCCAGCGTAAATACATAGAGGCCCAATTACACAGGGATATCAATAACGAGTTCTCCATGGAAGAGTTCAAGCGGGCTTATTTCAAGATGCTGACCTATTCCAAGATTAGGGAAATCATGCCGCATGCCGTTTATAACCGGAAAGAGAAGAAATTCGATCTTTACCTGGACGTGAAGATGAAAGAAGAGATCACGGTTGGCTTCGGTGGAAACGTATCGTCTCATCAAGCGAATCAATTATACCTAGGATTGGGGTATCAATATCTGGGACGGTTCGCCGCCGACGTAAACTCGAACTTTCAAGTGGGTAACTCCTTTAGTGGTGTCATGTTGAGTGGCCGGATGTACCTGCAAACGCAAATCCCCACTTATTTAAATTGGCAAGGAGTCTTCTCGGACAAGAAATACACGGAAAGCCAATCCCTCTTTTATGAGGATATAGTGCCCGCCATGATTAAGCAGAAAGAACTGTACATGAAACTAAAATTAGGCTTCCCCTTCCTCAACCACGCGAAAGCGGAGATCGGGTTCGCCTACGGACGGTTGAACGATTTCTATTTGCAGAGCACCACGATACCTTTCCCGAACGCCTCTTTCGACCATAGCTGGTACGATTTATTCAGCGGTTCGTTAAGTATCGAGCAAAACTCACTCAACGCCAAACAATACCCGATAAGCGGAAAACAGCAATTCCTAATCGCCCAATACGTAACCGGTACGGAGAAGTATACCCCATCCCCCACTTCCGCCACGACGGAAGCCCCGATTGGTCGCAAAGTGCATAGCTGGCTGCAACTGAAAGGGCGCTGGAACCAATACCAGACGCTGAGCAACCGTTTCAACTTAGGTTATTTGGCGGAAATGGTCATATCCAGCAAGAACCTCATGAATAACTATACGGCTAGCGTATTACAGGCCCCGGCGTTTACCCCGACACCCCATAGCGAGATTGTATTCAACGAGGCGTTCCGGGCGAACCAATATGTGGCTTTTGGGCTTTCCCCGATCTTGAAGTTAAGCAAGCTTCTGCACTTCCGGTTGGATATGTATGGCTTCGCTCCACTCTATGAAATACAAAAGACGGTGCCGGAAAACAACCCGTATGTCGGAATCCCGCATTATGGTAAGTTTTTGCACTCGTTTAATTATATGGGTGAAGCGGCGGTCGTATTGCAATTGCCATTCTTATGTATCAGTCTGTACGCCAACGGATACAGTTATCCGAAGGAGAATTTCAACTTTGGCTTAAACATTGGTTACCTGATCTTCAATCCAAAAATGTTAGATTAAATTCGCAAAAAAGTAGTCGAAACGTTTGCATATTTAAAACAAAAACGTACCTTTGCACTCGCAATCACGAAACAATGGCCGCGTAGCTCAACTGAATAGAGTAGCTGACTACGGATCAGCCGGT
>OGPY01002298.1_pt1 | contig 12107 bp, 9 predicted proteins | sample 1553121 | NCBI WGS metagenome assembly OGPY01 (sample SAMEA2580004, study PRJEB22360) | human gut metagenome
TGAACGTTATGGAGAACGTGGGGAGAAGGCACGAAATGCGGACAGTTAGTTAGGCTAGATATTTTCTATTTTTAAAGGCCTCTACAGAAGTTATTTTTTTTGTATCCTGCATTGCAATCAAGTTTTTCCAATTTTCCAATGCATTCAAATCCTGTCGACATTGTTCTGGTGTATATTCGGCAAATTCCTCATATTTTTTCATTTCTTCATACACTTCATCCTGGTCTAACCAGTATCGTATTCGTTCATGCTGTAAATAGAAAAAGCGCAAAATAGCCCGATATCGGGTCACATTTTCCGCTGTTAAATACGCTGTTTCTGAAATTGGTTTACCTAATTTATCTGCAATACGCATAACTTTCTCCTTCTGTATGATATGTCAAGCGGATATTCGCAACTCACTTCGCTATACTATTCTTTGAAATTGAGCTGTTCCACTTTGTTTCATTCTTCTGATTTTATTATATCTACAATGTGATGAATCGTCTACCATTAATTGTAACATTGTTGCAACAGCGAATTATTACCGTTTATATCCTAGTGTAACCACAGTTTTAAACAATGTTTTGCAATGAAGATGCCCCAAAACAAAACTGCACACGATAAACTTTTTCTGCGGGATTTTATTTTATATTGCATAGATCTGAATCGTTATCAAATTTTTATTGATAATCGATAGGAGACAGGTCGTGAGGATCATCTTCCGCAGAAGAGCCTAGATGTCTGATGGTTTTGGAATTATCCTCATTTTCAGAGAAATCGTCCTCATCTATTCCAGAAGAAGAACTTTCGACTGTGGAATCCAAATCGTTTTCTGTAAAAGAAGAAGCGGAGGAAATGTCACTTACCGAAGTGGAGTCGGGTGTTTCCTCTTCCAATTCAGGATTTGTATCGCAAGGACCCTCGATGAGATGGTAATCCGACTCGGAAAAATGATACCATTTCCCATCCTCAAGCGTTTGCCAGCCGGCGACGGCGTGGCCGTCCTTATCAATAAAATAAGACTGCTTACCGTCAGCCCAGAGCTGATGTGGATTGTAAGTTACCCATTCGTTATTGGCAAATCGATCTTCTTCCTTAATATAAAATTTCTGATATTCGCCATCGCCGACCCAGACGGGGGTAAGATCAGCATCAAGTTCATCGAAGAATCGGGAGCCCATAGAGAGCTGGCGATTCAGTTCATCGAAGCCAAGTTCTTCGGCAAGTGTAGGCTTGTCTGAAAAAAGATTCGTACCAAGTCCAAGACGGTCACCGTCAATGACAGCTCCAAGGCTTGCGAGAGTAGTTGGGAACATATCCATCGTGGTGAAAATCCGATTTTTTTCATGAACCGGAAGAATGGGTGAATTTAAAATAGCGTTATAAGTAGAACGTTGATAATCTTCATCGATGTTTTCACAAAAATCAGAGTCCATGGTCAGATGATCACCGGAAAGAATTATAGTCGTGTTTTCATAAAAAGGCTGTTCCTTGATCCAGTCTATAAACTCACTGACACGGGAACTGGAGCAGTCAATCACCATACCGTAGTGGTCATCTCCGTACTGCTTTTCATCACACTCGTCACATTTGTAGCCGTCCTCGAAGTGGGTGGCAACAGTCAGCATACTGAAGTTGAACGGTTCGTCATTCTTGGAAATCTCCGTCAGTTTATCTTTTGCATACTCAAACAGTTTGGCATCTTCATAGCCCCACCACTGGTAGTAGCCTTCCGGGATCAGTCCCTCGCTGATCGCCCAGTAGTAATCGTCAATTTCATAATCACCGTGCGAAGTGAAGTAATTCTTCCGTCCGCCGAATGCGGCATCGGAACCCATCATAAAGTACTGTTTGTAGCCGGCTTCATTGAGAACGTCGCCAAGTGTTGAAAGCTGCGGAAAAAAGCTGTCCTGATAAGCCATCTCATTGCCTTGAATCGAAAGCTTCAGCGGAAGACCGGAAGTCTGTGCAAAGAGACCGCCCATGGTCCAGGTGGTTCCGGTTGTCGGATAAGCGCCGCCCAGCTTGTCGGAGTTGGAAAAATTGATATTGTCCAGGGCAAGATTAGTCAGGGCGGGAATAAAATTGTGGTCGTAAGCACCGCCGTCTTTTTTATCAGAATAGGTGCTTTCCATTGATTCCAGATAAATATAGATCAGATTCCGTTTCTTTTCCGGGAATGTAATCGTTGTCTGGGACGGATTGACGTAATTATCTTCGATCAAAGTGCTGTAGCTGTTCTGAATGTGCAGGTAAGTATCGATATCCAGCGTCGTCCAGACATTATAAAGAGAATAGGAAGAAAGAGCGATTCCCAGGGCAATGCAGATGCAACCGAGAATGATTTCCACTTTCTTCCGATGGCGCAGGATAATAAAAAGCGCGATCAGAATAGCAAGAACGGCAAAAGAGATCATGCCGCAGGACCAGACGTAACTCCAGAGCACATCCTTGCTGGTACCCTCAAGGGGTGCCTTTAAGTGATAAACAAGTTCTTCCATATCAAGATGCGCCCAGGTCGCGAGCATCCAGCGGGAAGACGTAAAAAGAAGGATCCCAAGGAATCCTAACAGAACGGAAAGAATGGAAAAAAGTATCTTTCCAACATGCTGTACTTTTTTGCGAGACACAGTAAATAACCTCCAGTTTTCTTTAGTGTTTTATAATAGGTAACAAACAGGTAGCGTTAGGTATAAAATATAACTGGGAACTTACGATATTATAACAGAAACTTTACGAAAAAAATAGTATTTTCTTAAAAAATACGAGTGGAAAATGAAAATCCGGGAATTTACATAAAAAGCGGCGGGGCGGGCGTGAAAATGGGTTCTTGAGTTTCTCAGAAAAGAATGGTATAATAGCAAAGATTGTAGACACAAAAGAGGTCAAAAAAAGATCTGTTCACATTTTTGTGGAGAAGAGAAAGGAAAGAAAAATGGGAAAAATTAAAGTAGAATCTTGTGAAATTGAAGGATTAAAAGTAATTACCCCGACCGTATTCGGCGATGAGCGCGGATATTTTATGGAGACATACAATTACAATGATTTTAAAGAAGCCGGCATTGATGTCCAGTTCGTACAGGACAACCAGTCTGCATCCAAAAAAGGTGTCCTGCGTGGACTTCACTTCCAGATCAATTACCCGCAGGACAAACTGGTACGCGTGGTAAACGGAGAAGTATTCGATGTTGCGGTTGACCTTCGCGAGGGATCCAAAACCTACGGAAAATGGTTCGGCGTCCTGCTTTCGGCAGAAAATAAGAAACAGTTCTTTATTCCGAAGAACTTTGCACATGGATTTATCGTACTCTCTGATTATGCAGAGTTTGCTTATAAATGTACCGATTTCTATCATCCAAACGATGAGGGCGGTCTGTACTTTGACGATCCGGAGATCGGCGTGGAGTGGCCGATGCCGGAAGGAATGACAAAAGAAGATCTGATTATTTCGGAAAAAGATCATAAATGGGGCGGAATTAAGGATTTAAAGAAATAAGGAGTAAAAAACATTTATGAACGTATTCAAAGAACTTTATCAGAACCGGAAACTGATCTGGAAACTGTCAAAAAATGATTTCCGCAACAAATTTGCCGGAGCGTATTTTGGCATCGTATGGGCATTCATTCAGCCGATGGTGACGGTTGCTGTTTATTTTGTCGTGTTTCAGCTCGGACTGCGTGTACAGCCAGCTGCCACTGGATATCCGTATATCTGCTGGCTGGTTTCCGGTATTATTCCGTGGTTCTTCTTTTCTGATGCACTGCCAAGTGCGTCAAATTGTCTGCTGGAATACAGTTACCTGGTAAAGAAGGTTGTATTTAAGATCAGTGTGCTTCCAATTGTGAAGGTGATTTCTTCCCTGTTTGTACATCTGTTCTTTATTGTGTTTGCTATTTTGATTTTTGCACTGATGGGAAAACTTCCGCCGGTTCAGATTATCCAGATCGGGTACTATACCTTTGCGGTGATCTGTCTCGTCGTTGTACTTTCCTATCTGACCTGTTCCATCACACCGTTTTTCCGCGATTTCGGCCAGATTATCAATGTAATTCTGAATGTCGGCATGTGGGCAACCCCGATTCTGTGGGATACCACAACAATTCCGAATATTCCGAACTGGCTGAACAGCCTTCTGAAGCTGAATCCTCTGTACTATATTGTCCAGGGATATCGTGACAGCTTTATGAATGGACTCTGGTTCTTCGAGCATCCATGGCACACCCTTTACTTCTGGGCTTTTGTGCTTATGGCAGGACTAATCAGTTCCAAAGTGTTCAAGCGCCTCCGGGTTCATTTCTCAGATGTATTATAGGAGGATGGAATGAGCACAGAAAATACAGAAACAGTAATTTCAATTAACCATGTCAGCAAGGTCTACAAGCTGTTTGAAAAGCCGATGGACCGTCTGAAAGAATCGCTTTCACTGACACATAAAAACTATCACACCGATCATTTTGCGCTGGAGGATATCTCACTTGAGGTGCATAAGGGCGAGTGTGTCGGTATCATTGGAACGAACGGTTCCGGAAAATCCACACTGCTGAAAATCGTCACAGGTGTCTTAAACCCGACGAGCGGAAACGTGGAGTTAAAGGGAAGAGTCAGTGCCATTCTGGAACTGGGTGCAGGCTTTAACATGGAGTATACCGGTATTGAGAACATTTTCCTGAACGGAACGATGCTTGGCTATACCGAGGAGGAGATGAAGGCAAAGCTCGACGATATCATTGCGTTTGCAGAGATCGGTGACTTTATCAATCAGCCGGTTAAGACGTATTCCAGCGGTATGTTTGCCCGCCTTGCCTTCGCGGTTGCGATCAATGTGGATCCGGATATTCTGATTGTCGATGAGGCCTTAAGCGTCGGAGACATTTTCTTCCAGTCCAAGTGTTACCGGAAATTTAACGATCTGAAAGAAGCAGGAAAAACGATCCTTTTCGTTTCCCACGATATGGGCAGCGTCATCAAGTACTGTGAGAGATGTCTTCTGATTAACAAAGGAAAACAGGTGATGGTTGGAAAATCGTCGGAGGCAGTCGATGTCTACAAGAAGATTCTTGCCAACCAGTACGATGACGAGACAAAAGAAGAGGAAGAGACCGAAGAGAGTGCAGAACAGACCGAAGAGAGAACCGAAGCAGATGCATCCGGTGCCGTATCGGCAGAAAAGCCGAAAAAAGGCCTCTGGAGAGAACGCCTGATTGCGAATGCGCAGCTGGTAGAGTATGGAGACAAGGCTGCGGAGATCGTGGACTTTGCGATTATCGACCACAAAGGTATGATTACATCTTCTGTGGATAAAAACCAGAGATTCCGCATCAAGATGAAAATCAAGTTCCATGAAACGATGGAGCATCCGATTTTTGCCTTTTCGATCAAAGACCGGAAGGGAACGGAGATTACCGGAACGAATACGGCGCTGGAGGATTACACAAAAGACGTGGTGGAAGCAGGAAAGACCGTCACGGTATGCTTTGACCAGATCATGCCGCTGCAGAGCGGACAGTATCTGATGTCGTTTGGATGTACCAGCTACCATCTGGAAGAGCTGGTGATCCACCACAGACTGTACGATGCTTGCTTCCTGGAAGTCTTCTCCATGAAAGACACCGTAGGATTTTTTGATATGAACTCTACCGTGACCTACGAGTAGGATGCGGAGGATAAACGACGGGGGTTATATGAAAGAAACAATAGGAAATGTTCTTTTGAACCTGGATTATTATGACGGCGAAGATGCTTACAGCGACGGCAGCATTGAGGACCGGCTGCTGGAGATCGTCAAGACGACGCCGAAAGAGGATTACCAGAAGGTAATCCTCACAGAAAAAAGCTGGCCGATTTTTTATCACCTTTCTCCAGAACGGGAAAATATTCTGGACTGGTATGAGTGGAAAGACGATGCTTCCGTATTTGAAGTCGGAGCCGGCTGCGGAGCCATTTCCGGCGTGCTCTGCAGAAATGCAAAGCGGGTAGTGGCAAACGATCTGTCGAAGCGGCGCAGTACGATCAATGCCTACAAAAATCAGGATGCGTCCAACCTGGAGATTATGGTTGGAAACTTTAATGTTGTTGCAGAAAAAATGGAAGAACGCTTCGATTACGTGACACTGATCGGTGTTCTGGAGTATGCAAAAAGCTATATTGGAAAGGATAATCCGTATCCGGAATATCTGGAAAAGATCAATCGTCTCTTAAAACCGGGCGGAAAAATCCTGATTGCGATTGAGAACCGTCTGGGACTGAAGTATTTTGCCGGCTGCAGGGAAGACCATGTGGGCCGGGAATTTGTCGGAATTGAAGGATATCCGGGGATCGATTTTGTCGAGACATTCAGCAAACCGGAGCTGGAGCAGATGCTGCAGGAAAACGGTTTTTCGAAGTTCAAGTTTTATTATCCCTATCCGGATTACAAATTTCCGGCGGTCATTTATTCGGATGAATATCTGCCGAAGCCGGGTGAATTGAGAAAAAATCAGCGGAATTTTGATGCTGACAGGATCACACTTTTTGACGAAGGCAAAGCATTTGACGGAATCCTGAAGTCCGGTCTGTTTCCGGTTTTTTCCAATTCCTTTCTGATTGAAGTGGAGAAAAAGGAGTAAACGTATGAGGAAAGTTCTGTATACGAAATTTTCGAGAGAACGTCGGAACGAATTTCAGATTATGACCCGGATTACAGAAGAGGATGGGATCCGGCGTGTGTGGAAGCTTCCGCTGCAGAAAGAGGGAGAACTCCACATCCGGCATATGTATGAAAACTATAGAAAGCTGGAGCATCTGTACGCCTATGCGGGCGTACAGATCTGCCCATGCGAACTGGATGAAGAAAAATGCGCGCTTGCATTTCCTTTTGTAGAAGGGGAAAGTCTGGAAACGCGCATTTCCCGTCATGGAAAAGAAAAAGATTTTGCATCGCTGAAAAAGGATTATGAACTGCTGTATCAGATCATTGCATCGGCAAAAGGGCAGAAATCCTTTGTGGAAACCGATGCGTTCTGTGAGGTGTTCGGCCATCCGGCATTGAAAGAAGGACTTGCCGCAGCGGAGATTTCCAATATTGACATGATTCCGGGCAACCTTCTTCTGGATGGAGAAAAGGTCTGGGTGGCAGACTACGAGTGGGTATTCCCGTTTGCCGTACCGATTGCATTTATCTATGCGCGGAGCGTCTTTTTACAGGAGGCGGCGAGTGCACTGACGAAGGAAGAGCAGGAAGAACTGTACGCCATTGGCGGTATTTCCATGGAAGAGATTCCGGTATACTACCATATGGAAGAGTGCTTCCAGGAATTCGCGGCCGGAAAGGGTGAGCCAAATGCGCTCGCCACGTTCTATGGAAAACTGCACCGGCACAATTATCCGCTTTCTATCTGGGAAAAAGAAAAAATGATGTACCCGGTTGTGCTCACCGAAACAGCACCGGAGGAGAGAGAACTCTATTATGAGGACTGCTTCGGCTTGGATGAGCAGAAGGTGATGATGCTTGAAAAGGCAGACGCGGACGGAGAGCTTTCCCTTCAGCTGATGCAGGAGGGGGCTGTCATTAAAATCCGTTCTCTCGCGGGCGTATGCAGCGATGGAAAGACGGAACGTATCGCTTTTTCGCACAACGCCGAGCTTGAGATTATCGACGACTATTATTTCCTTGGAACGCCGGTTCTGAAATTCCGGAATGCCGGTTATGAACAGATCCGGATTGATTACCGGATTTACTACAAAGGCGATGGCGTTACGTCCCAGTTTATTCAATATATCCGTCAGAATAAAGATCTGAGGGATGAACTGAACGGGGAGATTTATCGGAAAGGCCAGCTGCAGGCAGAAATCGAAGCAGAAAAAGCGGCACTTGCACACAGGGAAGAAGAACTCCAGGAAACGAGAAAACAGAAGCAGTTTCTGGAGGAAGAGCTGGAGCGGATGCGCCAGCGTAAGGTTGTGCGTATGGCAGATAAAGTGCAGCATGTGATAAAAAGGAGTAAATAACTATGGATGTATCCATTGTCATTCCTACCAAAAATGGTGGGCATCTGTTTGAAAAAGTGCTGGATGCCGTTTTCAAACAGAAGACAGAGTATGAATATGAAGTAATTTGCGTGGATTCCGGGTCAAAGGACGGAACTCTCGATGTGATCCGCAAATATCCATGCCGTTTGTTTCAGATTGAGCCGTCCGAATTTGGACATGGAAAAACGAGAAACTATGGTGCTTCCAAAGGAAACGGAACGTATATCATCTTTATTACGCAGGATGCGCTTCCAGCGACCGATACCTGGCTGCAGAATTTCATTGATGCCATGAAGATGGACCCGGAAATCGTGGGAGGATTCGGGATTCATTATCCGTATCCGGACTGCAATCTGCTTGACAAGCGTGATCTGGACGGCCATTTTAAAGGATTTGGAGAAACTAATACGATTTTCCACCTTGATGATCCGGAACGCTACGAAAGAGAAGAAGGATATCGTCATTATCTGGCGTTTTTCTCCGACAATAACTCCTGTATCCGAAGAGATATTTTTGAAAAATATCCGTATGAGGATGTCAACTTTGCCGAGGATCAGATCTGGGCGAGAAAGATGATTGAACTCGGATTCAAAAAAGTATACTGCCCGTATGCACCGGTATATCATTCCCACAATTTCAAACTCAGAACGTATTTCAAACGGTATTATGATGAGCAGAAGGGATTATATGAAGTTCATCAGTATATGATTGCACAGAAATGGACGCAGCTTCCGGGCATGCTGTACCGTCAGGTGAGAGGGGACTGCGTGTATATCCGTCAGCAGCCGCTCAGTAAAAAAGAGAAAATCCACTGGGCATTTTATTCCCTGTTTCGCAATTTTGACCGCTTTGTGGGCGGCTATCTCGGCGGAAAATACCATCTGTATTCCAAACGGAAACAACAGTTCCTGGATCGTCACATTTCGCAGCAGTACGATCAGAGACATGCATAGAAGAAAGGAAAAAGAAACGTGAAAAAACCAAATGTAGCATACCGTGCGTTACGGTATCTGAAGAATCATGGATTAAAAGAAACGATTGAGCGCGCAAAACAGGGCAATGAGCCGGCTGTACCGCCGAAGAACAACGTCATCGGATTTTACAGATTTGTCGTAGACAACGATCCGATCCCGTTCAATCAAAAAGAGTATGAGAAACATAAAAACGACAAGAAAAAGATCCTGAATTGGGTTGTACCGGAAATGGGACCTGGTTCCGGCGGTCATACCACCATTTTCCGTTTTATTTCCAACCTGGAGCGCCTCGGTTTCCACAGTAGAGTTTATCTCTACATGTCCCCGAATTTTCAGGATAATGCGTCCATCCGCAAATTCCTAAAAGAGTACTTCCCGCTTCTTGTGCCGGAAGTAGAAGTTTACTGCGATGTATCCCAGATGAAATTTGCACATGCAACCGTAGCAACCTCCTGGACCACCGCTTACTACGTAAGAAAATTCCAGAATACGATTTCGAAGTTTTACTTCGTACAGGATTTCGAGCCGCATTTCTATGCACACGGTTCGGAGTATGAGTTTGCAGAGAACACGTACAAGATGGGATTCCGAGGAATCACAGCAGGAGACTGGCTGCGGGATATCATGAGAAATGAATACGGCATGCAGGCAGACAGCTTCCATTTCTCCTACGATGACAAGGTATATCAGCCGAAGGAAAAGCAGGACAACGAGAAGAGAGTTTTCTTCTATGCCCGCCCGGTTACCCCGAGACGTGATTTTGAGCTCGGTATGCTGGCACTCAATGAGCTGTGCCGCAGAATGCCGGAGATCGAGGTTGTTTTCGCGGGATGGGATGTCAGCGGCTATGAGATTCCGTTCAAACACAGAAATTTAGGTATCGTAACACCGCAGGTGCTGGCAGATTCCTATGCGATCTGTGATATGTGCCTTGTTATTTCGAATACCAACCTTTCCCTCGTACCGTTCGAGGTTATGGCCTGCAACTCGGTCGCTGTCTGCTCCAAGGGTGCAAACAGCAGTTGGATGGTAAATGAGGAAAACTCCATTCTGGTTGACTATGATCCGATCCAGATCGCAGATAGAATGGAATATTACTTCAACCACCCGGATGAGCTGGCTACAATCCGCAAAAAGGGAATGGATTTCGTAAAGGGAACCTCCTGGTACAAAGAAGCCGAAAAAGTTTACGCAAGTATGCTAAAAGGAATTGAGGAAGATGAGAAAAAACTGCAGTAAGGATGTGAGCAGAGAACGCAGAATCGAGATTCTGTTTGTATTCGGCGTATTCCTGTTTTACTTTTTGTGGTCCTGTACGCAGCGATACAATTTCTCGTCGGATGAATCAATGCGGTATCAGATTCCACAGTTCATTTATGAATATGGGAAGCTTCCGCGGGGTGACGAACCGCTGATTCGGAATGAGGATTGGGGGATTTCCTATGCATTCAATCCGATTCTCTCCTATATGGCATCTGCAGTTTTGATGAAGGGGATGAGCCTGTTTTCCACGGATGAGTGGATGCTGCTCATTTCCGCCCGTTTTGTAAATGTTCTGCTGGGAGCGCTTACTGCCTGGGTGGTCTTAAAGACGGCAAAGCTGTTGTTTCCAAGACGCTACGCATGGATGTTTACGACTCTGGTGGTTTTCCTGCCGGGCAATGTGATTTTATATTCCTATGTCAACTGCGACGCGCTTGCAATGTGTTCGACGGCCATTATCTTTTATTCCTGGGTAAAGGCGTACAAAGAGGGATGGAGCTGGACCACGTGTGCGGTATCGGCCGTTGGAATGGGAATCTGTTTCTTGTCGTATTACAATGCGTATGGATTTATTCTGATGACGTTTTTCTACTTTGTGGGAACGATGCTGACGGACCAGTCGAAACCGGTCAAAGAACGATGGAAAGAAATGATCCAAAAAGGTCTTTTTATTTTGGTGATCGTCTGTGTCATTGCTCTGTGGTGGTTTATTCGAAATGCTATTCTCTATGGAGGAGATTTTCTGGGACGCCAGGCATCGAGCGCAAGCGCGGAACTGTATGCAAGATACCAGTACAAGCCGTCGCACAGCAAGACCTTCCAGAAAAAAGGAGGCTCCATGTTGCATATGATCTTCTATAAGCCGAGTTTTCTGGAACATGACTGGCTGGTAACAGTGCTGTACAGCTTTGTCGGCGCGTTTGGCTACAATAAGATTTATCTTTCCACGATGATTATTGTTCCGTACCTCTGCTGTCTTCTTGTCGGTCTCATTCTGATGCGGAACTGTTGCCAGAGAGACTTTTTCTTCTGGAATGCAGACGGCACGCAGACGGCTCTTACCGGAAAAACGAAGAGAAAATGGAGTAAACTGGGATGGTTTACCTGGGCTAATGTGTTTGCCCTGCTGATCCCGAATTATCTGAATGCGTATTACTCCTACAGTTCTGATTTTCAGCCGCAGGGACGATACAGCATGCCGATGCTGATTCCGCTGATGTATTTCGTGACGAAGGGTGTGCAGGCGTTCCTGAAACGGGAGAAAAAACTACAGAAGTATGAAAAATTGTTCTGTATTCTGGTCTGTGTGGCGGCAGCGGCATTAGCGGCATTCACTTGGGCGAGAATCATCTATCCGATGTACTTGCAGAACTACTACGGATTGCGGTAAGCGGAACAGAGAAAGAAAGCGGTGAAACGTTTGGAAAAAATTTCAGTGCTGACAGCAAAATTAAAAAAAGCTGTTGCAGAAGAAGGAATCGGCGGTCTGGCTGGGCGTACGAAAGGGTACCTTGCGCGGGCAAAAAAAGAAAAAGAGTTTCAGAGAGAAAAATCCCGGGTCTACCGGGATATTCTCTTTATCAGTGGCTGGAATGAACAGCTGCCGCATCCCCACCGCGAGAAACGGTACCGCGTGGTGCATCAGATGGAGCAGCTGGAGGTAGGAGGATATACGTGTGATACGGTTTATTTTCAGGAGCTGAAGCCCTGGATGGTACGTTGCTACGGCGCGTTCGTGATTTTCCGCTGCCCGATGACGGACACCCTGCGGGAATTTGCCACAATGGCAAAGCAGATGAACAAGCCTCTGTGGTACGATGTGGATGATCTTGTGATCGATACGAAATACACCGATCAGATTCCGTTTCTCGACCGGATGC
>OGPY01002303.1_pt1 | contig 12104 bp, 8 predicted proteins | sample 1553121 | NCBI WGS metagenome assembly OGPY01 (sample SAMEA2580004, study PRJEB22360) | human gut metagenome
CTCTGACCTGGTGTGCGCCGACGACCCGGACAGCTTTGTAAAAGAGGTGTTGGCGTCCGAAGCCCTGCAAACCGTGCTGACCCGGTACAAACCCATGCGCGTGCGCGTTCATGCCGAGCAGGTGTAAAAAGTTTACACGATTTATATATGTTGACACGCCCATTCTTCGGTGCTACAATGACCTTGAAGAAGGGGAAGTGGATATATTTGAGGGAACCGACCTTTTCAGGTCGGTTTTTTGCTTTTTTAGGAGGTGATGTGTGATGTAGAATGACCCGGATCCCGGCAAAGTTCGCACCTTGAAAACTAAATATGTATTCGGTTCAATAATTTTTTATATTTATGTTTTTATGAGCGAACATTAATGAATATCGTTAAGGAGATATGATTAAAAAATAGTATTAAGGGGTAATTATGATGAAAAAATTAAAACTATGTGCGGAGGATAACACGAATATGAAAAAGTTTTTAACAAATTTTTTGTCTGTACTGATGGCATTGGCCGTTTTGATGACATCGACCGTTGTTGCCTTTGCAGCTGATCCTGTTGCCATGAGTAATGGCACCTGCACGGTTCAGCTTTCAAAGTCACGCCATGTTTGCAATGGCAAACGTCACAAACCCAGTGTTACAGTCAAGACAAAAGATGGACGAACACTGAAAAACGGAGTGGATTATGCGCTTTCTTGTCCGGCTCGCACCTCTGTCGGTGAAACGACGGTTAGAGTCAACTTTAAGGGCGCGTATACCGGTTCTGCTTCCGCATCTTACGCTGTGGTCCCGAAGGGCACCGCTGTTAAATCTGTGCAGTCTCAATTGCAGGGTTTCAAGGTGACATGGAAGAAGCAAACCAAGCAAACCACTGGCTACCAAGTTCAGTATGCCACCAATAAGCAGTTCAAGGGCGCTACTGTAAAAACGGTAAATGGTAATAAGAACACTTCTAAGACCGTCACCGGCCTTGCGAATTATAAGACTTATTACGTGCGTGCCCGTGCTTTCAAGGAGGTAAACTCTGGCAAGAAAAAGATTAAGATTTACTCCGGTTGGGCGCAGTACAAGACGGTAAAGACTAAGGGTGTGCCTGCGGTTAAGTTGAACTCTGCCAAGTCTGACTATTATGCTTTCAAGGTGAACTATAATCGTAATTCCAGCGTAACTGGATATAAGATTTGTTATGCGACAAATAGCAATTTCAAATCTTCTAAGACAATTACCAAGAAGAACACCAAGACTAAGGCTAAGACTTATTCTACTACTGTAAAGAACCTTTCCGGTGCTAAGAAGTACTATGTACGTGTTCGCACTTACAAGACCGTAAAAGTTGGCAAGAAAAAGGTGACTTATTATTCTAACTGGTCCGCAGCAAAAACTGTGACTACAAAGAAGGTGACACCTGCTGCCGCTCCCACTGGTTTTAAGCTGTCCGCACCTAAGTATAAGAAGCTGAAGGGTTCTTGGAACAAAGTTTCTGGTGCTTCTGGATATCAGTTGCAATATAGTCGTGATAGTGACTATACTGGTTCTCAGAAGGATAAGGATTTGACTACATGGTATATGAACAACTTTTTAGCAAATCCTGACAAAAACGATTCCTACGCTGGTATCATTACGACTTCTAATTTGTCTTGCACTGCTGCCTCTTTAAAGGGTGGCACAAAATATACTGCTCGTGTTCGTTCATATCGAACTGTCAATGGAAAACGCGTATGTGTGAAACGTTCTGCTATAAATCACAATTGTGATGAAAATGCAGGGGATTGATTTTTTAATGTTGTCAATGGTTGGCTTTTTGTTATTCGATTTTTCAAGGGCTTTATTTTTTTTTACATGGATAGTACAATAATCAACTGCAGATATGTATAATGTCGTAACTTATATTGCAACATTGTATGTGGTTTGCAATATGCTGATTTCGTTCTTCTCCTTATGTATAAACTTGAAATACACCATTAAAAAATTAACCCAACTGTTGTTGTGAGCCCGGGAATGAGAAGGTTATGGTCCTTCAAAACCGGCCGCTAATACTGCTGATAGCAATTTGTTCTTGCAGAAACAAATGGTTATAAGCCAGCAAAAGTCGCATGAAGTTTGCCGTCGCACAAGAAATGTGCACGAAAGGCCCGTTGGGCTGCAGATAATAGTGCGGGCGTCTATAAAATAGATATGGTTAGAATGTGCGCTGAGCGCACTGACGAATACTCGAATGTACGGGTCAATATTTCCGCCTGCAGAAATGCAGGAGCTGCTACGCAGCGTCAATCGGGGATGGGTAGCGATGTACACAGTGACAATCCTCGGTCAGCCAAATATGACCGTTCTTTTGAATGATTGACTGGCTCATAGAGTAGACCTAAGTCTATATGCAAAGATAATAACAACGGAACGTATAGAAAGGTATCCACTGAAATGTGAACCCACTGCAATGGGGATGTTCAGGAATCGTTGGGGAAACAAGTTACCAAAACTTGAAGAAAGACGGTTTGGGATATATCTGAGTAGGGGCATGGTACCAATGAAGCGGTGATAATAAACCGTGGAGGGACGGCCCTAAGTCAAACAGATTCATTTTATCAAAAAATATAAAACATAAATCTTGTTTCACTTGAATTAAATGTTTGATGGAACGCCGTGTGCGGTGAAAGTCGCACGCACGGTGTGGGGCGGGGGAAAGCCTGGAGATGATATCAAAGGGCTACCTATCGTCATATTCAGCTTGGACCGATATTCAGATGGTGAAGGTCCTGGAAGACACTTCAGAGAGCCTGACGGCTGCTCAAAAGCAGTGGGTTGTTGATAATGTGCTTAAACCCACAAATGAAGTAGCAAAGAAATACGGTTACAAAAAGACTGTAACTGTACGTAAGATCGATGCAGGAACACATGAATATGATGTTGCTGTAAAGAATCATTCGTTTAGAACTCTTAGCAGTAATCCTAAGTCGAATTATTATTACAAAGACTTTAAAAATTCATGGTTTGAATACGCTGAAGATCACGAAAGCTTGATGGATCTCATGGTTACTGATTATGGTAGAACCAGAATTTCTTATTGCTGGATCGACCGTGGTGGCTATTCCGACTTGTGTCTAGTATTCGACTAATTTCTTTTGCTCCTTAATTATTTTGATAGACCCACCTTTTGGTGGGCCTTTTTTAGAACAGGGGACGGTTCTCTGTATTACCCGATTCGATCCCAGCTATCGACACCAAAGGCTCTTCGCAAGATGCGAGGGGTCTTTTTTCTGTTCTTTTGAATTCACTTTACAGAATACCATTTATCTGTTAAAATAGACCCGTAAACTCTGTATTTTTTTTGCTATCTGGGAGATAGGGTGTATGAGAAAAGTGTAAAACAGGGAAAGGTGAAAAAGCTATGAAAAATAACAAATATATTATCAGCTATAGTATTCAGTTGATATTGACACTCGCTGTTTTAGGTGCAGTTATTTGGTACGCGCAAATTATGCCCATAAACACACCGCTCGTTTCTGCATTCAATTTTGATCTTGCTCAATTCGGAATAATCGTCGGATTAGTCATTATTTGTCTTGTGTATATTTTCACTCTTGTTGGCTTTTTGGCTGCTGCAATTCGTCAAAAACAAGAAGGGAATGAGCATTACCTGGGTTCAACTGTAAGAATTATACTTCCTATTGTATTTATCTTTATTTTTCCGTTACCTTTTACAATTTCATTTTTGACTACAGAATCGGAGAAAACGCTCGCTTCACCGCTAACCATTACAGCCGTATGTGATGAATTGGAAAAGCAAGAACCGAGTGCCTTAGGTGAAGAAGAGGGCCTAAATGACAATGGAGTTGATTTGCCGAACCACATTTCTGATGTGGTTTTAGAGCAAAATTGTTTTGGTCGGTTAGGAAATGTTTCAGTTGAATACACACCGGATAACATGAAAGATAGTAGCATTTCGTTTTATTGCTATTATGCAAAGAGTAATGTGGGGTTTGTGCAGAATAAAATTTGTGATCGCTCTGATGATGACTTTACATTAAGTAATCAAGAGAAAATTGGTGCGTATATGTTATATTACGGTCAGCCGGAGGGTGAGGATGACAATGTAATGTCGTACAATTTAGTACTGCAAAGCAAGAATGATACATATATTTACGCGACTTGTCAGATCCAGCAAGGCAAGAATTATAAAATTCAGTATTCTAAGGAGAATTTCGTTGCCGATGCCACAGCGGTTATTGATGCATGGAACAAGTTGTAAAACAGGGAATGTAGAACGGAGAACGGCTCCCTGTTTTATGGAAACCGCTTAAGAAGAGCGGGTATTAGATTTAGCTTAAAATTCTGCAAATGGAGCTATGATTTTATTCTTGATTAGGTGATAACAGATGATTGGAAAAATTGTTGGAAAAATACCCGTATACACAGTCGAGTGTAAATGCCTTGTGGAATACCGACAAGAGTGTTCGTGACAATAAGGATATACGAAACAATTTCCGTGCAAATGCTTATGCCGTAGTCAAACTCCCTTGGGTTGAAGGTTTGAGCTATCGTTTTAATTATGCCGGAAACTTAAGCAAAAACCAGTCTGGAGATTTCTATTATGAAGGGTATTTTGTTAAGGAAGGTGCTTATGATGATGAAACCCGTTATTCCCCAGCGACGCTCCAAAGTTTGTTAGCAAGTGCGAATGGAAAGATTAATAATAATACGACAGACAGTTGGGTGATCGATAATATCCTGAACTATAAAAATACATTTGGAAAACATTCAATTGATCTGACTGCCGTTGCTACGCGTGATAGGAAAAAATACGAGATGATAGAAACTACTGGTTCAAACTTTGCCGCAAATGGTAATACGACTTTAGGTATAAATGGTTTGCATAAAGCTACAGTCCAGAAAGTCAATATGGATAATAACCAGCGTTCCAATATCGGATATTTGGGACGTGCATCTTATTCATATGATGATCGTTACTTCTTTACCGGTTCTTATCGTCGTGATGGAGCTTCTGTTTTTGGGGTTAATCAAAAGTGGGGAGATTTCTTTGCATTTGGTGGTGCCTGGAGATTGAGCAGTGAAAAGTTTATGTCTTCAATTTCATATTTAGATGATTTGAAATTGAAGTTATCCTGGGGTAAGAACGGTAATCAGGGGTTGGATCCTTATGGAACATTGTCGACTATTAACAATGGTGCTTCTGGTGGTGTTCGCTATGAGTTTGGGGGTAGCGATATTATCTATGGATTGAATCAGAAAGCACTTGGCAATGCCAATTTAGGTTGGGAAACGACAGAATCTTGGAATACAGGTTTTGAATCTGCTTGGTTAGGTAGCCGCTTGTTTGTAGATCTGGATCTTTATTTTTCTAAAACAACAGATCAGATATTTACGAGAGATATCCCTGTTATGACAGGTTTTAAAAATATGAAGTCCTCTATGGGGCAGGTTAATAACAGAGGGGTCGAATTGACAATTCGTTCCGTGAATATCGATACACAGGATTGGTATTGGACGACAAATTTGACATTTTGGCTGAACCGCAATAAATTGATCCATCTATACGGTGAAGATTTAGATGGTGATGGGAGAGAAGATGACGATATCTCGAACTCTCGTTTTATAGGGAAGCCTTTAGGGGCTATTTATGGTTATCTGCAAGATGGCATAGTACAAGAGACGGATGTTGAATATATGAAAGCGAATGGTGCGACTCCAGGTATCCCTAAATATAAAGACATGGACAATGATGGAGTGATTACTTCTGCAGACCGTATTATTTTGGGATATTCTACGCCTAACTTCAAGTTGAATATGAGTAACACGATTACATATAAAAATTGGGATTTATACTTTATGCTGACCGGCACATTTGGCGGCGGTGGATATTATCAAAAGTCTAATAAAGGCGCTTATTTGACAAATGGCTCTGGTAGATTCAATACCAATGGTATCTATATACCTTGGTGGACTCCTGAGAATAAAAGTAATGAATATCCAGCAGCTACATTTAATGATGATGGCGGACGTTTCTTAGGATTGCAAAACCGGGCATTCGTTCGTTTGCAGGATGTGACCTTGTCATATACATTCCGTGAACCTTGGGTGCAAAAAGTAAATATCCAAAATTTGAAAGTATTCTTTACGGCGAAAAACTTATTTACGATAACCAAATGGCAGGGAGGAGATCCTGAGGTTGGTGTTACCGTTAGCGAAAATACTTATCCTGTATTGACATCTTTTTCTTTGGGTGCAAATATCAGTTTCTAACAGATAAAATATACGGAAATGAAAAATGTATTAAAATATAGTGTTTGTGGCTTGTTGAGTGTTTGTTTACTTGGTAGCTGTAATGATTCTAAGTTTTTGGAAGAAGATCCTGAAACATTTTATACGATAGATAATGTCTTCTCTACTTCTGAACAGGTTGATCAAGTGTTGGTCGGCTGCTATTCCCATGTACGTGTTATGATGTGTATGACTGAAGAAAGTAATACTGCCTTTGTCTTTCGTGGAGGGAATGGAACGGATATGTTTGACGTGGCGACTATCCGTCGTAGTAACCGTTTCAATGATTATAGTATATTGAATTCAACTACGGAAGTTTTTTATATTAATTATTCACATTGGTATCAGTTAATATCGAAAGCGAATCTTGCTTTGTATGCGGCAGAACTTCCTCAGATATCTTGGACTTCGGAAGCTGAAAAGCTTTATGTGATGGCTCAGGCTCGTTTTTTCAGGGCTTTTGCTTATCGGAATTTGGGTGAATTATATGGAGGTGTTCCTCTTGTAACGGAAATTACGACAACTCCACGTTATGATTTTAAGCGCAGTAGTCGTCTGGAAACTTATCAATATGCTATTGACGAGTTGGAAGCGATCTTGAATGATTTGCCGGAAACTACTGGAACAATGGGACGTCTGGTTAGAGGTGCGGCTCAGCATAATCTTTGCCAGTTGTATATTGATAAGGGTATAGCATTGGAAGAAGGTGGTAAAGGTGGAGAGGCACCAGCTGCCTATCAAAAAGCAATTGCTTATGGCAATGATGTGATTGATGGCTCTGTCTATAGTTTGATGACGGAACGTTTCGGTTCCAGAGCAGACGAAGACCCGGTTTATTATTATGCAACAGAGGAAAGCATGCAGACTCCGGAACACCTCTATTCTGCAGCTGGCTATCCGGTAGAAGGAAATCTTTATTGGGATTTGTTCCAAGAAGGTAACCAGAACTATCAGGAGGGTAACAAAGAGGCTATTTGGGTCGCCCAGATTGACTATGATGCCTATAAAGCGGAGGATGGAGAATCAAAATTACAGTATTCCCGTTCTTTTGGTCCGGTTTATAGAGATCCTATGTCCGCTCATTTGAATTCGGCGATGGAAGATGTCGGAGGTCGTGGTATTGTACAAGTAACTCCGACAAAATATACGAGAGACCTTGTTTATGAAGGAAAATGGGGGATAGACCTGCGTAATTCGGAAGCAGTTCTTAGACGTACTTTGTTAGGAAATGTCCCTTCTTCTCCTTATTATGGTAAACCGGTTCCTTGGAGTGTTATTTATAAAGACGGAGAAGGTAAAGATGCTGTTGACGGTTCTTGGACACAATGTTTTCCGATCTCCTGTAAGATTTCGACTGATAAGTACAGAGGTCTGGATGCAGGGGAAAACAGAAGCAACCTGTTCCGTGATGAATATTTGATCCGTTTACCGGAAACTATCCTATTGCGTGCAGAAGCCAAGATGCGCTCTGGAGATAATGCAGGTGCGGCGGATGATATTAATTTGTTGCGTAAGCGTGCACAGTGCGAATATCTTGTACAGGCTTCGGAGGTGAATGTAGACTTGATACTGGATGAACGTGCTCGTGAACTGGTGTATGAAGAATGTCGTTGGAATACCCTTTTGCGTATGGGGGGAACCGTTGCGGTAGACAGGATTAAGAAATACGCTTACTGGGATGATCCGAGAACGACATTGACAAAAAAATTCAATTTATGGCCGATTCCCCAAGTTGTTATCGATACGAATAAGGATGTCGTAATGGAACAAAATCCCGGCTGGAATTAATAGATTGGCATAGTGATTTTTACTAAGACCCGCTAACGTTTTATGAATTGGAGTATGAATAAAATTTTAGCGGGTTTGATTATTAAGATAGATAATAGATGTGAGTGATGAGTTGGAAAACAATATGTTGGGAAGCGATATTACTTGGCTTTCTCTTTAGTTGTACGGGATCGGATAAGGATCCTATGGAGAGAAAATACCAAATTGACTATGACTATCTGAAAAGCAATTTTCAGCAACCGGATAGAACCTATGGTGTCAATTGCTGGTGGTGGTGGTTGAATGGAAACGTGACAAAAGAAGCTATCACGAAAGATTTGGAAGCGATGAAATCCCGGAATTTCCAGGGAGCGATGATCTTTGATGCCGGTGGACATAATCAGCGGGGGAATAAGGACATCCCTGCCGGACCGCTTTTCGGAAGTGAGGAATGGACGGAGCTTTTTGTTTTTGCATTGGATGAGGCCAAGCGTTTAGGATTGGAGATCGGTTTCAATATCCAGAGTGGATGGAACCTAGGGGGACCGTGTGTCACTCCGCAGTATGCAGCCAAGCAACTGACTTATTCCGAACGAAAGGTGACAGGAGGAAAAACGCTTCGTCTGCAATTGGCTGAACCTGATATTTATAAAGGGTTTTACAAGGATATTGTCGTTCTTGCTTTCCCATCGAATAAAGAAAACAAAACGAATGAACCGGTCAGTAATCTGGATCTGAAGTTAGGTTTTCATGAACTGGGAGGCTCTGCTCCCGACTGCCGTTTTTTATTGGAGAATAATGCGCGTGGCAGAGAAAAGAAAACGGATAAAACGATATATCTTATTGATATAGCTCGGATAGTTGACCTTACAACGCAGATGGATGAAAAAGGCTTGCTCAGTTGGGACGCTCCTGAAGGCGACTGGAATATTATGCGTATTGGTTATACTTGTACCCGGTCCGAAGTTTCGACCTCCAGCAGGGATTGGCAAGGCAGTGTCCTGGATTACATGGATCGGAATGCATTCGATTATTATTGGAACACGATCGTCGAACCGATCCTTCTGGCGGCAGGTGAAAAGCATGTGGGATCGACATTAAAATTTATGGAGACGGACAGTTGGGAGTGTGGAGGAATGAACTGGACGGATGCTTTTGCCGATGAGTTTCGTTCATATTGCGGATACGATTTGAAACTATATTTGCCTCTTATTGCCGGGCATGTCGTGGATAATATCGATACTTCTAATGCTTTTCTGGCTGATTTCCGCAAGACAATAGCACATCTGGTCGCCACGAATCATTATGCCTGCTTTGCCGAACATGCCCATCAGCATAACATGGGGATCCAACCGGAGTCGGCAGGACCTCATGCCGGACCGTTGGACGGTATGAAGAATTATGGCTTCAGTGATATTGTGATGAGCGAGTTCTGGTCGCCATCCCCGCACCGTCCGCGGCCATAAGAGCGGCCGAAGGATCGTTTCTTTATCAAGCAGGCCTCTTCCGCCGCCCATATTTATGGAAAGAAGATTGTGGGAGCCGAATCTTTCACGACGATCGGTCCGCATTGGAACGATGAACTGTGGCATGACCAGAAATCGGCATTCGACCATGAAATATGTGCCGGTCTGAACCGGGTGTATTTCCATACCTTTACTTGTTCTCCTGCGGAGCAGGGAATACCAGGACAGGAATATTTTGCCGGTACACATGTGAACCCGCGTGTTACCTGGTGGAGTAAATCGGCTCCTTTCATCGATTACATGCATCGTGTACAGATGTTGGCGCAGGAAGGAACGTTCGTTGCCGATATCCTTTATTATTATGGCGATCACGTCCCGAATGTCTATCCGTTTAAACATTCGGATATGCCCGGTGCGATGTTTGGTTTTGATTACGATGTGACGGATGAAAACATTTTGATGAAATTAGGTGTCAAAGATGGCGACATTGTAGTTCCGGGTGGCAGGAAATATAAAGTGTTGGTTTTACCGGATCACCGGATCTTGTCGTTACCAGTATTGAAGAAGTTGGAAATGTTGGTAAAAGAAGGTGCTTCTGTTCTCGGTCCGAAACCACAGAAAGCCGTATCGCTGTTCGGAGGAGAGAAAGGTGCTGCTGAGTTCAAAAAATTGGTGGACCTGCTTTGGGGAACGACAATCGGGACAACCGGACAGAATCAATATGGCAAGGGGTTTGTCTCTTGGGGGATAACTGCCAAGGAATACCTTCTTTCCCGGAATCAACCGGTTGATTTCGCTGTCGAAGGAAACGATAGTAAGACGGATTTTGATTACATCCATTATGTGATCGATGATGCTCATGTTTATTTTGTCAGCAACCAGACAGCGGAACGGCAAAAGATCGACGCATGTTTCCGCGTATCGGGATTACAGCCGGAGTTATGGAATGCCCTTACCGGAGAGATACGTGAGGCCGGGGCTTTTACCCAGAAAGATGAAAAGACGGTTGTCCCCTTAACACTGGAACCTTACGGTTCTATGTTCGTGGTGTTCCATAAGAAGATTGATCGGAACAAGCAAGGAGCGAAAGCCGGCAATGATCCTGATTATGAGATTTTGCAAACGTTGGATGGCGCCTGGACTGTCAATTTCGATCCGGAATGGGGAGGTCCGTCGTCTGTTGTCTTCCCGGAATTAATAGACTGGACGAGGCATTCGGATAAGAGAATCAAATATTTTTCGGGAACAGCAGTCTATAATAAGAAATTTACTGTTAATTTTGAAAAGAATCCCGCAAACCGGTATTACCTGCAACTCGAAAATGTAAAGGATGTCGGGATTGCCTCTGTCTGTATTAACGGGAAAGACAAGGGAATTGTTTGGACAAAGCCTTTCCGTGTGGATATAACAGACGGTTTGAAGGAAGGAGAAAACGATGTGGTTGTGGAAGTGACCAATTCCTGGTTTAACCGGGTGGCAGGTGATGAGATGGCGGTGTCCCCGACTAAATATACACAAACGAATATCGTTTTGGGAAATGACTTTAGAGGAAACGCAGTATCCGAGATTACGTTGGAACCTTCCGGTTTATTGGGGCCAGTGACGATACAGGTTGCGGTGGAACAGAAGTAGGAGAGCAGGATACCGATGATGTGATATCTTCAAAAATAAAACAGGATATGAATATAAAAAGACTGATTATGATTACTTTCCTGTTTGCCTGCTATGGTGCAGGAATGGTAGGAAGTAACAAGATAGACCGGAAAGCGCTTGTCATGCGCCATAATGTGACACAGACGCATATTGACAAATTATCCCCTCTTTCCGTCGGGAACGGACGCTTCTGCTATACAGCCGACATAACGGGGATGCAAACCTTCCCGGAATTGTACAGGGAAGGGATTCCTTTATCGACAATGTCGGAATGGGGCTGGCATCGCTTTCCGAATACGGAAAACTATCAGTTGTCTGATGTCTTCAAATATGTGGATGCTTACGGTAAGAAAGTCCCTTATCCGATCGGTTCTTCTCCTGGTCGTGAATATCTTCGTGCCAATCCCCATCAAACGGGATTGGCTTTGATCGGTTTGCAGAAGGTGGAAGGAAAGACGCTTTCGGAGAGAGAACTGAGTGAATCTTGTCAGCAGTTGAATGTTTGGGAAGGAACGTTGGAAAGCCGTTTTAAGCTGTCCGGCTCTCCTGTAGAAGTCACGACACTTTGTCATCCGGATAAGGATGAGTTGGCCTATCGTTTGAAATCTCCTCTCTTTTCCGAAAAAAGGCTGGGAGTACGGATATGTTTCCCTTTTCCCAGTGTTGCATTTGGCAAGGAACCGGCTGTCTGGGATATGGAAGACAGCCATCGGTCGTGGATTGTCCGAGGTGGTGACAACGATTGGATTATTAAACACCAGACGGATGATTTTGTCTATTATTGCCGTATACGGACATCCGTGAAGGCTGCTTTGAAAGAAACATCCCGTCATAATTATTTCTTGGAATTACTTTCCGGTAAAGATGAATTTACGCTGTTGGTCGATTTTTCGACAGATGAGAATACGTTGAATATTTCTGATGATTATGTCTCTGCTGTCCGGGCAAACC
>OGPY01002311.1_pt1 | contig 12060 bp, 13 predicted proteins | sample 1553121 | NCBI WGS metagenome assembly OGPY01 (sample SAMEA2580004, study PRJEB22360) | human gut metagenome
ACTCTTCCGGATTTCCGAACCGTTCTTCCGATCTGTGATTGTCGCTATAAACTATATCTTATCGGCAATAGGATATGTAAAGATATTTCAGAAAGCAAATATTGATAATCCGATTGCTAAGGGAATGATACCATTATGGAATACGTTTACTGCGTTTCAAATGACAGATAACTTAAATATGTTTTGGATATTAATTGGAGTTTCTGTAGTAAGTTCAGCAATATCAACTATTCCGGTAATATCGTCATTAACTATTGTGGGTTCTATATCTGCATTATACATTGTAATACTTCAAGAACATAAGCTATCTAAAGCATTTGGGCATGGAGCAGGATATACAGTTGGTTTAGTTCTACTACGACCGATATTTATGTTGATTTTAGGTTGTGGCAGTTCGCAATATGAAGAATAGGTAGGATATTAACGGTGACATTTGAGTTGCCGTTGTTTCTATTATTAAATTAAAGAGGGTGATAGTCAATGAATGAAAATATCATATTGAGGGGAGGTGAAATTCGTGAATAAGGTAGAACTAATAGGACGTCTTACACATGACGTCGAAATGCGTCAAACTCCGAACGGTGTTTCGCTTGCGAGATTTTCAATAGCAGTAACACGACGATTCAAAAATTCAAACGGTGAATATGACGCAGATTTTATCAACTGTGTTGCATGGCGGCAGACAGGAGAATTTATTGCAAAACATTTTCAAAAAGGCGGTATGATTGCAGTAGTCGGAAGTATCCAATCAAGAAGTTGGGATGGCAACGATGGCAAAAAGCAGTATGCAACAGAAGTTGTGGTTGATGAAGTATACTTCACCGGAGCAAAAAAACAAAATAATAATCAACAGCAAACACCACCGCAGGATAATTCAGATTATTATCCTGATCCTGATTTCCCTGAATTGGATTATCCTGATGAATCGGTTTAACGTTACAATAAAAAAATGTGAGGAAGTGATATAGTTGGACGTACAAAGTTATATGTACGACATGAGTCGGCAAGTGAATAAAAAAGAAAACGATGAACAAATACCGGAAAGAAAGATTGAAAAAAAATCATATAATGATATTTTAGAATATGTCAGAAAAGAAATATCAAAAAATCACGCCAGTGAACTTGCAGAAATAATTACCGATCCAGAAGCTCAAGTTGTACTTCGTGACCGAATTGTTCATTATCTAAATGCCGGAAGTTTTACTTGTGCTGAAGATATGAATTTTCAGCAACTTGTGAACAAAATTCATGAGGATATGTCAAGCTTTGGTGTCATTACACAATACATATATGACAAAGATGTTGAGGAAATCAACATCAATGCATGGAATGATATTGAGGTTATTTATCCTACCAGACTTGTAAAGCTTGATGAAACGTTTGCTTCACCGCAACAAGCAACAGATATAGTGCAAAAAATGTGTGCCTATGGCGGTATTCGTCTTGACGAATCACAACCCGTTCAAGATAGTTATATTTCAAAGGGTGTACGTTGCAGTGCTATTATGCGTCCTGTTGTGGATAGAGAAATAGGTGTATCAGCGTCAATACGTCGTCAGAAAACAGTTGCAATTACTCGCGATAATCTGCTTAAAAGCAATACTGCATTAGCCGAAGAACTTGATTTTTTGACTATATGCGTGAACAGTGGTGTATCAGTCGGTTATGCCGGCGGTACAGGAAGTGGTAAGACAACTGATATGGGCGTTCTGCTTAAAAATATTCCGTATGATAAACGTATTTATAGTATTGAGGATAGCCGAGAGTTAGACCTCATTGCAAAAGACGATAACGGTAAAGTATTAAATCGTGTTATTCATACGGTAACACGTCCACACGAAGATCCTAAAAGTAATGTGGATGCAGAGTTACTTTTAAAGGAAGCATTAAGACAACACCCGGACATTATTGTTCCGGCGGAAATGCGTGGAAGTGAGGCATGGACTGCGGTAAACGCCGGATTAACAGGTCATACGATTGTTACTTCGGTTCATGCAAATTCAGCCGAAGAGGCATACGAACGTATCTTCATGTTATGTCTTGAGAAAAACGCAAATATGACTGAAAAAATGTTAATGCGTCAGATATTAAAAGCATTTCCGGTTATGGTATTCAAAAAACAGCTTAGTGACGGCTCAAGAAAGATTATGTCTATCGTTGAAGGTATTGATTATGTAGACGGAAAAATTCAGTTTAACACATTATATCGTTTTCAGAAAACCAACGAATATATGGATGACAATATGAAATTGCACATTGATGGATTTCATAAAAAAATAAACTGTATATCCGATAGGTTGGCATTGAAATTGTATGAAAACGATGTTGACGAAACTACTATAAAAAAGTATGCTCGTTCTGATTGGTCGGCTGCTACCGCCTATGAAATATACGAAAGAGGTGAAGTGAATGGTACTGCTTAGAATATTGACATCTGTTTTCATATTTTTCGGCTTGTATTTTATTTGTAGAGCTATCTTCGGTGATAAGTCTATAAAATCTAACAAGTGGAAACAAAAACAATCACCTCAAGCAATACTTAATGCAAGAAAAGAAATAATAACGGGTAAGAAATTATCCAAATTTGAAAAATTCAAAGCCAATGCAGAAGAAGTACTACGACTATCAAATACAAAAATGACGTGGGAGCAGTTTGAACTGCTTGATGTACTTTGTATTGCAGTAGGTGTTGTGATAGGCTTGATATTCAACAATGTTATTCTTTCTGTCATAATGGGTGGCATAATGGCATATATGCCGTTAGTTGTACTCAAAATGAAACAGCATAAGTATTCTGTTTATCTAAATGAACAACTTCAGTCGGCACTTAATACCGTTACTACGGCATATTTGAAAAATGATGATATTAACCTTGCAGTAAAAGAAAATCTGCACCGTATAGATGAACCGCTTAATACCATCTTTCGTGAGTTTATCGCTATGAATACCTTTATTGATAGCGATATTGTAAAGAACATAAAAATCATGAAAGAGAAAATAAACAACGGATATTTTCACGAATGGTGCGATTATCTTATGTTGTCCCAAAAAGATAGAAACATGAAGTATGTTCTGCTTACCATTGTAAGCGAAATATCAGAAGCAAAAAATATGCAACAAGAATTAAATACTGCAATGTTCAATATTTATAAGGAATTTGCTATGGTTGCAGGATTAGTGATATTTATAGTACCGGGAGTTAAATTGTTAAATACAGATTGGTATGGTTACTTAGTTAATACCGGAGTTGGTAAATTTGTTGTAGCTTTATCTTATTTGGTTACGTTCTTATCTTTCATACATGTCGTGAAAGTAACTCAACCGACTAACGAAATGTAGGGAGGATGTAGAAATGTTTCTTATAATTGTAATAGGGCTGATAGGTTTTGGTTTGTATGAACTTGTTACAACTGTATACACAGTTCCAAATCGCCAAACCAAAAAATCAATTAAAAGATTGACACAGCAAAAAAAGTTATCGGAAGACCTTAGAGAATTTTTTGTTGATCCAATTTCGAAGGTTATTTTAAAATTTATAAAAATGGACAGAATTGCAAGAGAAAAAAAACGAAAAGACCTTTTGAGAGTAGGTATGGATATTACACCTGAAAAATATTATGCGGACGCAATAGTTATATCATTATGGATAGTATGTTTGGGAGCCTTATTTATATTAATAGGATTTCCTCTTTTTTTTGCTATTTCTGTTATACTCTCGTTTGCATTGTTTTTCAATAATATTGAAGTAGTCAATAAAAAAATTAATTTTATAAATCAAGCAATAACAAGAGATTTACCTAAGTTTGTAATGATATATGACCATGCAAGAGGAGATAACGTACAACTTGTCGATATTATAGAAAAATATCGACAAGCAGCTTGTGAGGAATTTCAATATGATCTTGATTTGTTGATTGTTGATTTAAAAACAAGTAGTGAAGAGGCTGCGTTAATATCGTTTTCTGAGCGTACTAATATTCAAGAATTGAGTAATTTTGTGAATATATTACTTGGAAGTATAAAGGGCGATGATGTAAGTACAGCTATTAAACTTACGGAACGAGAAATGGAGGTAATTAGAAGAGAAGAAAAAAATAGAAAGATACTTGCTTTGCCGGATAAAGTTAGAATGGCTATAGTTGCAACAGGAGTGATGGCTGAAATAGTAGCCGTAACACCAATTATTATGGATACAGTAAAAGGTATATCAATGTTTAAATAAAAAGGAGAAATGATTATGAAAGTTGAAAAAGTTTTAAGTTTAAAAAGTAAGGCGGAAATAAAGCTAAATAATCTGAAAAATGATTTGTTAAGACAACAAAAAGAAGGAATATCAGGGTTTGTTGTATCATTGTTGCTCATTTTGGCGGCAATAGTTGTAGGTGCAGTATATATGAAACTGGCGAACAAAGGAATGGAAACCATATTCCAAGATATGATTGATCGTATAATTAACGGTTTTAAGGAATAATTAACGGTGAAAAATATGGCTAAAAATTTTGCAAAAAATAAAAAAGGAAGTATCGCAATATGGCAGATATTTGAGATTATTCTGTTTGCGGCGCTTGTTTATACATTCATAACATTATGGCCTGTTTTTCTGCAAAAGCAAAATGTCGATTACATAGCTAAAACAATGGTGCGTGCGGTTGAAACAAACGGTCGTATTGATTCATCAATTACAGATTTACAACATGAGTTGGAAAATGATTTCGGTGTTGAACTTGATGATGTAAGGTGGACAACTCAATATGTTCCGGGAACAAACAAAATTCAAATTAAATCTAAATTTGAATTGACAGTTACAGACCATGCAACAATACGCATTATGAATCCTACATTTGGTGATCCGCTTGATATAAATGTACCGATGTCAAAAACATTGGTAGGTGTATCACAGGTATTCTGGAAGTAGGTGATACAAATGCAATATAAGAAAAAAGCATTTTCAGGTATAGGTTTTATATTGGCTATATTTATGTTTGGTATAGCATTGTTTATAACAATGGAATACTATCATATATTCACTACAAAAGAAAGTGTTGATATTGATGTATCACGAGCATTGAATATATCTGTTGACCTTGCAATGCAGGATATAGACTGGATTCAACATAATTCTGTTATGGATACGACAAAAGCGGAAAAGGAATTTAAAAGCTATTTAATAAATGATATGGGACTAAACAGTAATTACGAAAAGTATGATTCTAATGGTGACTTTTTGTATCAAATAATCATTGATGAAACAAAAATTCAAAGAACACCCGCTAAATTTAAAGTGAGTGGAAGAATACGAATGAAACCCGTAACAGTACGAAGTGTCTTGCCTGAAACATTTGATGTTCCATTTTCAGAAGAATCAAAAAATACACGATATGATGATTAAACAAGGAGGTGCAGAGTATGAATACAATGGTTGTTAATTGCTATGCCGGACCGGGTGCAGGTAAAACTACTTGTGCTTGGGAAGTTGCGTCACAACTCAAGAAAAAAGGTATTAATACCGAATATGTTTCAGAGTATGCCAAGGAACTGGTTTGGGAGGGAAAATATGATGTACTTGAAAACCAAGAACATCTTTTTGCAGAACAAGCCAAACGTCTTGAAAGACTTCGTGGAAAGGTAGAAGTTATAGTAACAGATTCGCCGATTTTGATGAGCCACATTTATGGCCGAAACAACAGTATGGATTTTACAATGCGTATCGATGATGAATATAAAAAGTATTATAACTTCAATCTTTTTATAAAACGTGGTGATACATTTCAGCAAGCCGGACGCATTCAAAATCTTGAAGAAAGTAAGGCACTTGACAGAAAGATAATGAATATGTTAAAAGAAAAAAATATTTATTTCGGTGTATATTCACACGAAAATGTAAAATATATTTCGGATAACATAATTAAAAATTTGCAAGCAGTCAGAGAAAAGCCTGAAATTGAAATTAAAGATACTCCGACATTAAAAGATGCCGCATTATATGATAAGTTATACGGTAAAGAAACAGTAAACGGCTATTTTATCGTTGACAGTGTGACATTGAATAACAATACATTTGTTATGGGATATAATCCAAATGCACCACAACCCTATGTGACATGGCAAAAGTCAGATGATGAGTATTCTTTAGGACATTATTTTAGTAATGAATTAAAGGCTAAATGCGATTTGTTAAAACGGGCTGATAATACTCTGAATAATGAAAAATATGATTTTATAGATAATATTGAAAGCAGTATATCTAATGGACAAGCAGTTGAACCTCAAGATTATGATTTCTATAAAACATTAGTGTCAGAGCCTGAACAGATTAATTCTGAAGTCGATATGAATGAAGATTTTGAAATGTAGGAAATCAGAAAGGAAAAACATTTAAAATGGCAGAAGAAATGAACGAAACTGAAAGATATTATCGTGAAGCAATAAATGATCCATATAAGTGTATGGAAACTGTTAAGAAAGCTCCATGGTCGATTAGATATGCAAAGGAACAAACACTTGAATTGTGTATGGAGGCAGTACAAAATGACGGAGAAGTGCTTGCATACGTCAAAGAGCAAACACCCGAAATATGTATGGCTGCTGTGAAGAATTGTGGGTGGGCATTAGAATATGTCAAAGAACAAACATCAGATATATGCATGGCAGCTGTAAATAGTAATGGATTGGCGTTGAAATATGTCAAAGAGCAAACACCCGAAATATGTATGGCTGCTGTAAATAGTAATGGGTTGGCACTGGAATACGTCAAAGAACAGACACCCGAAATATGTATGGCTGCGGTACAAGAAAATTTCCGAGCAATACGTTTTGTCAAAGAACAGACACCTGAAGTATGTATGACAGCTGTTAATGAATCAGCTAAGGCATTGCAATACATAGAATATCAGACACCAGAAATGTTTATTGTAGCAATGAAACATGATAGCAGAGCGGTAAATTATATTTCAGAAGAATGTGCAAAATCTTTGATAAATAACGTTGAAAAAAGAATATCTAACGGACAAGCGGTTAAACCGGAAGAATACTATGCATATCAAAACTTAACAGCTGAGCTTGAACCAATTAATTCCGAAGTTGATATGAATGAAGATTTTGAGATGTGAAAGGAAGATGAAAAATGAAGAAAGTGTATAAAAGCATTTTAGCGGCAACCATAGCACTATCGACAACAATGTCGATAGTAACAGGATTTGCGGCAAACAACGACAAAGAAAAAAATCAAGAAAATAATTCAGCTATAACATATAATGCCGGAAACGAGATTAAACCTGATGTACAAGTTTTAAGCGATAACGGTACACAACTTACAAAAGGTGTGGATTATGATTTATCTTATGAGAACAATGTAAATGTCGGTAAGGCTACGGTCAATATTACTTTCAAAGGTAATTATGAAGGTACAAGAAGTGTAAACTTCAATATCATTGCCAAAGCATTATCAAACGATTTGATTGATATATCGGAAACACCAGCACAAACATACACAGGAAGTGCCATTACACCAACACCAACAATTAAATTTGGTGATGTCACCCTTGTTAAGGACAAGGACTATACATTGTCATATACGGACAATGTAAATGCCGGTAAAGCAAAAATCAATATATCGTTCATCGGCAACTATTCCGGTACGGCTTCAACGACTTTTGATATTATAGCGGATGTACTTAATCAAGAGAAAGTAAGTATATCAGAAATAGCAAAGCAAACGTATACAGGAAAAGAAATTACACCGGCGCCGACAATAAAATACGGTGATGTTAATTTAGTTAAAGATAAAGACTATAATTTGACTTACACCGATAACGTAAATGTCGGTACTGCTAAGGTAAGTATTGCTTTCATAGGTAACTATTCCGGTACGGCATCAACAAGTTTCGAGATTACTGCAAGAGTAGTTGCTGAGGACGATAAAACAATTATAATTCAAGCAATTCCGAACCAAACATATACCGGTAGTGAAATTAAGCCTGAACCGGTAATCATTGATAAGAACAGATAAAATAAGATGAACTTAAAGGAAGGGGGTAATGGCAGTGAAAAATAAAATAACTGCTGTTATAACTGCGTTTGTTTTGTCGGTAAGTTGCATATTTATCACTGCGATGGCAGATGAAACAAATATAGAACCGACACCTATACCTACAATATCACCTGTTCCGACCGATGATATAAATATAACCATAGACGGAAAAAGATTAGTTAAAGATGTTGATTATAAGCTGACATATCGCGATAATATAAATGTTGGTACTGCAACTGTTGTAGTTACGTTTATTGGCAATTACTCAGGACAGAAAGAACAAACATTTAATATCGTGAGAAAAAAATCATCATCATCATCATCGAAAAAAGATAATACTAAAGTTGAAGTAATACAGAATAATAACGTATTACTAACAACTGAAACGAGTGGTGATGTAAATGTAACAATACCGAAAAATATTGAGTATAACAGTGTTTATAAGGTGATAGTTACTGTTAAAGGTGTAGCACAGGCGAACAAGGACGTTGAAATTAAAGATAAATATGGCAGAACATTAAGAGGAAGAACAGATAAAAACGGTGTTGCATATTTACAGGTTGTATCAGATGAAACACCAAAGCCGGCTGTGGCAATAACGCCAACACCGACAGCACAATCATCAGAAATACATAAATCATATATTTCAGGATATGACGATAATACATTCCGCCCTGATGGCAATATAACAAGAGCCGAAACTGCGGCTATGTTATATAGAGTATTAACAAATACAAAATCAGGTGAATCAATTAGCTTTTCTGATATAAAAGAAAGTGCGTGGTATTATGAGTCTGTAACTGCAATGAGTAAAGCGGGAATTATAAACGGATATACAGACGGAACATTCCGTCCGGATAATCCAATAACAAGGGCAGAATTTGTTACGATGATAATGCAGAATAAAACATTAACCGAATTTGATAAAATACCGTTTACAGATGTAAAATCAGATTTGTGGAGTGCAAAATATATTTATTCGGCATATAAAGCAAAATATATAGACGGATATGAAGATAATACATTTAAACCGGATAATCCGATAACAAGAGCGGAAGCTGTTAAGATAATTAACAGTGTTCTTGATAGAAATGATTACAGAAATGAAAAAAATCCGTTTGGTGATGTTTCGCAAAATCATTGGGCATATAAACAAATTCTTGAGGCAGCAATAGAACATACAAAATAAAATGCAAAGGGAGGAATACCTCCCTTTTTGCGTTTAGAAAGGAGAATTTATAATGAAAAAAACTATAAAAAATATATTTGGTTTAATTTTCATAACCATAATGTTATTATCGGTAAGTGTGGCAAATGCAGATAACGATTTTGGAATTTCATTATTTTCAGGAACAAGTTCTTCTGATTCTAATTCGATACCGGGAACTTCAGATTTGTATTATTCATTTGAAGATGGTGTTTTGTCTATTTATGGTTCTGGAAAAGTACCGGCAAATTTATCAGCAACATGGACAAATTCAAAAACGGTTGAGTTTAACCCGAATGAAGTAACTGAAATAATCATCGAAGAAGGAATAACAGGAATTAATGACAGATTAACAAGATCATTTAAAAATGCTATTAGTGTAACATTACCAAGCTCACTTGAATATATAGGTGAAAAAACTTTTTATTGTTTTATGAAACTCGAAACTGTTACAATACCTGATAACAGCAAATTAAAATACGTATATACAAGTGCATTTGAAAAATGTACATTACTAAAAAGCATTAATCTGCCAAAAGGATTGGAATCAATTTATTCACGAGCATTTATAAGCTGTTCCAATTTGACTAACTTGACACTTCCAAGTACATTAACACGAATTGATGAGACAGCATTTTCTGCCGGTCCAAGATTTAAAAACAATGAATTAACTGTTCCTAAAGGTGTTACAACAATAACGTCACGTTCATTTGATAACATAAAAGATTTAAAAACTATTAATGTTGAAAATGGTGTAACAACAATCGAAAAATATGCTTTTGCTGATAATGATAGTTTAACGAGAGTAAATTTACCTTCAAGTATAACAAGTGTTGCAAATACAGCTTGTAAATATTATAACGAAGAAAAATATTCGACTTGTGACATTTATATAGATAAATATAAAGGTTCAATTCCTTGTTATTCAAATTGGGGAACAACAGGTACTATCTATTGGAAAGCAAGAGATTTCAAAAATACAACGGATAATGCCGTTGTTATAAGTAATATTGCAGATCAAACATATACAGGTTCACTTATTGCTCCTAATATTACTGTTAGTTGTAATGATGTTGAACTTGTAAAAAATACGGATTATACAGTATCATACAGCAACAATAAAAATGTAGGTACAGCAACAATATCAATTACAGGTATTGGAGATTATACCGGCACAATTACAAAGAATTTTAATATTGTTGCAAGAGATATTTCGGATACAACTATCGGAAGTATACCAAATCAGACATACACAGGTAATTCAATTTCTGCATTACCGGTTATAACCTATAACGGAGCAACATTAACAAAAGGGACTGATTATACGCTAACATATTCCAATAATGTTAATGTAGGTACAGGAACTGTTACAATAACAGGTAAAGGTAATTTTAAAGGAACAACGTCTAAAACATTTAGTATATCAGCACGAGCAATGTCTGACACAAGTGTAGCTAATGTAAGTTCACAAACATATACAGGTAATGGTATTTCGCCATTGCCTACAATCACATATAATAACAAAACGCTAAAAAAGGATACTGATTACACATTAAGTTATTCCAATAATATTAATGCCGGAACAGCAACAATAACAATAACCGGCAAAGGTAATTTCACAGGAACAACGTCAAAAACGTTTAGTATATCAGCACGAGCAATGTCTGATACAAGTGTGGCTAATATAAGTTCACAAACATATACAGGTAACGTTATTTCGCCATTGCCTACAATCACATATAATAATAAAACGCTAAAAAAGGATACTGATTACACCTTGAGTTATTCCGATAATATCAATGCCGGAACAGCAACAATAACAATAACCGGCAAAGGTAATTTTACAGGAATGACATCAATGACATTTATAATTACACAAAAATCAGCAGAAAAACTTAACATATCAGAAATAGCAAATCAAATTTATACGGGCAAAAAAATTAAGCCGAATGTTGTTATTACAGATACAGAAAGATGAGGTGCATGATGAGAATATTTAATAAATTCAGTATCCTTGTTCTTTCTGCTATGATTGTGTTAAACGGAATTAATGTATATGCTGCATCTGAAGATATTTGGTACAGTGATGTAATGGAAACAGCCAATAAAATCGGTATAATAAATGCCGATGAGCAACCTGAAGAAACAATAAGTAATGCTGATTTTATAAAATTAGCAGTGAATTTCATAGAAGATAAAAATGATATTGTTTTGTATATGGAATATGCTCGACAGCAGGGATATGTTTTAATTACGGAAATGACTGATGAAACAAAACCTGTAACAAGGCAATCAGTAGCAAAAGTTGTTTCACGAATGTTAAAACTTCCGGATACAGATATTGATATGACGAATGTTGCAGATTGGGACACAACGTGTCCCAAATGCAAAGAAGATATAGGCAAGTGCTATGCGTATGGTATTATGTCAGGGTACGAAGATAATACATTCAGAGGTCGTTATCCGGCAACTAAAGCAGAAGTTATTGCAACAATGCTTAATGCAAAAGCATATCTTAATATAGCAGAGGAGAAATAAGCATGAAGAAAAAAACAAAATATATAACGGCTGCTATCGTGTTTGTATTGCTAAGCTTGTGTAATATTTTTGTTTCTGCTATATTGCACAAAATGCTAATCAAAGATAATCAGTGGTTGACATTTGCACCATTCATTGAAACGTGCAAGCTTGTATTTAGTAATATGGGAGCAAGAAGTATATTCTTAGCATTTGAGGTATTTATTGTGCTTGGATTGATAGCGGCACAGCTATCACGAACATCTACATATAAATCGGATATGGTTAAAATTTCTAAGAATATTGA
>OGPY01002320.1_pt1 | contig 12016 bp, 8 predicted proteins | sample 1553121 | NCBI WGS metagenome assembly OGPY01 (sample SAMEA2580004, study PRJEB22360) | human gut metagenome
TGTGCGGCAGAAATGGCTTAAAATCTAAAGTTTCGACTTCGGAGGAACTTTATGATTTTTTCTCTGAGAAAATACTCAAAAATTACATCGTGAGATGTGATTTTTGGAGCTGTCGACATTTTGTCGACAGGCTCTTGTTACATGTTGATTTTTGCGGAGTTTCTTGCAATAATGTTTTGTTCGATTATCGAAGAAACAGCACTTTTTTTATTAATTAAATCCATAAGCATTGAAAAACAACGCTTTGCCAATTTGTCGATGTTTTGACTTACTGTAGTGACCGATGGGATAAAGTACGCAGATGAAAGCGAATCGTCAAAACCTGTAATTTGCATATCGTTTGGAATGTTAATTCCGTTTTCATGTGCGGCACTTATAATTCCCTGTGCAATTAAATCGTTGGACGTGATAATTACATCGGGGAGTGAGGTTATAATTTTTTCTGTGAACAGTCTTCTTGCGGTTTTCAGTTTGTCACCGTGTAGACTTTCTTCTAAAAATATCACCGAAGTTGTGTCGCTGTATTTTTTTAATGCATCGGTATATCCGTTGTATCTGCCTAAAAGATTGCTTTGACCTGTCGGAGTTTCGCCGACATACATAAATTTTCTGCAACCCGATTTATAAAGTGAGTCAACCATTTTTTGAACGGTTTCCCTGTTGTTGAAAGTAACAGACGGAATATTGCCGACTGTTCGGTCGCCTGTAACTATAGGAATAGATTGTGCGGCGATGCTTTGAATAAGCGGAATGTCGGAATTGTCACCGATAAAAATAATACCGTCAATACGTCTCTCCAAAAGTGCTTTTATACTGTCCTTCTCTGCTTTTAAATTGTGTCCGCTTTCGGTAAAAAGTACGGTATAGTCAGACATACGAGCGTATTTGAGTATCGATGACGCACACGTTGCGTAAAATTCACCTGAAATGTCGGGGAATACAACGCCTATACTTTTGCTTTTTTCACAACGCAGACTTCTTGCAGTTGTGTTGGGTGTGTAATGCAGTTCTTTTACGGCGTTTTTTACGCGTTTGCAAGTATCATCCGAAATTGAAGGGTTACCTGAAAGTACGCGTGAAACGGTTGAAGGCGATACTTTTGCGAGTTTTGCCACATCTTTTATTGTTACTTTTTGCAATATTTCACCTCCTGTGCAATCGTTTGCGTAAATAGGTGTTTAAAATGCACAGATTAAATTTTGTATCTGTGCAATCGTTTGCATAAATAATATCATATGATTTCTAAATTGTCAACAGTTTTTATGAAAGCATATATTTTTAGAATATATCGTTAATTATTTAAAATGGTTGATCTTTCCACAATATTTATCAAATATTGTGGAAATGAAACAATCGGATATATTTTTAAAAATAATTACAAAAATACTTGATTTAATAGAAAATGGGTGATATAATGACAACAACATTTATAAGAAAAATAATGAAAGGAAAGAAAATAATGCAAAAGGAAACTAAGAAAGAAAGATTTGACAGAATTTCAGAGGCAAGAAAAATTAAAATACTTGACGGAATTCGACTGCTTGAAAACTGCTCAAACAAATCAAATTACGAATACACAAATGATGAAATAGAAAACATATTTGCAGACATTGAAAAAGCCTTACATTCGGCAAAAGCAAAATTTACGGCAGATACAAAGCAACAACGTATAGATATGTTTAAATCTGAGTTTGAAAGAGAATATACGTGGCTTAACGGATTTATGAGAAATGTTTACAGATTTGCAGATAAAGAGGCTATGATTTCTCCCGAAACAAAGACTGCTTGGACATATTCTGAACTTAATTCAGAAGCAAACCGTTTTTCAAATGCGATTTTGGACGCCGGAATAATAAAAGGCGGAGTAGTGATGTTCCAACTTTTGAATTGCCCGGAATTTGCGTTTGCATATATCGCTTGTCATAAAACAGGTACAGTAAGTTGTCCGATAAATTTCAGATTGTCAGCCGGTGAAATTGCAATAACTATTGAGGACAGCAGACCGACAGTATTTATATATGAATCAATCAACAAAGACGCTGTTGAACAGGCACTGAAACTTTCAAAATTCACACCGAAAGTGATAATTATGGTGGACGGAGAAGGAGCGGCTCCTATACCTGGTACGGTAAAATATTCGGATTTTGTGAAGAATGCATCGGCAGAAAATCCGAATTTGAATTGGAATCTTTCTATATATGATGAAACGACAAGACTTTATACATCGGGAACAACAGGCAGACCAAAGGGTGTTTGTATAACAAGTATTAACGAAGTGCTTTCGGCACACGATGTTATGATACATTTCCCGTTCTCGTCAGAGGATAAGTCTATGAATACAACACCTTGGTTCCATAGAGGCGGATTACATTCGGGCGGTCTTACACCGACATTTTATGCGGGTGGCTGTGTTACGATAATGCGTAAATTTGACGCGGCTTTGACGCTTAAATATGTGGAAGATTATAAGCTTTCGTTCATAATCGGTGTACCGGCTGTTTTGGAACGTCTTACGGAGGCTCAGGAGAGAAACGGCAGAGATTTGAGTACACTTCACGGTATCGTTACAATGGGTTCGCCGCTTGAACGTGCGGCTTGTATGCGTTATCAGAGAGTGCTTACACCGAGAATATTCAATGGCTACGGAACAACCGAAACTTTCTGGAATACATTTCTTAGACCGAACGATTTACCTGAAATGGCGGGTACAGCGGGCAGAGCTTGTACTGATGATGACGTGCGAGTAGTAAAGGTATTTGAGGACAGACGTGCCGAACCTCACGAAATTGTTGCTAAAGATAATTGCGAAGTGGGTGAAGTGATTATCCGCTCACACGCAAAATCAGCGTATTTCTACTATAATAATGAGGGTGAAACAGAGCGTAAATTCCATAACGGATATTTGTACACAAACGACCTTGGTACTTGGGACGAAAATCATTTTATTACTATTGCCGGAAGAAAAGACGATATGATTATTTCACAGGGTGAAAATATTTATCCTACGCAGATTGAAGAAGTGCTTAATTCACATCCGAAAGTTGCGGACAGTATCGTTACCGCCGTTCCGGATAAAGCACACGGCGAAATTGTTACGGCATATGTCGTAAAAGCAGATGAATCGCTTACTGTTGACGAACTTGAAGAATTTTGTAAAAACAGTCCTATGATTTCAAACTATAAACGTCCGAGATATTATAGATTTACAGCGACTATACCGACAAACGTTACGGGTAAGAAACTTCATTATAAAATTAAGGAAATGGCAAAGAATGATCTTATAAACGGACTTTTAATTCGTGCATAAAATAAGGGTGGTGTAATACCACCTTTATTTTTTTCGGTAATTTACAATTTATTTACAAAATATCAAATAATATTGTAATTTAGTGGTATATGTTGTATTATATAACATAGGGGGGGAGAAAGGACTAATATACAATATGTATACAATTTTGCAAGAAGAAAAAAGTATTGAGGGAGTGGTAAAGACTACATACGGCATCAAATGTGAGGAAATGGCTGTTAATGACGTGTCACCAAATAAAAAAGAGGTGACAGAATTAATCGACAGACTGAACAAATACGAATTGTCACCCTGTCATCTACAAGATGTAATTGAAGATTTTATCTAACAGAAAAAGCAAGCATTGTTTGTAGCAGTAGCTTGCTTTTTTTGTAACTTTAATCGGAGGTGTTTGTTACTCGAAATACTAAACAGTCGCTCATTGACGGAAGGGGAAATGTATGATACAATTCAATATAGATTTCTTGTATCGCATAATGTCACATTCTGTCAGAAAAGCTAGCTGACAAATAAAATTGAGAAAGGGATTTGTTTAATGATGGATACAACTATAATTTATAACGATTACCTTTCGGGCGATGCAAAGGCTCTTGAAAGGCTTATGGAGATTTACGGTGACAAGCTTACGCTGTATATAAACGGATATATAAAAAATCTCCACGATTCGGAGGACTTGTTGATAGAAGTTTTTGCGTATCTGATCAGCAAACGGCCGAATATTAAAAGCAGTTTTGAAAGTTACATATATAAAGCGGCTCGAAATCATGCACTGATGTTTTTGAGGAAGGCAAAAAGACATATTATTCTTACAGAGGAAGAAATGAATTTTTGCATAGAAAATACATTTGAAGATGAAGTGTGCATTGCGGAGCGAAACAAGCGGATTTATGACTGTATGGAATATTTGCCGTCCGCTCAAAAAGAGGCTCTTTATCTTGTATACATTGAGGGAATGAGTTACAAAGAAGCCGCTGCTGTTTTAAGAAAGTCGGCAAAACAGATTGATAAGCTGTTGCAACTCGGCAAAAAGAAATTAAGACCTTTACTTGAAACGGAGGGGATAAAAAGTGCGTTCAACGACTGAAAGAATAAAACTGGCGAAAAAACAGGCTGATGAAATAAAAAAACAGCGCAACGAAAAAAGACATAGACTGGCGGTCATCTCGTGCTATTCGTTTGGCATTGCTTTAATCGTAGTCATATCGGCACTTGTATGTAATTTGAATTTTGCGGGATTTGAGCATACGCCGATGCATGACACAGCCAGTATTTTTGCCAACAAAGGCTTTTTGGGGTATGTTGTTGTAGGGATTTTGGCGTTTTTACTTGGCATTTCGCTAACTTTGATGTGTGACATTCTTCATAAAAGAAATAAAGAGAGGAATGAGGGAAATGACAGAACTGACAGATAATCTTTTACAGATTTTCTGCGTTTTTATCTGCGGATGCTGCTCCTGTATTTCGGCAATACGAAACAGAAGTTACAATCGCCTTTTGGTATTGCTTTTTTACCTGAGTTTCGGAATGGGGCTTGCATATTGGGTACTGTACCTTATATTGTTAGGCACTTCTCCGCTTGTGTTCTGTGTTTCGGAACTGAGCTGGACGGCATCGTATATTTTTCTTACTTTACGTCTTTATGCAGATGTACCGAAAGAAAAACATAAAAAGAAAGCGATATTTTGGATTTTACCGTTGTTTTCTCTGGGTATGGGTATTTTCTTTTGCTTGCGAGGCAGTTATTTTGAGAACATCTTAATGGGCACAGCAATGGGAATATTGGGCTTTTATGCGGTAAAAGGTATATATTTTGCAAAAATTCAAAAACAGACGGGTAAGCTGTGGTTTTATGCGGCAGAATATCTTTTGTGGGGTTCTTCGTATTTTATTGCGGAAAACACCTTTATAAATCCGTATTATTTGGTTGACATATTTATAATGAATCCGGCTCTTATTCTGATAGCCGTTGCACAGAGCAGGGAGGAAAAGCTATGCCGTACAATATAGAAAATATATTTATATGCCTTGCGGCTCCGTTTTTGCTTGCCGCACTCGGTACAAATACCGGCAACAGAAAAAATTACATTTTGATAGTTCTCGGATTTGTCTGCTGTATTATATCCGCCTATTTGAATACATTTTTTTCGGTGCTTTACGGTGCACAGGAAACATCTGCTGTATTGGAAATATCACCAGTTATAGAGGAAACGGTAAAACTCATTCCTCTTTTGTTTGGTTTGATTGTTTTTGAACTCCAACCGCAGGAGGGGGATAATATTATTTTTAATATTGCAGTGGGATTTGCTACCTTTGAAAATATCTGTTACCTTTTGGAACACGGAACAGGTAATTTGTTTTATTTGTTAGTACGCGGCTTTTCGACCGGAGCTATGCACATTACATGTGCTTTTATAATCGGGTACGGACTTAGAGTATTCCGCCGACCCGCTGCGTTAAAGGCATCCGGCATTTTTGCACTGTTGTGCATCGCGATTACATTTCACGCAATGTTTAATATGCTTATGAAAACCAACGGTTTAATAAAGCAATTTGGATATGCGGTTCCGATTGTTTCTTGCCTTATTCTGTTTCTGCTGAAATACCGTTTCAGAAAAATAACTGATTCAAAATAACTCTGTTTTATTCAGACCGGAAAAAAATCCGGTCTTTTTTGTTTTTTTAGGGGGAAATTTTATATTTTCAAGCACCTATATAATAAAAGGGTGGATTGAGGAGGTGTGTGAATTGAAATCTAATGCGGAAAGAATGAGCTTAGTTTTCGCACGTGCGAAAAAGATAAAATATTGCAGGGAGACAAAAAAGCTGAATTTCTGCAAAGCGGCAACCGCCCTGCTTTCCGTTCTTTTGCTGTGCTGCACCGCGTTATTTCCGACATCGTACAAAAGTGCGGCGGTTGCCGGTTATTGCGGTGCAATTCTGCTGATAGACGGAATGGGCGGATATGTGCTGACAGCAGTTGTAACTTTCATAATCGCAACGGTGATTACCGTAATGTGTATCAAAATAAAAAACAGGAGGGACAGAAAATGAGCAAAAAAATAGTGTCGGTGATATTATCACTTTGCATCATAGTTTGCGCGCTGCCGATGAATATTCTTGCGGCGCCCGAGCAAAACGAAACACTTACCTTTAACGGCGGTAAAACGCTTCTTCTGCAAAACGATTACATAAGCTTTTATTTCTACGATTTGCAGTATCAAACCTGTACGGCAACGGTTCCGAGGGCAATCGCAAAGGAAACAGGCGAGGTTTTTACACAGGATCTTCAAGCCCCCGGCTGCGAATTTAATGTTTATACCGGCGGAGGAAATAAGAAGACAACCTATCCGTCTGTCACACTGCAAAAGGCGGAGTTTGTGTCTGAAACGCCGAACGGGAAAAATACCGCAATTAAGGCAGACTACAACATGGACATAGGTCTGTACGATATTCCCGGAACTCCGTACGGCACAATAATACCGGCAAAAGTAACGGTTTATCACGAGCTTGTATGTCTTGACAAAAAGGATAAAACAGCTTGGGGCGTTTTGACAACCGTTGGGAATATACAAATGAACAGCGATGCTTTATTCGGACATGATTTTTACTTTGAGTGGTGGTATGTGATAAACAGTTTCACCGGAATGGGTCACGGTGAAACCGCAAACAGCCCCGGAGGTCCGGCGATTAAGTTGGATCGCACAACAGTAACCGAAAGCGGCGAAAAAACAACGAAAAGTTCGGTTGTAACAGGCAAAATCGATGATATGTCAACGAAGCACGTTCCAAAAGGGTATACCTCGTGGGGAGATATAGACGGCGTTTATGTTAATGAAATTTACACAGACGCATATCCGTGGGCAAATCCGTTTGTCGGTCTGTCCGATTACTACGATAAGTTCGATATTGTGTACTGCGGAGATTCTCCGCTGCGTGTAAGCTTGCCACAGACAGTTACAGTGAAGCCGAACGATTTTCCTGTTCTTACATGGGTGGAAAGCAAAAGCTACTGTGGCTTTGACATTGACGTAAATACGGAAATGTCGGTCGGTGCGCAGTATCTATGGGGTTATCGCAATCTGAAAACGCTGAGCGAGGAGCTTCCGACAAAGCCTGACGAAATATCGTCAAGTTTTTCCGCAAAGCGTCTTGCGGTATTTGAGTCGAACGGTGCAATTACCGTTGAATATGTCTCGGATGACGCTGCACTTGAAAGTTTGAAAAAGAAATATAATGCGTCTCCTGTTGCACAAATAGCCGGCGAGTATAAAAGCACGAACGGTTCTTCTTTTGAATTTACCGGCGGAGCGGCAACGCTTTCTCCGTCTGTGACGGCAACGTGGAACGAAAATAATGGCGGAAAGTTGATTGTTTACAAAGACGGACGAATCGAACAGCACGGCGTTAATTTGAACGCTCCGTCATTCAAATTCTATCAGCCGCGAAACGGTGCGGAAGACTCTTTGAAAATTACAATGTCAAAAGAAGGTCTTTCATTTGATATTGAACCCGACAAAAACGACGCAGTGATTTTTGTCGATATTCCGTATGCAACGACAAAGTTGGAAAAAGCAACCGCAGATGCGGACGGCAACCTTGTTTTTAACGGTGAAATCGGATTCAAAACAGTATTTGACGGTGCTGAATTTTCGCTTGAAAAGTTGGGTTACGGTTTAGGAGAAAAGACAGTAAACGGCAAAAAGAAATATGAATTTAAGGTAAACGGCGTAAAAGCGAAAGGCAGCTTTGATACCGCCGATTTAATGGCGTTGGAACTTGCAAAGGTTGAGGGGGAAGTAAACACATTTAAGGGCGAGGAGCGATATGCGTTCAGTCTTGAACTGAATGCCTTTGACCTTTTTGAAACCGAGGCGGCACTTGCTCTTGAACGCAGCAATAACGGCGCTCTTATCCCTGACGAGTTATGGTTTTATGTGAAATCATCACCGGGAATTGTACTTGTTCCGCCTGTTCCGATAGGACAGCTTAACGGCGGCGGTGCCGGTTTTAAGGATCTTGCCGCAACGGTAAATGGCAACTATCTTGCCATTCCTCCTATTAAATTACGCGGTGCATTGACGGGAACATATCTGCATCTTATTGAAGGAACAGGTAACGTTATTATAGGACCGAGTGAGATTTCACTAAAAGCAACTGATGTTAATCTTGTAGGTGCAGGCACGGCAACGCAGATTGTCGACAGCTTCGGCTATTCCTTAAAATTAAACGGACAGGAACGCAGTTATAAAGGTAATACATATGAAGGTATTTATTTCGGAGGCTCAAAGGAGCTTGCATTAAATCTGCCGAGTAAACAGATAGACGTTATAACGTTTGATTCTTCTATTGAATTGGGTGCTTTCGGCGGAGTGAATAACAGCAAAGATTATCTGTATCTTGCAATCGGTGCAAACGGCACGGTTGCAGGCAGAGTGCAGATTCCAAAAAGTAGTCCCGTCCTTGCCGGCAAAGGGTTTAACGTCGGAAATATCAATCTCATCGTAGGCGGTCAGACGGCATTTCCAATCAGAAACGTCACAGTTGAGGAGGGGATGAAGCAAGCCTTCCAAAATGTCGATGTGTACCTCGGCGTGGTGGCTGAGGTAGGAGGTTGGTTAGCCAGCGCTCGTGCATGGGTACTTGTGCCGAAAATCGTAGAGACCGACTTCCGCAAAGGCGGCGGCTGGGATATCGAATTTAAGATTTTAGGCTATATGCCTGAATGGAACTGGGCAGATAAAGGTGTGTCACCGGTTGTAAGTATGCTTGCGGAAGACAGCGATGCGAATTTTGCGGCGGTGCGTGATGAGAACTTTGTGCTTGCAAACACCGGCGTGAGTCGGACGGAAATCTCAGCAAGTGCCGGTACAGACGAAGCACCGTATATTGTACTTGCCTTTGACGGAAATCTAACCGAGGAGCAGATCAAAGACAACCTAAAGATTTTCAATGACAGCAACGCTGAGCTTAATATCGACTGGATGACTGATGACAGTCAGTTTAATCCTGACGAAGATGTCAGCGCGACAACTATTGCAGATATGGAAAAAACAAACGCTGACGGCAAAAAATATCGTCTGGCTCTTCTGCGACTTAAAGAAGACGGAAAGTATATCGTTGATGCAGGCGGGTTGACTTTTACCGATGAAAAGACATTTTCTGTTGAGCCGTTTGAGAAGTTGGCACTGACACTGAATGACAATCAAATTTCCGGTAAGGTGAAGTATGCCGTGGATAACACGCCTTACGTTATCCGCACTTATTTTTCAAACGAAGAGGGCGGAGCGGACTATATGATTTCAGAACAGGAAATCAGTGATACCTCAAATATTGAACTTTCCGTTCCTGCATCGGGTGCGATAGCACCGACAGGTGAATATTATGTAACAGCCTTTCTTATGACGAAAAAGCAAGCAGATCTTAACGGTGACGGTAAGGAAGAAGACGCGCTTATTGCTATTGATAATCAAGCGTTTAATACAAAAGTTGCATATACCAATGTAAACGAACCGTCCGCACCGACAGATGTTACTCTGCAAACGTCAGGAAATGAGGTAATGCGTGCGGAGTGGAATGCGTCAGACAATGTTGACGGTTATAGTGTGAGAATTTATGAGGAAAAAGACGGCGAATGGACAGACACAGGATTTGGATATGATTTGGATAAAGACACGACAGCAGTTGATATGGCACTAACTGTCGGAGGAAACGGCGTTAGTGTAAACGAAAACGGAGATACTGCGGAGTCTGTTCCTGCCGAGAATTTGTTGCCTGATAAGACATATAAAGTCGGTGTTCGTGCATACAAAGAATCGGAAAACGGAAAGTATTACAGTAAGGAAACCGAATCCACAGGCAAATTTCTTCCTAAATATACGCCTATGGATATAGCACTTTCGATGAACGGTAACGAATGCACTGCCGATGAAAACGGCGTTTATCACGCATATATCGGCGGCGGTGACAATACTTTGTCTGTAAGCGGATCGGACGCTGATGCGACATTTAAGCTGACAAGAATGGATACAAATGACCAAATACCAAACGAAAACGGTGAAAACACCTTTGCAATTCCGAAATTTGAGGGAAGTTTGATGTTTAAGATTGACGGTATTTCCGGCAAGGATGTAACAAGTGTATTCCTACTTATTAATATGGATAAAGAACCGCCTGTTCTGACGCTTTCATCTGATATATTTTATGCAGACAATGAAAGCGGCGAATATACGATAACAGGAATATCAGATGCTGGTAGCAGAATTATATACGGCGATAATGAAGAAGTTGTTGCAGGCAGTGACGGTAAGTTCGCTGTTTCGGGAAAACTTTATGAAAGTCAAACAAGCAGTGTTATTATGCTTTGTGCACAGGATTTTGCCGAAAATACATCAATACCGCAGACTGCACTTGTTATAAAGAAAATATCAAACACCGTAACGGTAAATGACAGCTATGCGGAAAATTCGGGTAGCGGAGAGTATTCGGAGGGTGAAACGGTAACGATTAAGGCCGGCGAACGCAGCGGATATAAATTCAGCGGTTGGACGACTGACGACGGTGTACAGTTTGCGGACAGCAAGTCGGCAGAAACAACATTTACAATGCCGAGTAAAGCCGTAACCATAACCGCTAACTGGACGAAATCAAGTGGCGGTAGCGGAGACGGAGGCGGTAATGTGCGTTATACCGTTTCATTTGAAACAAACGGCGGTAATGATATTGCAAGCAAAACCGTTACAAAAAACAGTGTTATAAAAGAGCCGGAATTACCGATAAAAGACGGATTTGACTTTGAGGGATGGTATACCGATAAAGAACTCAAAACAAAATATGATTTTACTGAAAAGGTAACAAAGAACTTCACGCTATATGCGAAATGGACTGAAAAGGATAACGGTGAATGGAAAAATCCGTTTACCGATGTTAAGGAAAATGACTGGTTTTACGATTCGGTGAAATATGCGTATGAAAATGACTTGATGAAGGGCATATCAAACACAGAATTTGCACCTGACAGCGAAGTTACCAGAGCGATGTTTGTAACGGTTATCTATCGTATGGAAAATGAGCCACAGACGGAAAAATGTGCTTTTACTGATGTTGAAAGCGGCAGCTATTACGAAAATGCAGTTGCTTGGGCGAATGAAAACGGTATTGTTTCGGGTATTTCTGAAGAGTGTTTTGCTCCGAACGAGCCAATTACCCGTGAACAGATGGCGGCGATTATCTATCGCTATGCAGCGTTTAAAGGATATGACATAACTACAAGTAGCAACACATCTTATACGGATAACGATGATATTTCGGATTATGCAAAGGATGCTGTAATATGGGCGGCTGAAAAGTCCGTTATGACAGGTAATACAGACGGTAGCTTTGCACCGAAAGCAAACACGACAAGAGCACAGGTTGCTTCGGTATTTATGCGTATGGTTGAAAACTTAAAATAAAATATTGAAATTTCTCTAATAAATAATGAGAAAAAAGACCGCTCGGAATAGAGGTGAAATGCCTTTATTGACGAGCGGTTTTTGATTGCGGTAAAATTCATAAATGAGTTGGATTGTCTGATACCGGAGCATCTTCATACTGAAAAAAACAATAAAAAAACCGAGTGACATACAAAAACTTTAAAGTTCTGTAAGAACACTCGGTATGGTGCAGATGAAGGGACTTGAACCCCCACGTCGGTGACACTAGATCCTAAGT
>OGPY01002327.1_pt1 | contig 11959 bp, 7 predicted proteins | sample 1553121 | NCBI WGS metagenome assembly OGPY01 (sample SAMEA2580004, study PRJEB22360) | human gut metagenome
TTTCTCATACTTCCTATCATTTTAATGCCTGGTCAATTTTGTACAACAATAAGCGATAATGACGTTGCGTATCAGCAGAACCGGTAGAAGCGCTTGCTGCAACCAAGCTGCGGATTTTCTTCAGCTCACCGAAATAAACGTGTTCCATCGGTTCCAACGGAGCCTTTAAATCAACATCATCTTCAAAACCGCTAATTTCCTCCAAACGGGCTGCCTGCATCTCAGCATGCTTATTATTAAAACATCCCATAAATTCTTCTGAAATAATACCAAAACGCTCACGCGAAGCAGCCTTCAGCCATTCAGGAACCTTAATAATGTCATACATGTCCGTAATACCTTTACGAGTCGCATTTTTAGCAACCCCAGTTACAGAGCCTTCTATCAATTTTGTCAAGTAATTCATCTGCAGACGCATCTCCGTATCTGTCAAAGTTTTACCAGCACGTGTTGATGCCCATACAAAACGTTCGATATCTGCCAGATATTCTTTTTGAGTATAAGGAGCCGATGTCGCCTTGTCCGAACAGATAGAAACAGCACCACAACGAGATAAAATACCATCAATAATCGCATTCTCCATCTGCATAGCTACAGAAGTACGGATAGGAAATTCTTTCAAGGTTTCATTCGCATCCAACCAAGAAAGATCTTTCAACTCATTCAGCAAGAAATTCAATGCTTTCTTTTGTTGCTCTTTTGATACTGTCTTATAACTCGGACGCTGGTCTCCATCATATCGTTCATTCAAATATATACCTCCGATATCAGCCAGCACAAAGCTCAAATAACGAACATACCCATAAACGATCTCATCATACAAAGCACTACGGAATTCAAAATCCTTATCTTTGTCTGCTACCCATTCATTAATATGTTTCAGGATATATTGCAAATTACGACGCCCATACTCTGAAGCTTTCACTGGATCATCCCCCAAATCTTCTTCTACGGAACTCGGATCGAAACGACGTTTGAACTGCTGCTTACCATAACGATACTTAGGATCACCCGATTTCTCACTGATCCATTTGTCCAGTATAGGAATTTCTTCTTCAGATGTTTTTGCTTCAAATATTGGTTTATACAACCAAGAAATCGCATAATAATCATAAGCACCAAGTTCAGGAGGTGTCATACGTACTCCTTTTTCCTTATCGCCCGGCTGTGCTATATAGTTATTACGTGCATAATCCATGATAGAATAAGTCGTTCCATATTCCTGAGTAAATTTCGGATCACGCAACGACTCTACAGGAATGGAAGAAGAACCTGCCATATTGTGCATCAGAGACAAAGTATGCCCTACTTCATGAGAAAGTACGTAGGCGATGCAGTCTCCCAACAAGTCTTCACGCAACACCACATCACGAACATCCTTATCTGCCGGGGCAGTTTGTAAGAAACGCCAATACTGAACCAATTGCACAATATTATGATATACCGTTACCGATGCGTTTATAATTTCACCTGAGCGAGGGTCAATCCAAGAAGGTCCCATTGCGTTGGCTACTGTAGAAGGAGCATAACGAATACAAGAGTATTTTATGTTTTCCGGGTCAAAGTTAGGGTCGTTTTTAGGAAAATCCTTTGCCACAATCGCATTCTTGAAGCCAATCTTCTCAAATGCTTTCTGCCATACCTCAACTCCTTTATGAATGTATTTGTTCCAGCTCAAAGGAAAGGCATCATCAATATAGAAAATAATAGGCTTCTTTGGTTCTACCAATTCTCCACGTAGATATGCGGCAGAATCTGACGGTTCAAGATTCCAACGATGAGCGATATGACGAGTACGTAATCCACGTCCTTCGGAAGCAAACTCAACAATAGAGTGTTCGAAAATACCAATACGCGGATCGGCATAACGATGGCGCATCGGTTTTTCCGGCAATAAGATAAAGCTACGGTTCATCACAGCCGAGAAAGGCATATTTTTTATCGCATAACTTCCTTTAGCCCCTACGCTTACTTTATAAGTCAATAAGGAACGGACACAAATATTGTCCTCAAAGCCTTTGATGCCTTGTATAAAAGAACTTTCCTTTTCAAAATTCTTATCAATACTCCCTCCCATCATTTCTATCAATGAATAAGGAGAGAAAGGAGAAAGCATTTTCTTATCGTTCAACAGGTAACCGGTCATATCAAACACAACGGCAGTACTGTCATTATTGTAAGCCTTTATCTCGAAAGTTTCGGCGATAGCCGGCATTGTACTGCTCTGCAAACGTTTTTTAATCTCCCGATCATCCGAGAATTGTCCTGCTTGCACACGGCGCAATGTAATTGTTGAATCACGCTGCACAAAACGAATCAAAAAAGGATCACCAGACTTCTCACCTACGCATCCAAACTGATTGTCCGTTGTTTCTGCAATAGTAGAACCTAACAAAATGTCACGGTTGAGCACTTTGAGCGGCAACTCAAAATAAACTTTGTTATCAAACTGATGAAGAGTAATGAAACCTTTTGCCGTCGTGACTTTCTTTCCTTTAAACAGTTTGTCATACTTGGTTTCTTTCTTCTCTTTCTTCTTTGCAGTAGCCTCCGTAGAAGCTTTCTTCTTGTTTTTCTTCTTTGCTACAGCGGAATTAATCATAGCCCCACACAATGCAACTAAAAGAAATAAATACAGTTTCTTTCGCATATAATCTTAATTTCAATATTTTCTCTTTAATCCCAAGAACCATAGTCACGTGCTCTTTCACGCTTATACAGAACCTGTACTATTTTTCCTAGACCTTCTTCCTTAAACAGGACTTTCTTCTCACTATCACCTTCTTTAATGATTTCCTCCAATACAGATAAACTCAAATCCAATACATAAAATTCTCCATTTTCCAGCCCTACTCCTGCATGGCCTTCATAAGCCCCCCCTCCAGTATCAATACCGGTTATCGGGGCATCAAATGTAGCAAACTTTATTAATTGTTTGCCTTTATCACCATTAAAGTAATACAGATAAAGATCGTTATCACTACTCAACAATAAATACGGACGACCGGAATTCTGATAATAACAAAGTGCATATACATTTTTCGTACTTGCATTAACGATATCCGCAAATGGGACTTCCCGCAAAGGAGTAGTGATATAAGCACCGGGAGCATATTTTCCGCTACAATCATCTACTTCAAAATGCTGTATAAAAAAGCGACTATCTTTTTCAATAACAGACATATAGCCAATAGAGCCACCTCCTTGTCCATAAGGACCGACACAGGCTCCGATATAGTGCACCGTATACCCCGTCATATCATCAAAAGGATCGCTACTATCCCATGTTTCCAACGCTAACACATTACCGGAATAATATTTATCTACCATCCCACTACCAATAACAAGAGTACTCGCTTTCAGGTCTGTTATATGCAAGTATCGATTGGAATTTTTATCATAAGCCAGTACTCCTCCGTGTTCATAAAATTCTGGGGTCATCGCTATCATTGTACCGTCTATTGGCTGTCCATTATATAACAGAACTCTATCATCCAAAAAGTAATTGGAGTTGAATAGATTCAGAGACTCTTTCACACGAGTATAAATCTCTCCGTTTCTCCCGATAGCCATTGAAAGATAAACCATATCATACACCCGTTGTGGTTCAAATCCTTGTGGATAGCCACCATTAATAAACATAGCAGGCAGATAGCCTTCCGTTTGATAAGAACTTCCGGAAACATCGACACAGCCTTGCCCACCTTGCTGAGTAATCCATAACCAACTGGTATTATCTTCACCACTCCCCCATGGAGAAACAAAATGCTGGCTCATAAAAATCGGCTTGCCACCCAAAGTAGCCCCACCATTAGAAAGACCATATACATCCTTTGTCACTACACATGTGTATTTTTGATCTTTCGTAGTAGGACGCATATACGTTAACATCGAAGTCCCGTCTTCCTTGGCGGAAAGCGTTACCCAGCCATCTGTTGTATAAGGGGAAATCACAGACAACAGCGCAGATCCGAAATATGTAACTCCGGTAGTCTGGTCTTTCACTGCCAAACGCAGATCTTTATACTTTCCATCTTTATCAACAGTCCAGTTCAATACCCGTTCTGTCGCTATCTCCTGTCCATCAAATGTCCATAGATAAGTTAAATTTTCCGTTTCCTTTCCTGTTGAGAACTTCAATTCAGGAATTATTTTCAGCACATCACCTAATACACAATCGCTACTTTCCAGTGGAATTTCCACTGTAATATCATTCATTTGCTCGTAATCATAATTTCCTTTATCCTCATAACAAGATGACATTAACGACCCTAAAAATATAGCCGTCGCTAACTTCAATTTTATCCTCTTCATATTCATTTCATTCGTCAGATTAATAAATAGGTACCGTCATCGACTTTCCGTTCTCTTCTTTCAGACCATATTCGGCAATAGCATCCTTCAAACGCAGGGCACACCGACGTCTCTGTGATGCATTCAGTTCTCCGAAATTGAGAGCCTCTTCACCTCCATATTGCACCAGTGCCCTGTATTTTGCCCGAGAATAAGTACCAAGATAAACATTCGTCACTTCTTTATCCCACCACAACGGTTGACTTTCTACATTGTTGAATACAATCCGAATTGTATCATAATGTAAGATACTCCCTTCAAAATAATCATTAGGTTCTATTTTCAGAAGAAGCGATACATCTTCTGTCAGGTTTTCCGTTTTTATTAACTTAACCTCCAATTCATCCGTAGCAGAATTTGCCTTAAAACTAGGTGCTTCCGGCAAAGAATAATTTTCAGCTAAAGCTGTTGTCTTATCCGCAAGAATTCCGATCTTATACGGAGCCGGACTCGAAAAAGGATCACCGACCAACCCCATAGCTATCTTTACAGTCAGTTCATCATCAAGCGGATAATTATTGAACGACACATTGACAGACTTGTCTTCTGTGCCTTTCAATTGGCTAAAATATAAATACTGATCACCATGATAAGACTTTATCTCGTCTTCTGAACAAGAAAAAAGACAGCAAGACAAAAACAATAATAAAATAAAGGGTTTCATGTGTATATTCATAATCAAAATAATTAACTTATTAAATTTCTTCATTCTCCGGACGGTCGAACACAAATTTCACTCCATCGGCAAAAGAATTATTATTCAGTCGTTTGTACTGAAAATATAATTGGCCCTCACCTATCAATTCTTTGCGGATTTCTTTCAATAATTTACTGATGAAGTCATCCAGTGAAATAATATTAGAAGTATTTGATATTATACCACGAGCAGAACGAACTGCATCCAGCATTTTTCCTGCTTCAATAAAGTTTGCATTACGAGCGTAATACTCTGCCATAATATAATACATCTCACTCAAACGGATAACCGGAATCATGTCGTAACCATCTGTTCCCTCTGCCAATGTATACTTCTTGGAATATTGAACACTTTCCTGATTTCCTATCATAGAAGAACTTCCACGCTGATCTTCCTGAGAACCTTCAAAAATGCTGCTTCCGCTGAAGAGAAAGCGTGTTTTACTATCAGAAGTTATAAAAGGCTTGAAATCATCGGTCAGCGTTTCATTCGATACTGTAAAAATCAAACTTTCAGAGTCTTTTACATCTCCTCCCAATTCTGATGATCCGACAAACCCAAAGAGAAGCCTATCATTATGAGTAGCTTTCACCACTGCTTCTGCACAATCAAAAGCCTTTTTATATTCCTTCTCCCACAAATAGACTCTTGCCAATAAAGCTGTAATTGCGTAATAGTTCATACGATAGCCACGGTAAGCAAAGAACACTTCTTCCGGAAGCTCACTGGACATACCGCGAGCAAACATGCGATAGCTAGTCTCCATCCATTCGGGATGCTCTTCGATATCACATTTCGCCACCAAATCTCTTGCTTGTAGCAAATCGCTCTCTATCTTCTTTAATATTTCCGTATTTGTATAATATGTAGTGCTAATCACAGGATATGAGTCTACATAAGGTATATATTTCTTCCCGTCATCCGTTTCCATAGAAGGAGCGAACAAACGCATGATGTCAAAATGAAACAACGCACGTAAGGCCAATGCTTCACCCCAAATCATATTTCTTTCCATTTCCCGCTCTTGGAAAACAGACAAATCCGCCTCACTTACCTTGAATATCAAATGATTACAACCGGCGATCCCATTATAAGCAGTAGACCAAAAACCGGAAATAACAGACTTCACATCTGCATCGTCATATTTATATCCGGCAGCCTTATAGTAGGTAGAAGTCCTCTCCATAAAATCTGTCAGATATTGCTGACCAAGTACCTCTATAAATCCCCAACTCAAGTTCCGTCCATAAAAAGAACTTTCGCTAAGTTTCAAATAGAGCCCATTCAACGCATTACGATATCCATCGCCTTTGCTAAACATGTCTTCCTCATTCACTTCATTACTTGGAGAAACATCCAACCAGCTACAACTGCTCATCGTCAGTAACATAACAAACAACGAACACACTATATTTCTTTTTCTACTCATCATTGTTCTACTTAAAATAAATCAACTTACAAACTCATTTTTAATGATAATGCAAATGAACGTGAATAAGGATAATCTAACCCACGTTCCGCACGAACAGTTGATGCCCGAAACAAATCATTACCTGAAAGTTCCAATCGCAACATGCCCAAATGATACTTCTTCAACCAAGAAGTATTAAAATCATACCCTAGCGTCAATGAGTTGAACGACAAAACATTATAGTCCTGAATAAAACGACTGGTAGGCCGTGTCGTTGCAATCAGTTCTGTCTGCAATTTACCATAAGGTGTCCGGTCACCCAGATTCTGCCAACGACCGTCCAATACGCGGCGGTCTACATTCTGAGAAGAAATACGGGCATTCTCCACTTTACTTACCAATGTTGAATTGTAACGCTGCCCGCCAAATTCATACATAAAGGTGGAAAATAATGTAAAATTCTTCCATCGCAGATTCACCCCGAATGTACCTTGTGCCTTAGGTTCTTCGTTACCGATAACCACTTGGTCCGCTGCACTCCAATCGTATGTTATGGATCCGTCTCTCTTAACAAAGATTTCCTGACCATCTGCCGGATTAATTCCTAAAGAACGAACTCCGAATATAGAAGTCAATGAGCCACCCTCCACATACTGCAGATGTGTATTGGCATAATCTACGTTGGTTCTGTTCCAGGCATCATCATAGTTGTCATATTTAGCTAACACTTTGTTATTATAGTCTTTCAAACTATCAGAGATTTTCAGTATCTCGTTTTTATTGTGGGCGATGTTCGCAAATACAGCAACAAACCAGTTTTTTGTATTCAGAATTGTACTCCTTAACTGAATTTCGACACCTTTATTCATCACCTCACCAATATTATCCTTATAGGAAGTGAAGCCTGTCGAACTTGGCAAAGTAACATTGTTTACCAAATCTACCGTTTTCTTACGATAATAAGAAAAATCCATTTGAAACAAACCATTGAATAAATCCAGATCAACACCTATATCCCAGTTACCTGTTTTTTCCCATCCCAGATTGGAATTACCTAATGCAATCAGAGAAGCGCCAACACCTGTTTTATACCAATTATCATTCACAATCCGGTACATGGTCTGAGCATCATAAGGAGAAAAGTTAACCTTACCCGTCACACCATAAGTAGTACGTATCTTGAAACGATTAAGCCATTCCCAATCCTTCAGACTCTTATAGTTGTGAACATTAAGCCCAACACCACCAGAGAAGAAAGGAGCAAAACGTTTATCAGAGCCAAATTCCGAATTACCATCAAAACGAACAGATACGTCTGCCAGATAAACATCATCGTACGAATAGTTGAAAGTCCCCAACGCACCTAACAAACGGCTCTTTGCATCGGAAGCAGAAGGGTTACCATAAATAGAATGTGCATATCCTGGAGAAGAAAGGGAACCAGAAGGAAAACCACGATAAGAAATCGCAAGCCCGTCTCCAGTACTTGAAGTAGCATTTACACCTGCCAGGAAGTTCAAACTATTCTTTTTAATAGTACGATTATAAGACAATGTCATTGTAGCATCCCATCCTACACTTTTATTTGTCGTAACATCCAACTGTCCGGATATCACATTGGTAAGCCCAAGAATCTCAGCATTCTTTTTTGAACGCGGATCCAAAAAGTCATTTGCTTCCGAATTGGACTTTGTGATGCTAAATTGCCCTTTTAACAGCCAATAGTGATTGATATTCCACAACAACTCAACATTATTGATTAACTCCCATGATTTATCGCGGCTATAATTACCAAGTGTAGCCTCATACAAAGGGTTTTCCGAACCGCTTGTGCCGTTCCAGCCATAAGTTGTCTTCAGATAATTTCCAAATTCATCCTGATATTCATCATAAGGCAGTTTGGACGTATAATCAGAAAAGCTGCCATAAGGAGAATCTGCCGAATTCGTGTAAGTGTATGAGAAATAATTACGTAACTGAAAAGAGCCCAAACGATAAGATAATGACAGACCGGCAGACATACGATCGCGATAGGATTCCTTCATCACACCGGCATCCTTATTATAAGAAAGGTCAACTCCCCATCGTAAATCATCTGTTCCACCATCTAAATAAAGACTATGCTTGTGGTTAAACACAGTACGCAAGGGTTTTGACAACCAATAAGTATCTACCCCACGAACTACATTATTCAGTTTCTTATTATAAACTCCATCCAATGATGCTTGATCGAAAACAAATGTATTACTTTCCGGGTCGGCTTTAAACAATCCTGCAGCTACCTCTGTCTGCAGTTTCTCCCGAGCGTTCATTAAATTATAATCTGTTAGATCCGGATATTCCAATGTACCGGTAAAATTATAATTCACATTTATTTTTCCCGGTTTCGGAGTCACAGTTGTAATAATAACCACCCCATTAGCAGCACGTGAACCATACATAGCTGTAGCGGCCGCATCTTTCAAAATTGTTATACTTTCAATACGGCTCGGATCCATATCATACAGTTTTTGTACACTGATTTCGAAACCGTCCATGATAAATGTAGGAAGATTCGGATTATTCTTTAATGCCGATTTTGAGAGACTCTCCGCGTCCAGTTCTGTTGTCCCGATGCCGGAACGTCCACGGATGTAAAGCTCGGGGACGTTGTTCGGATTAGAACCCATCAAATTATTTTCTGCGATACGGAAAGAAGGATCAAAAACCTGTAAAGCTCCTAATACATTTGTCTTTGAAACAGACATCAGTTGGTCGGCAGATACCGTTACAGACGTACCTGTAAAACTGTTCTTGCTGATTTTCGCATAGCCGGTCACCACCACTTCGTCCAATTGCTTTGAGTCCGGTTTCAACCGAAATGTATGTGTCTTGTCCAAATTCAACTTTGCAGTATTGATTTCTATCGGTTGCATCCCGACGAAAGAGATACGCACAATAACATCCTTGTTAGGCAGCCCCAAAGAAAAAGCCCCTTCCGCATCCGTCATCGTACCGATATTCTTCTCTTTCCCTATAATCAGAACAGTAACACCGGGCAAGGGTTCCCCTCCTTCGTCTACAACAACTCCAGTGAAAGTTTTTTTCATTTCTTTTGGCTGTTGATATACAATAGTCACAATATTGCCTTCAATCTCGCAAGTATAGCCTGTATTAGCCAATACTTTATCCAAAACTTCAGTGATAGGTTGCCCCTTACTTTGGATCGTGATACGAGACATACTCTTTACTTGCTCAGTGTTATAAATAAAGTTCAAACCTGTCTGAGCTTTCACTGCATCAAAAAACTCTTTAACTGATGCAGACTTTAAATTAAGGGATACTTTCATTGAATTAGACTGCGCTGTTGCCGATATCGGTGCGAACAACAGAAAAATAATACAGAGAGACATCACAATACGCTCTCTGGCCCTTTTTATTTGCATGGCCTCCTCCTTTTTTAGTAAATGTGGTTAATAATAGTTTTATTCTCTTCTAATAATAATAGCTTCGCCCTCAACATCCATTTTCAGATGAGTAACTCTTTGAATTGCTTTTAATATAGGAATTATGGAACCGTAACGATCAAGATCACCGGTAAAACGTATTGTCTTTATATCTTCATCTTCAAACATAACTTTCTTATCATACCAACGAGATATCACCTCCATAAGAGTTTCCAAAGAACAATTATCAAATACAAAACGTCCACTATTCCAAGCAATATAAGGCTCTATATCTACCTTACTGATTTGAACCTCCTGTGTTACTCCATTTAATACAGCCAGTTCTCCCGGATGTATCTTATGCTCATCTCCTTGATTAGGAAGAACACTGATAGACCCTTCCACCAGTACCACTTTCGTGACTCCGGCTACATGTGTATTGACATTAAAAGAGGTACCATATTGCTTGACAATTCCATTTGCCGTTATAACCCGAAACGGACGTTTATCATCTTTAGCTATTTGAAAATAAGCCTCTCCGTCCAAATAAACAGTACGGCTAACTGCACTAAAATGCGACGGATACTTTAAAGTCGTATTATAATTCAAATGAACTTTTGTTCCATCCTCAAAGGTGAGCCAAAATTCACTATCATCATAAGTGACTAATTTATTATTGTCAGTAACAGAGATTTCTTCATTTTCTGATTGCGTTTCTTTCACAACTTTAGAAGAGGGCACCGACAAGATAGCCGAGTCCTGCAATGATTGATTGGTAACCGATTTCAATTCAACTTCCTGCCCACCGGGCAATACAAGAGTAGCTTTCTGCTTTCCCATCTTTTCCGACCGCAACATTGCCAATTGATCGTCCTGTGCTCTTACGGGTCCGATATCGGCATTTCGCCACATTCCCATCCAAATAGCAGCACCAATAATTATAGGTATCATAAGGATAGCAGCATATTTCCAAAGCATCCTGCGATAGATTCTACGAACTTGAAAATGTTTTTCCTGAAAGATTTCCCAAGCCTGTTCCTCGTCTACTGTTGCAAACTGACGATATCTTTCAGACAACTCAGTATCTTGCATTAGACATTCATAATTCTTTTTATTTTCTAGAGAACTTTCAATCCAAGCCTGCAATCGTTTCTTTTCTTCTTCTGAAAGCTGTCCTAGTAGTTGATCATGAATTACAGAATTTATATTTCTTTTGCGTTCCATTATATATTTTGCATTATTATATAAAAGACGACTAAACAAATAAAATGAGGGACAAGTTAAAGCTATTTTTTTTCAGGAAACATCTTTTTTATGGAAGAATAGACAAAAGCAGTGCAAAATGATATGAACCTAATTTTTTCCTGAGAAAAGACATTGCCCGTTTCTTTTGTGTCTTAACGGTCTCGAGAGAAACATAAAGTGCGGCTGCTATTTCCTCATTCTTCTTACCTTCCATATACAACAAAAAGACTTGCTTGCAACGTTCCGGCAAAGAGTCAATGGTCATAAAAAGTTGACGAAAGATCTCCTCTGTGAAGAAATCATCTTCTTCCTCATCTCCGACTCTGTATGCCTGATGTGATTCGATAATCTTTTGCAAATAATCAAATTCAACATCCTTATGCTTGAGATAATCAATTGAAGCATTCCGGACGGAATTATATAAATAGGCCTTAAATGACACCAATGACTTAAATGACATTTGCCTTTCCCAAATAGTAGAAAACAGTTCTTGTACAATATCCTCCGCAACTCCAGATTCCCCTGTTATTTGTATTGCATAACAAACCAATGCCTTATAATAAGTCTTATAAAGTATACGGAAAGCTGTAGCATCCAGTTTATTTATCTGTTCTATGGAAATCTCTTTGCTATCCATTTTGGGCATTTTGTGCCAAAAATACAATTAAATAGCGATATTCCATACTAAATACACTATAAAATCATTTAGAGCATATCGCAAGAATTTGATAAAGTCCTACATAAAGATTTACAAAACAAGTTACAACTCTGATACTAAAAAATAAAAAGCACCCTATCGTAATCACTACGACGAGGCGTTTTCATTAG
>OGPY01002332.1_pt1 | contig 11946 bp, 6 predicted proteins | sample 1553121 | NCBI WGS metagenome assembly OGPY01 (sample SAMEA2580004, study PRJEB22360) | human gut metagenome
CGCGAGCTGGGTTCAGAACGTCGTGAGACAGTTCGGTCCCTATCTGTCGTGGGCGCAGGATATTTGAAAGGCGCTGTCCCTAGTACGAGAGGACCGGGATGGACGAACCTCTGGTGCACCAGTTGTCACGCCAGTGGCACAGCTGGGCAGCTATGTTCGGATCGGATAAACGCTGAAAGCATCTAAGCGTGAAGCCGGCCTTAAGATAAGATATCCCACTGAGATAATCAGGTAAGACCCCTTGAAGACTACAAGGTTGATAGGCACAATGTGTAAGTGGCGTGAGTCATTGAGCAAGCGTGTACTAATAGGTCGAGGGCTTGACCCCATTTTCGATTGATACTTCATTTGCTGAAAGCAGTTCGATATTCAGTTTTGAAGGTATATGCCTTCTAAGAAAGAGAAGCTGACGTTGGTCAGGGAATGGCCGGTGTCGATGACGGTGAGGAACCACCTGTTCCCATTCCGAACACAGAAGTTAAGCTCACTTGTGCCGAAGATAGTTGGCTGGAAACGGCCTGTGAAAATAGGTAGATGCCGGCTTCTCTTTTTTATGGCCCGTTGGTCAAGCGGTTAAGACAGCGGCCTCTCACGCCGTTAACGTGGGTTCGATTCCCGCACGGGTCACCAGGAAAAGCACCTTAACGTAAGCTAAGGTGCTTTTTTGTATATCTAAAACCACTCGCTAGGCGAGTGGTTCGATAAAGATTATATCGATGAGTAATGAAACTCAAACGAAGAATTTTGGAATAGTACCAGTGGGGCAATTCCAGACTGGGTTATTGGCGTATCGCCGGTAGTCCTGTATGAAAAGGTTCCATTGCAAACGAAAGACTCGCAGAAGCAGGATATTTTAGTATCCTCAGGCGCTACTACGAGTCCTTGCACTTATGCGGCTGAACCGCCGTGTACCGGTCGGTACGCACGGTGGTGTGAGAGGTCGGCTCTTTAGTTAAGAGAGCCTCCTACGCGATTCTTTTAGGTAAAAAGCAAACAAACAGAACACTTCATTCAAATGCATATAGCGGCTATTTATTTCATACAGAGACAAATAGCGGCACAGAACAGATATAATAAAAGAAGCTATAAAAAGCAGGTATTCACGTGGAGGACGATATCGTTTCTACATGAACACCTGCTTTTTTATTTATTATTTACTGGTGGAATAAATAGTGGCAGCCAAGTATTCATCACTGACCCAACCATAAATCCCATTGTAATATACAACAACCCAGTCAGGCACATTGCTGCTATAGCCGCATTCCCATACGATGATACCGTAGGGGATATTATCCATTTTTTCATAATTTGTACCGGGACCTTTACGCATAACCAGCCCATGATCAGCAGTGGTGTAGGTACAAAGGCTATCAATTCGGCTAAGCGTTACATCTGGTGCAACGCATCCATCCGGCAGAATAACGTTGGCATTGTTTTCGGTATAATCCTGTACTTGCAGCAAGCCCCAAAGGCCATTCTGTTTTGCCCATACGCAGCCATCGCGTGCGGGGGCTAAATCTTCATATTGCCCAGCGGAAATTATCTCATTGCCGTAAACATCCAGAACTAGCTTTTGTCCGGACTGGGTTTTCACAACTACCATGCCGGATAAGTCTGCGTAAGGATATTCAACAGTTTCGTTCATGATGGACAAACTCATCTGCGGCTGATAAATGCAGGGGATTACTAAAGCACCGCTTTGGTCGCAATATCCCCAGTTACCGGCTGCATCCTTTACCGCGATTAAAGATTCACCGGCCATGCAGGCATCCTGGTAGTCGAAATCGGTTAAAATTGTACCGTTTTTATCCGCAACGGCAAAAGGTGCAGAATTGTCAACAAGATAACCGGCATATTCATCATCCCAAATGCCTTGCTGGATGCCAACCAAATCAGGAGCATACACCTGTTCGATGGGCGTGCCACTAAATGTATAGACACCAATAGCAGAACGGTAAATCTGGCTGTCACCTAAAATCCACTGGATGCCATACCCGCCGTGCCCGCCCAGCATGGTTGTAAAAGGCATTTGTTGGGCAACCAGCTCCTGGTTAATCTGTTCTTCCAGGGCATTCAGCTTCTGGTAATCGTATGTATCATCTACCCCAATGGAGAGCTCCTGCTCACCATACAGGTACGGGATGCTTTCTGACAAATCTTCCAGAAAAGCATTACAGTTGGCAGCATTAAACAGGCTCCAGCGTTCGCCCTTGCGCACAGCGTACAGATTTCGGGCAGCGGCGTAACCGGCAGTGTGGGTTTCGCGGGAGAAGAGAGGAATCATCTCGTCAAAATCATATTGCGGCGGTAACTTCCAGTTGGCATTGCTAGTGGATGGTATAGCTGTGGCAACAGCTTCACTGGTCGGGGAAAGAGCAGCGGAGGAAGCAGGTTTATTTTCTGGCGCTGCAGCACAAGCGGTAAGCATTATTGCGGTGATAACACTGGCAGAAAATGAGAATAACTTCCTTTTCATGGCTTTTCACTCCTTGCGTAAATGATTTTTCGGTAAGATGAAGAAGTAATATAAGAAAGTGAATTCATAAACCCTATAATATCTTATTTTATCAAAAATATCTGCTAATGGGAATAGCTAACAATTCTACATGGATAAATTTGGATAGTATGACAAAGATTGCAGAACTGGAGTGAAAGTCCGAATTATGGGATGAGTGATCTGCTATAATAGAGAAAAGCAAAACAGAAGGGAGTTTGATTATGCACCAGGAGAAAAAGATGCTGGCTCATATCAGTGAAGACGGAACCCGCGTCCAAACGGTAGCGGACCATTTGCAGGGAACGGCAGTCCTATGTGGGCAATTTGCAGCAGCCTTTGATGCCCAGCAACAGGGAACCTGGCTTGGATTACTGCATGATATTGGTAAATATAGTACAAAGTTTCAAAAGCGCCTGCAAGGTGGAGAGAAAGTGGATCACTCAACGGCTGGTGCACAGGTGGCTGCCCGATATGGTCAAATCCCACTGGCTTTTGCTATTGCGGGACACCATAGCGGCCTGCCGGATGGAGGAGGCCGAAGCGATACCGCGCAGGATGCGACAATGTTTGGGCGATTGAAAAAGGGCGTTGAACCCTATACCCAATGGACGAATGAGATTAAACTGCCGTCCATACCGCCCCAGCCGGAAATGATGAAGGAAAATCGTTTTACACAGGCATTTTATACCCGGATGTTGTATTCCTGCCTGGTCGATGCGGACTATCTGGATACGGAAAACTTTATGAGCAGCCCTAAACCGCGCGGACAAGGCCAGACAATGGATGAACTGCTGAAAAGGTTGAACCAATATACCGCAAAATGGAGCCATCCCCAGGGAACCTTGAATCAGCGCCGCAGTTCAATTTTGAGTGCCTGTACAACGGCAGGGCAAACAGGGCGGCGCGGCCTTTATTCCCTGACCGTTCCTACAGGCGGGGGAAAAACGGTAGCGTCATTGGCATTTGCGCTTTCGCTAGCTGTAAAGAACCATATGGACCGAGTTATTTATGTGATCCCTTATACATCCATTATTGACCAGACCGCGGATGTGTTTTCGGAAATATTAGGAGCAGAAAATGTTTTGGAACACCATTCAGGGGTGGACTACTCTGCCAAGGAAGATGATGAGCCGGCAGCCTACCGCAAAGCATTGGCGGCGGGAAAATGGGTGGTGGTTACCACATCCGTGCAATTCTTTGAATCACTTTACGGCAACCATGCGTCACAATGCCGTAAATTACATAACATTGCAAATAGCGTGGTCATTTTTGACGAAGCACAAAACCTGCCGGTTCCTTATTTGCGCCCCTGCGTTGCGGCAATCGCGCAGCTTGTACAGCATTACCGCGCAGCAGCGGTGCTTTGCACGGCCACACAACCAGCTTTGCAGCCCTTGTTTGATGAACTGGCGCCTGGGCTGCAGATGACGGAACTTTGCCCACATCCCAAAGAGCAATATCAGGCATTCCGGCGTACAACGCTAAAAATGCGCGGAGAGTTGGAACAAAGTCAGCTTGGTGCAGAACTGGCAGCGCAGGAACAAGTGCTGTGTATTGTAAACCGGAGAAAAACAGCACAGGAATTATACAATAACCTGCCCAAAGAGGGCAGCTACTGCCTGACAACATTGCTATACCCAGCCCATCGCAAACAGTTATTGCAGGAAATACGGGAACGCTTAAAAGATGGGCTGCCCTGCCGTGTGATATCAACTTCTTTGATCGAAGCGGGTGTTGATGTGGATTTCCCGGCTGTGTACCGCGAGGAAGCAGGTTTGGATTCCATTTTGCAGGCGGCGGGGCGCTGCAATCGAGAGGGAAGACGCCCGGCGGAGCAGAGCTTGGTACAGATTTTCACATTGGAAGGGCAGCATGTACCGCGCATGCTGGAACAGAATGTATCCGCAACGCAAAGCGTCCTGAAAAAATATGCAGATCTGGCATCTCTGGAAGCAATCGAAACATACTTTCTGTTTTACCGTACCTTAAAAGGAGATAAAAGACTGGATGAACAGCAAATTCTGCAAGGGTTCGAGCAGGATATGGAAGGGCGCATTTTCCCCTTTGCAACAGCGGCAGAGAGGTTCCGCTTAATTGAAACACCTGCCGTGACCGTATACATTCCCCAAGGGAAAGGGGAACATTTGCTTGCACGATTGCGTGCAGAAGAGGTAAGCAAAACTTTGTTCCGTCAACTGGGGCAATATGGTGTTCCGGTTTACCCGGATCATCTGAAAACGCTGGAGAATGCCGGGGCGGTTTGCCAAATCAGTGAAGGCATATGGGAATTAACGGACGGAAGCCTTTACGATAACAACACGGGCCTTGCTATGGAAGCTGAAACGGGAGCAGCCTGGTTTGCATAAAGCAAAAGCGGCAGGGAGCCTGCCCTGCCGCTTTTGTGCGCTAAAGTAAAATCAACTATTTCTATCCACGGCATAAGCTGCCGACGCAACTTATTATAAAAGAAAACCGGATGAAAAGCAAACAAAAAGTATACATGATAAAAGGATTGACATTTGGTGCCAAGTAGCGTATATTGAAACTATAGCAAAAATGTAAATTAAAAACAACTGAAAATAAAAATGCAAAGGAGTTGATGCAGATGATCCAGCTGGAAGTATGGGGGAATTATGCTTTGCTCTCGAGGCCTGAGCTAAAAGTCGAAAGGGTTTCATATGAAGTCCTCACCCCTTCCGCGGCACGCGGCATAGTAGAAGCAATCTATTACCACCCCGGCTTACGGTGGAAAATCCGGAAAATCTATGTTATGAACCCAATCCGCTTTACCAACATCCGTCGGAACGAAGTAAAAAGCAAAATTCTTTGTTCCGATGTACGCAGCGCGATGCAGGGAACAGGGAAAGAGCTTTACCTTGCCACGCCCCAGCAGATCGTTCAGCGTGCAGCCATGGTGTTGCAGGACGTTCATTATGTGATTGAGGCAGAATTTGAGATGACTGACCGTGCGGCACCGAGCGACAATCCGGGAAAGTTCCAGGATATTGTTACCCGGCGCATGTCCAGGGGTCAGTGTTTTCATACTCCCTATCTTGGGTGCCGTGAATTTCCTGCCGCATTCCGCGCATGGCCCGGCGGGCCAATCCCGACCATTGAGGAAACACGGGATTTGGGATTCATGCTATATGACTTTAGCTACACTGACCCGCAGAACATAACCCCGATGTATTTCCATGCAAAATTGGAACATGGTGTGTTGAATGTGGCAGACTGCGAGGTGTACCGATGATTTTACAGGCTTTGGTACAATACTATGAAGATTTGCTGGCCAATGGCAAAATCACGCGCCCCGGTTGGACAAGCGCAAAAGTCAGTTGGGCTTTGGAACTGGATGAAAACGGCCAACTGATGGCATTGCACCCCTTGCAGCAAGAGGAAAAGCGCGGAAAAAAAACAGTGCTTGCTCCATGTCAGCTGCAAGTTCCGGAACAGGTTAAACGCTCTAGTGGTGTGGCAGCCAATTTTTTGTGTGATAACAGTGCTTACATGCTCGGCATTGACGGAAAAGGCAAACCGGAGCGTGCAATGCAGTGCTTTGCCGCTGCAAAGGAGCTGCATCTTGCCATTTTACAAAATGTTCCCGGTCAGGCGGCACAGGCAGTGCGGAACTTTTTTATAAACTGGAATCCCAAGGCGGCGGAGCAGAATCCAGCGCTGGAACAAAGTCTCAAGGAACTTTACAAGGGTGGCAATCTGGTATTTCTGATTCGGGAAAACTATGTTCAGGACGATCCGGAAATACAGGAAGCCTGGCAGCGGCAGTGTGATAAGAACACGGATGCACCGGAAATTCGATGCCTGGTTACAGGGCAAAAGGCACCGCTTGCCCGCCTGCACCCGGCGATTAAAGGCGTGACCGGGGCACAGTCTTCCGGCGCATCGATTGTTTCTTTTAATGCGGACGCTTTTTGCTCATACGGACATGAACAGGGGGGCAATGCGCCGGTTGGCAGTTATGCGGCCTTTGCCTATGCACAGGCATTAAACTATCTGCTGGCAGACAGGGAACATGTTCAGCGCGTGGGCGATACCACCATTGTCTGCTGGGCAGCAGGTGGTGAGACCGCCTACCAGCAGGTAGCAATGGATGCATTGTTTGCCATGGATGCGCCTGTCAGCGAAAGCGATGTGCGAAATGCAGTGGACAAGCTGGTTCATGGACAGAGTGTAGAGTGGCAGAACGTGACACTTGACCCACAAAGGCACTTTTATGTGCTTGGCTTGGCCCCTAATGCGGCGCGCCTCTCGGTTCGCTTTTTCTGGCAGGATACATTTCAAACGCTGCTTGATAATGTGCAGAAGCATTATGACCGCTTAGAGATTGTGCGCCCCGCTTATGATAAATTCCCGCGGCTGGGGGTGTATTGGCTGCTGCAGGAAACCGTCAACACCAATTCCCGCAACCCATCGGCAGCACCGCAGCTGGCAGGCGATGTCTTGCGTGCAATCCTGAATAATACAAGGTACCCGGCAACCCTGCTGGATGGCGTTATGATGCGTATCCGCGCAGAGCAAAAAGTAACACGCGGCCGTGCCGCTATTATAAAAGCATACTACCTGCGTAATGAAGATCCCCGTTGCCCAAAGGAGGTATTAACTGTGGAAAATAACAAGGAAACAAATTATCAACCGTATGTTATGGGTCAGCTTTTTGCTGTGCTGGAAGCAATCCAGATGGCGGTAAACCCGGATATCAATACAACCATCAAAGACCGCTATTTTAATGCGGCGGAATCCACCCCAGCTACTGTATTCCCGACAATTCTGATGCTGGCGCAAAAGCATATGCAAAAAATGAGCAAGCCACAAAAGATTTATTACGATAAGCAGATCGCTGCGCTGGCGGGCGGAAAACTGGAAGGAAGCTTTCCCGCACGGCTGACCTTGCCGGAACAAGGCGCTTTTATCCTTGGCTATTACCATCAGACACAGGAACGCTATACAAAGAAAGTGGAGGAATAACAATGGCACAGGCAATCAAAAACCGGTATGATTTTGTAATTCTGTTTGACGTTGAAAACGGAAATCCGAACGGCGACCCGGATGCAGGCAACATGCCGCGTGTCGACCCGGAAACGGGATATGGCATTGTTACAGATGTCTGCTTGAAGCGTAAGATTCGCAACTATGTCGAAGTGGCCAAAGAAGATGAAGCAGGATACCAGATTTACATTAAAGATCAGGTCCCCCTGAACCGCAGCGATAAAAAAGCACTCGAATACTTGGGCATTGATGCTGATGCCAAGGATACCCTGAAAGTCGCCAAGAAAGATGACCCGGAGTTGGACCGTAAAATCCGGGACTTTATGTGCCAGAACTTTTATGATATCCGCACATTTGGCGCCGTTATGACAACCTTTGTAAAAGGCGCACTGAACTGTGGGCAGGTGCGTGGCCCGGTTCAGCTGAGCTTTGCACGCTCGGTAGACCCTGTTCTCCCACAGGAAGTGACCATTACCCGTATTGCCATTACGACCGAAGCGGATGCAGAGCGAAAAGGCACTGAGATGGGCCGCAAGTATGTGATCCCGTATGGCTTGTACCGTGCAGAGGGTTATGTTTCGGCCAACTTGGCCCGCAAAACTACAGGATTCTCAGAGGATGACCTGCAGCTGCTGTGGCAGGCAATCCTGAATATGTTTGAAAATGACCACAGTGCAGCCCGCGGCAAAATGGCAGTTCGGGAACTGATCGTGTTCAAGCATGATTCGGAGCTGGGCAATGCGCCGTCCTATAAACTGTTTGATGCAGTGCATGTCACGCGTGCCGAAGGGGTAGCCTTCCCGCGCAGCTACCATGACTATGTGGTGACCGTGGATGAAAATCTTCCGGCAGGGGTAACGTGTGAGAGGCTGTCGTAATGGTTTCCCCAGATGATTACCTGCTGATGTCGGGTATCCAGCATTTTAGCTTTTGCCGCCGCCAGTGGGCGCTCATACACCTGGAACAACAATGGTCCGAAAACCAACGCACCGCCGAAGGCCGCCTGCAGCATACCCGCTGCCATGATGTTACCCTGACGGAAAAACGCGGCGATTTGCTGATCGCCCGCGGTATGAGGGTCGTCAGCCACCGCTTAAAACTGACCGGCGACTGCGATGTGGTAGAGTTTCACAAGGATCCAAACGGCGTGTCATTGCAGGGCCGCCGCGGCCTGTGGCAGGCCACGCCCGTGGAATATAAGCATGGCCGCAGCAAGGTAAACGATGCCGACCGTTTGCAGCTCTGCGCACAGGCCATGGCGCTGGAAGAAATGCTGGTGTGCGAGGTGCCGGAAGGGGAAATCTTTTATGAAGAAACCCGGCAGCGGGAACATGTTTCCCTGACACCGGAACTGCGCAGCACCGCGCAGACCATGGCGGATGAGATGAACCGCCTGTTTGCGCGCGGCTATACCCCAAAAAGCAAACCCGGCAAGCATTGCAATGCCTGCTCACTGAAAGAGCTTTGCCTGCCGGCGCTGTATCAGCAGGCAGACCCGGCGGCGTATCTGCGGGAGTATATTGAGGAGGGCGCGCCATGAGAAAGCTGCTCAACACCCTGTTTGTCATCAATGAGGACGCTTACCTGACATTGGATGGCGAAAACCTTGTTGTTACCCGCAATAAGCAGGAAACCCACCGTTATGCCCTGCATACGCTGGAAGGCATCGTCTGCTTTACTTACGCAGGTGCCAGCCCCGCTTTGATGGGAGCTTGTGCCCGGCGGGGCATTGACCTTTGCTTTTTTGACCCGTATGGCAGATTTCAGGCCCGCACCGTGGGGGAAGAACGCGGCAATGTGCTGCTGCGTCAGACGCAGTACCGCGTGTCGGATGACCCGGCCCAGAGCTGTCGCTATGCCCGGAGCTTTATCCTTGGTAAAGTGTATAACGCACGCTGGGTGCTGGAACGCGCAACCCGCGATCATCCCCAGCGTGTCCCGGTCGAAAAGCTGAAACGCACCTCCACCCAGCTGGCCGCCGCGCTGCCGCTGATACAGACCAGCGATGATCCGGAACAGCTGCGCGGCCTAGAAGGCGAGGCAGCCCAGCGCTACTTTGACTGCCTAAATGACCTGATTCTGCAGCAAAAGCAGGATTTTGTGTTTGAGGGCCGCAGCCGCCGTCCACCGCTGGACAATGTGAATGCGCTGCTTTCGTTTGCCTACAGCATGCTGGCGCGGGAGTGTGCATCCGCCTTGACCGCTGTGGGCCTGGACCCTTATGTTGGCTTTATGCACCGCCCGCGCCCCGGCCGCAAAAGTCTGGCACTTGACCTGATGGAAGAACTGCGGGCAGTTTATGCAGACAGGCTGGTCATCAGCTGCATCAATCAAAAGATCATCACGGCAAAACACCTGCAAAAACAGGAAAATGGTGCCGTACTGCTGACGGATGATGGCCGCAAAGCTTTCCTGACCGCATGGCAGAACAAAAAGAAGGAAGAGATCACCCATCCGTTTTTGAAAGAAAAACTGCCCTGGGGGCTGGTGCCCTATGTTCAGGCGCTTTTGTTGGCCCGTGCTCTGCGCGGCGACCTGGAAGTGTACCCACCGTTTTTCTGGAAGTGAGGTGCCGTTATGTTGGTGCTTGTAACCTATGATGTCAACACCGAAACAGCCGCCGGTCGTCGCAGGCTGCGCAAAGTAGCAAAAGTCTGTGTAGACTACGGCCAGCGGGTGCAAAACTCCGTATTTGAGTGCCTGCTGGATGCCGCGCAATACACGATGTTCAAAGCAAAATTGACCGAACTGATCGATTCGGAATCGGACAGCCTGCGCTTTTATCAACTGGGAAACCATTACAAAAGCAAAGTCGAGCATGTGGGTCTGCACCCGGATTTTGATCAGGATGGAATCTTGTTTGCTTAGTGCGAGGGGAAGGCAATCATAAAATTCCCGGTTCCTTCGCACCAGAAAATATGGAAAAAACAGGGGCAGATAGGGTAAAATACAGCCTTGCCTGTCAGCATGAAGATGCAATCTCCATAAAATTTGTTTCATATGCGCAAAAGTGCCCCACTGTTTTGTGCACTTTTGCTGTCGCTCTCCGCAAGGAGAGCGTGGATAGAAATTCCTTGTTAGGTTTTTATTGTTTGTTTGGTTTGTCGCTCTCCGCAAGGAGAGCGTGGATAGAAATTTATTTCCTGAACTCTTCAAAGCTACAACGCTCGTCGCTCTCCGCAAGGAGAGCGTGGATAGAAATTCATAAGTAGGAGTAATGGGTACCGCCATTACTCCGTCGCTCTCCGCAAGGAGAGCGTGGATAGAAATATCATCTTCAACGCCTGCTGTGCGAAGCCAATTGTCGCTCTCCGCAAGGAGAGCGTGGATAGAAATAGGGTTTTTTATTGGCTCAAGGTCACAGAAGGCGAGTCGCTCTCCGCAAGGAGAGCGTGGATAGAAATGACGCAATGTAGATTGTAGTTATCGTAGTGCACGGTCGCTCTCCGCAAGGAGAGCGTGGATAGAAATACCCATTACATCGCCAACAACAAATTGTTTCAAGTGGTCGCTCTCCGCAAGGAGAGCGTGGATAGAAATGCACGCCCCACCAGAGGAAAACCAATCCAATGCCGTCGCTCTCCGCAAGGAGAGCGTGGATAGAAATTTTTGCGTAAAATTACTATTACAGTTGATGAAGGGTCGCTCTCCGCAAGGAGAGCGTGGATAGAAATTGTTGTTTCCATGGCTCTTGACCAGTACCTTAAAGGTCGCTCTCCGCAAGGAGAGCGTGGATAGAAATGGTTTGTTGCCCCCGACGTATCGTCGAAAATATGGTCGCTCTCCGCAAGGAGAGCGTGGATAGAAATCTTAGTATGGGGCTTGACGGGAGGTTTAAGTTATGGTCGCTCTCCGCAAGGAGAGCGTGGATAGAAATTAAAACGCGAAGCCAACCGAGCAGGCCAAGGCGGTCGCTCTCCGCAAGGAGAGCGTGGATAGAAATCACGCAGTGCAGATTGTAATTGTCGTAGTGTACGCGTCGCTCTCCGCAAGGAGAGCGTGGATAGAAATTACAGAAGTTAGCAGAAGCAATCAATCCATCATAGTCGCTCTCCGCAAGGAGAGCGTGGATAGAAATTTAATTTTTTTGTTCCGTTCGACGTTATCCGCCCGGTCGCTCTCCGCAAGGAGAGCGTGGATAGAAATTGCCGCTATCCGGCTCGCTGTGTTGTCTTATTATCGTCGCTCTCCGCAAGGAGAGCGTGGATAGAAATTTTTTGGTCAGGCGGAAGAGAAACCTTGTCTTGATGTCGCTCTCCGCAAGGAGAGCGTGGATAGAAATATGTTGTCCTTGTGGTGCCGTCTGGTTGTTGGCTCCGTCGCTCTCCGCAAGGAGAGCGTGGATAGAAATATCACGAGCCGCCAACTGCCAACACCGGAGCCACCGTCGCTCTCCGCAAGGAGAGCGTGGATAGAAATCGTTACTTCTATCGTTGGCGTTCTGG
>OGPY01002333.1_pt1 | contig 11939 bp, 10 predicted proteins | sample 1553121 | NCBI WGS metagenome assembly OGPY01 (sample SAMEA2580004, study PRJEB22360) | human gut metagenome
TACCATCTGTATCATCCTCCATATATCAGTATTTTCATTTGCATGATATTTATCAGTTTCTTTCACTGTTGTATACATTACGACATGTACTCCATTTTACACATTTGCGGTCTATTGTGCAATGTTTTTCCTTACAAAGATAAAATGTCCTTATAAAGACAAAATGTCTGCAGTCCTGACAGACCGCAGACATTTTCAGCATATATTTAAATATTGTGCCATAATTTTTAGAGTACTCCGTAGTCCTCCATGGCCTTCTTCAGTTTCTCTACATTCTGTGGCTCCATCTCTGTGAGAGGCATTCTGAGTGTACCACCGCACATACCGAGAAGTTCAACAGCTTTCTTTACAGGAATTGGGTTGACCTCACAGAACAGTGCATTGCAGAGGTCAATGGTCTTGAGCTGAAGATCCAGGCTTTCCTGAACATCGCCATCAAGATACTTCTGAACCATATCGTGTACATCCTCAGGAATGATATTTGCTGTAACTGATATAACTCCCTTTCCGCCAAGCGCCAGAAGAGGTACTACCTGATCATCATTTCCTGAATATATATCTATGCATCCATTTGCAAGGCTTGCAAGCTTTACTACCTGGCTTATATTTCCTGATGCTTCCTTGATTCCCACTATATTCTCCACATTCTGCGCCAGATATACTGCTGTCTCCGGCTGGATATTGCATCCTGTACGCGATGGAACATTGTAAAGAATGATAGGAACATTTACTGAATTTGCTACAGCTGTGAAATGAGCTATAAGTCCCTTCTGTGTTGCCTTGTTGTAGTATGGTGTAACAACAAGGAGTCCGTCAACACCGTAGCTCTCAGCCTCTGTTGAAAGATAGATCGCTGTAGCTGTACAGTTTGAACCTGTTCCTGCAATAACTGGAATACGCTTCTTTGCAAACTCCACACATGCCTTTACAGTATCTAAATGTTCCTCATGAGACTGGGTTGCTGCTTCACCAGTAGTTCCACATACAATAATTGCGTCCGTACCATTTTTCACATGAAAATCTACCAATTCTTCCAGCTTATCATAATCCACACTTAAATCTTCCTTCATAGGTGTAACTAATGCAACACCTGCACCCTTAAATAATGCCATTGTTTTTTCCTCCTTATACTGTAAATCCAGTTCTATTATATTATATCCATCTTTTCTGAAAGTGGTAATCTTTTTGCGTAACAGTTCATTCAAAAATTTTTATTCCCCTATATCTTCTGACACGTTATGAATGTATGACTTAACTATTACCTATGCTGTAAAAAACAGCTTTCCACAAACATATTCGTTCACGCAGAAAAAGCCGGCAGAAAGTGCCGACTTAGAAATTCTATTGAATCTATTTTCGCTTACGTAGCACTCCATCACTTTCGTCGATGACAGTCGCATGCCTCTTAAGCATACGCCCAGCTATAAAATGACAGGCACTTTACAACTTCGGCATGTTCTCCTTTTCCCTGCATTCACCTGCACCTGCTGCATCCTGCAAGGTACTCTTAAAACACGCACCTCTACTGATATTTATGATACACGTCTATACTATCACGCCATTGCTTTTTTGTCAATTATACCCTTTACCTTTCTTCCGTTTTCTTTTACATTCTCATTTATTTGTAAATTTAACAGAAAATTCCAAATAATTATCACTCGTAGCAAACTCTTTTCACAACATTTTTCTTTTAAGCAAGAATTTATGTTGTATTTTGATATTTTTTATGTTTTGTATCATTTTACAATGCTAGTCCGATATTTTTAAAAACTTATGTGCATTTGCAACATCAGAGCCGCATTTTTTGCCTTGAAATGGGCTTTTTTCATCAGGCTTCCCTCAAAAAAAAATCCGCCGAGCCACACGCCCGACGGATAATTTTTTTCAAGAATTATTTTTTATCAAGCTGTTTTTTGAGCTTTTCCTGCTCCTGCTCCATAAGCTTCATAAGTTCCTCCAAGGAAGCTGACGCTGTCTTTGTCTGCTGTGCAGGCTTTGCCGCAGGTTTTGCCTTTGGCACAGGCTTTTTCTCAGGCTCAGGGGCTACAGTATCCTCAGTTGAAGCCGCCTCGTCAAGAAGCTGTGAAGCTCTCTCGTAGTAAGAACGGTCTATCTCAGCACGCTCTTCCTTTTCCGCAGGTCTTTCAAATATAGTTTCCTCGACCTCTTCTACTTCCTCGATAACTTCCTCCGTTTCAGCCTTCTCTTCACCCTCAGGCTCAGCCTTGTGGTGAGAAGCTATCTCGTCGTCAACGTGCTTGCGATGTTTTGCGATCTGCTCGCCCTCGTTCTCGCCGCCGAACAGGAAATCGTCAAGAGTAACGCTCTCTGCAGGTTCTTCCTCGTCATCGTCCTCTTCCTCATCATCTGAAGAATGAGTAGCGATAGCAATTATAAGCTCGATAACAACGAGCAGGAATATAGGAACAACAGCACACACTATCATGCCGAATGTTGACGACATAAACGTAAGCACCTTGCCTGCTGTCATGTAATATGTAGAAGCTACGCCCACAACGTTCTTTGAGCTTATCTCATAAAGCTTTGCAGGGTCTTTTTCCTGATAAACAGTGTAAACAACGCCGTTGTTATCGTCAGTTGAAGTGATGTCATAAAGCCAGAACACGCTTGTTCCAATATCAGGCACGTTCTCGCACACAACTGCCTCGCCTATCTTGTCTGTGCTAGGGGTCATGTTCGATGTGATAACAAGTGCGCCGTCAGGAACTCTGTCACCCATGCCGTCACCATTCATTATGTACAGGCTGTAGCCTGCAATGCTCGGTGTAACGTTCTTGTTTTTGAAAACACGTCCCACTCCCACAACTATAAGCATTTCCAGAATAATAAAAACAATAAAGAATATCAGCACGTTCTTGCCTGCTGATGACTTCTGCTTAGTAGCACTGCTCATACTAAAAATAACATTCCTTTCCAAGATATATCCAAAATATCATATTTTATCGCACTAATACATTTATTATATCACAAAGCACCGCAAATTTCAACACATTTGAGCATATTTTTTGCTTTTGAGAAAATTATTCATTTTTGTAAAGTATTATCGTGACAGTACACAGTTCGTCATTTTTTATGACCGCATATTTCGAGGTAGACCAATCTCCCCCAGCCTGACTGTATGCACGCCTCAGCACGTCAAAGATAACACCGCTATTCTCATCAAAGAGAGTATCCACAGCCTTGTCATACATTTCACTGTCAGCACATTTTAGCCTTGCATATCCACTGTCAGCCATTGCTTCCGCCACAGAACGGCACATCATCTGAACGACATCATCACCGCTTTGAGCATATAGACCGTTTCTTCTGTAATAATTTGCCCCCGAGGAAAATGCCTCAGGATAGTTCAAAAACTTGTTATCGTCCGCTGTATGGTCTTTTGCACACTCGGCGTCAGTGATGCCAAAATAGTCATAGCGGATATAGTCCTCCCCTGCATCTGTCACAGGATCGTCCCAAGTGAGGTCAACGTTCGTCCATTCACCGTCTATCATGACCTTATTCCACAAATGTGGCTGAACAGCTCCGCCGTCATAGGCTTTGCCTGCCACAGGTATGCACTTTATACCTGCCTTGGTACAAAGTATCTGCATTGCCTTTGCATACCCCTCGCACACAGCCTTACCCTCTACAAGACAGCCATATGCAGAATAGCAATTTTTTGCTGTATCGTCATAGTTGCACTCAAGAATTATGCTGTCATGGAAATACAGCACCTTGTCATAATCCGACCAGCCCTGCTCAATGCCTGCAAGTATCTCCCCGACCTTTTTATCCAGCTTTTCTTTCTCTGCCTGCGCTTCCTCAGCGGTCTTGTCATATGTGACCTCCACAGATGTCACATATCCATCTCCGTCAATGCAGATAGTATACTGTGAACCCATATAGTCGATATAAGGACACGCCGAAGTAAGCATGGAGATAAACGCACCGATATCGTCCTTGCTTATAACTCCCTCAGCCAGCTCCACAGAGCTTTCAAATTCGCTCAGCCCTTTGTAAAGCTGTGAAAACACACGTTTTTCGTCAGTACAAAGAAAATCGGCGATATACTCTGCCGTGTCAGGTATCTCAAGTGCCGTAAAGCTCTCATTTCTGCTGTCAAGCCCTGTTTCAGTATGTCTTTCCGAACTGGCTTCAACATACGCATGAGTGTTCACAAAAGTATTTTTTGAACGGTTTTTATTTTTCTCTCCCGTTCCGCCTAAACTGCACCCCGATGTGCAGATAAGCACTGCCGCTGTGAGTGCGGCGACCATTTTCTTTTTTTTCAATTTTTGTCCTCGATTTTTACACAAAATTCTGTCTGTATCTTTCAGCCCTTAGTCCGTGATCTCTTCATTATCTCTTTTTATCACAGCCCTGAGCCGTTCTATTTTCTTTTCATGTATCGACAGCACCTTAAACTCAACGTTTTCCCAATGCACTGTCACCTTTTCGTTATCCTCAGGCACATGGCCCAGCAGGTCCATAACGAATCCGCCTATAGTGTCATAATCCACCTCGCCGTGATACTCCTTGCCAAGAGCCTCCATAACGTCGTCAAACGCTGCTGTGCCTACCATATCATAGCAATCAGAAGATACTTTCTGTATCTCCTCCGTTTCATCATCATATTCGTCCTGAATACTACCCACGATAGTTTCAAGCAGATCCTCCATAGTAATGATACCGGCTGTTCCGCCGTAATCATCCACCACAACTGCTATCTGTGTCTTATCTTCAGTGAACTCTTTGAAAAGCTCACCACACTTGTTGCTTTCAGGCACAAAGGTTATATCTCTCATGAACTCCTTTACAGGACGTTCTTTCTTATCCTCTTCAAAAACCAGCCTGAGCAAGTCCTTTGCGAATATAACACCGCTTATGTTGTCGGCATTGTCGCAGTAAACAGGTATTCTCGAAAAGCCCTCGCCTATAACAAGCTTCACAGCCTCCGAAAGCGTGGAATTTTCTTCTATGGCAACCATTTCTGTGCGGTGTGTCATAACTTCACGAACTTCGATATCGTCAAAATCAAAAATGTTGCTTATCATTTCCGCCTGACTTTCTTCGATACCGCCAGTTTCGTTTACAGCGTCCACCATCATGAGTATCTCTTGCTCAGTGACAGAGTCTGCCTTGTTTGTGGACTTAACGCCGAACAGCCTTAAAATTCCTGCCGAAACCGCTCCGCTCACAGCAGCCAATGGGCTGAATACCGCAAGAAACACTTTGTATACGCCGCAGTTGTTTAAAATGAACTTCTCGCCCACCTTGCCTGAAATGCAAAGCTTTTTCGGTATGCCTATGCCAAAAGTGCATATAACAAGGGCAAGCAGACAGCTTATTATAACAAATGAACATATGCCGCTAACATAATACGGTGCCTGATAGTTAAAAAGCGTATAAAGCCCGTCAGAAATCGGCTCGTAGAAGAATATGACTCCCACCACCGAAACTACGATTATCATAATAGAACGTGCAATGAGGTTTGTTGCAACTACCCTGCCCGTTCTTTTCAGCAAAGCCACAAGCCTTATTGCCTTCGGGTCTTTGTCCTCCTCAGCCATTTTCTTTAGCTTTGCGTCATTGAACTCCACAGCCGCATTTTCGCACAAGGTAAGAAAAGCCATAAGCAATATTACCGCCGCACAAACACCTATTCCCGTCCACAGTCGCCCGACATCGTCCATAAAAAAAATACCGTCCCTTTCACATAGGCGAAAAAGCTCGCCTTTTTATCATATACTATTTATTATAGGCAACATATGCTCCTTTGTCAATAGATATTGTCACAATTTTTCACATTCTGCCTGAATTTCATATGGACAATTTTAGTTATGAAAAAAGCAGACGAGCCGCAAAGCCCATCTGCTTACATCAAACAATATTATTTCTCTGCCGCACCTATCTTGGAAACTGCGTCCCTAGTAGTGTTTACGTCCTTAAGGCTCTTTGTAAGCACCTCAGCCGCCTCAGAAAGCGACTTGTTAAGATTTTCAGAAAGTGCCTCACGGATAGCCTTGTCCTTAGCCTTAGCCTGCTCAACGATATCAGCCGCCTGCTTGTTAGCCTCTGCAGCTATCTGCTTTGCATAGTCAGCCGCCTGCTTGATGATCTCCTCCTGAGCCACAAGCTTCTTAGCCTCGTCCTTAGCCTTCTTTACGATCTCCTCGGCTTCCTTGTTGGCCTCAGTAAGGATATTTTTCTTATCTCTTGTCATATCCTTTGCACGCTTTATCTCACCCGGAAGGTTAAGTCTTATGCTGTCGATGTATTCACGCATCTGCTCAACATCGATCATTTTTTTCTGTGAAAACGGTACGCTTGAAGACTTGTCAAGCAGTTCGTCCATAAGTTCAAGTATTTCCTCTACCGTCATTTTAAACACCCTTTCATTACTGATCTATATTATTGGCAGGCTTATAGAGCCTGTCAGTGATCTTGCTCTGTATCTGTTTCGGCACAAAGCCTGTGATATCTCCGCCGAAGCTTGCGATCTCCTTTACAACGCTTGACGAAAGGAACATATTCTCTCCCGTAGTGGTGAGAAACACCGTTTCAGCGTCATTGTAAAGCTTTTTATTTGCAAGAGCCATCTGGAACTCATACTCAAAGTCAGACACAGCCCTAAGTCCCTTTACGATAGCATTAGCTCCTGTTTTTTGCAGATAATCCGCCAGCAGACCGTTATAACAATCCACCACCACATTATCAAGGTGCTTTGTGACCTCGATTATCATTTCCATTCTTTCTGTAGGTGTGAAAGCAGCCCTTGATTTATTAGCATTAAAGGACACCAGCACTATCACCTTATCAAAAAGCTTTGAAGCTCTGTCGATTATATCCAGATGACCCAGCGTAACAGGGTCAAAGCTTCCCGGGCAAACAGCGATACGCATCAATAGTCCACTTCTTTCATTGGTATCTTATAGACCGTCAAAGCGGTCTTACCGTATTTATATCTCTTATGAAGCTTAAGTCTGCCGTAGCTTTCTCCAAGCTCAAGCTCCTTTTCATGCTCGCACACAATGATAGCACCATCATTGAGCTTGTTCTCCACAAGCTCCAAAGCCTTTTCAACTATACCCTTTCTGTAAGGCGGGTCGATAAAAACTATATCAAGCCCGGCTTTGGCAACTTTAAGATATTCCAGACTATCCATGCAAAGCACACGGGATTCCTTATTGAAACCGCATGAATCCACATTATCCTTGACGATAGCCACAGCCTCAGGATTGCTGTCCACGAAAACGCAGTGACTAGCCCCACGGCTGAGAGCGTCTATACCCATTTGACCGCTGCCTGCAAAAAGGTCAAGCACCGAACTTGCTGGTACATCAAACTGAATAATGGAAAAAACAGCCTCTTTTACCATATCTGTGGTTGGTCTTGTATCCAACGACTCCAAAGTTTTAAGCTTTTTTCCTCTGCATGAACCTGTAATAACTCTCATAAAAAATAACTCCAAAATAAAAGTATACAATCATTATACTATATTAATTACCATTTGTCTAGACTATTCGCCGATATTTTTTTATTTTTTATACCACACACAAAAAGGGACTTCACAGTGGAAGTCCCTTTAGTTATTTTAATTACGTACTCTAAGAAACAAGTCCTCAGTTAAGATTACTTTCTCTTAGAAACTACGATAGCTGCACCTGCGAGAGCGATACCTGCAAGAGCGATACCTGCTGTTGCGCCTGTAGCTGCTGTTTTGTCAGAAGCTGCGCTTGAAGATGTAGCATTTGTTGTGCCTGTTGTACCAGTCTTTGAAGAAGTTGTTGCGGCTGTGCTGTTAGCCTTTGAATCAGTCTTGCTGTCAGACTTAGAATCTGTCTTGGAATCATCCTTTTTGCTGTTTGAATCTGTGCCAGAAGTAGCAGGAGCAACAGGAACAGCGTTAGCAGCCCATATCCAGCCCTCGTTTGTTGAGCCGTCATCGAACTTCTGAGCCTCAGCGTTTACAGTACCTGACTGAGCGATAGAAATTGTGTAAGAGCCGTCGCCGTTGATAGCAGTATCCTGGCAGTCAACGTTTGTGTCGAATCCACCTGCGCCACCTGCGATACCTACGCACTTGTTAGGGAAGTAAGCTGGCTGTGCAACCTTATCCTTTTCTTTGTCATCTGGATTTCTGAAATCCCAAGTGCCGTCAGCTTGGAAAGATACACCAGCATTACCTGTTGTGTCACCAAGACCTTCAATTGTGAAGTCAATAGTGATGTACTCACCAGCGCCTGCTACAGTGTAGTCAGTGATCTCTGATGTGAACTTGCTGTTCCACTTGTTGATGATCTGGAAGCAGAGCTTGTCTGAATCAGACTTGCCAGGAGCAGCACTTACGTTAAACTCCTGTGAACCGATCTTTACCTTAAGATCCTTACAAGTAACGACCTGACCATTTACAAGAGCCTCATCGTTATCGTTGTACTCACATGGGATATCTGTAGCGATGAACAGATAGTTGTAAGCTGTTGAATCAGCTGCGAAAGCTGTTACTGCCATAGCTGTTGTAGCTATAGCTGCTGCAGCCATGCCTGCGAAAATCTTTGTAAGTTTCATTTCTAAAACTTCCTTTCTTAAATAACTTTACTTACATTGTACTTTATTTTCCGAAAAAATTCAATCGGCCGATTTACCAAATATGATAACGTTTTCTTATGCAATCACAACAATTTGTACTATTGATTTTTAGAAGTATAGCCCAATTTTCGCACTTTACAAAACTTTTTTATCTTATGTAAAAATACTAAACCGTCATTTATCAAGCTTTTTCTTCTGCACCTTTCCAGTCATTTTCAGCACGATACCTCTAGGAGCAAATTTAGCCCCTGCATAAAGTGCCTTTATAGACTTCTCAGGGATAATGATGAGCTTTCTGCCGAACATTCCCTCAAGAGCCTTTTTTGCACAAAACTGTGGTGTTATGGAGCTTACGCCGAACTTGCAGTTTGCAACGTCATTGAACTCCGTATCCACAGGACCCGGGCATACCGCACAAACGTGTACCCTGCTGTTTCTCGCCCTCAACTCCTCATATATTGCGCTGGTAAGGCTCACAACATAAGCCTTTGAAGCATAGTATGTTGCCATCATCGGGCCGCCGTACATAAGCCCTGCCGAGGAAGCTATATTCATTATATAACCCCTGTCAGCGGCAACAAAGTCTTTCAAAAACAGCTTTGTGAGCATATGCACCGCTGTAACGTTGGTGTCTATCATTTTAAGCTCAGTGTCCAGAGGAAGCTTGTCAAAGCTGCCCACTGCACCAAAGCCTGCGCAGTTCACAAGCACTGATATCTTCTCGTTCTTTGTTTCCTCATAAAGCCGCAGACATTCTTCCCTGTCGGAAACGTCGCAAACTATCACCCTTGTATTGTCACCAAGCTCCTCCGCAAGCTCTCTGAGCCTTTCCTCACGTCTTGCGCTGAGTATCACACGAAAACCCCTTGCAGATAGATCTCTCGCTATCTCTCTGCCAATTCCCGAGCTTGCGCCTGTTACCAAAGCCGTCTTAGCCATTTATATCATCCTCCACCCTTTTCAGGGATATTATTTGATTTTTGTCATATCAGTATATCACATTAGTATCACCCTGTCAAGTGTAAGAAAGATGTAAAATACGCAGAAAAGCATCGCAAAAAACTGAATAAAAATGTCAAAATCTCTTGACATTTACTTTAAAGTATGGCATAATGTTAATATAATTTTAAGAAATAGAATAAAATTAAACTGAGAAATCAAAGAACAAAGAACAAGGAGATAAAAAATTATGAGTTGTACCCTTTGCATACTTGCCGCAGGTCTTGGAAGTCGCTTCAAAGGCGGCATAAAACAGCTTGAACCTTTCGGACCAAACGGCGAGATAATAATGGATTATTCTATCTATGACGCCGTTGAGGCAGGCTTTGACAAGGTCGTATTCATTATAAGAAAGGATATCCGTGATGCCTTTGATAAAATGATAGGCGACCGTATCTCAAAATACGTCAAGATAGATTACGTTTATCAGGAGCTTGACTGTCTTCCGGAGGGCTATTCCGTACCTGAGGGACGTGTTAAGCCGTGGGGTCACGGTCACGCAGTCTGCTGTTGCAAGGGCGTTATAAATGAGCCTTTCGCAGTAATAAACGCTGATGATTTTTACGGCAAGGAAGCTTTTGTGAAGCTCCACGATTTTCTCTGCAATGAAAACTCAGATCGCAAAAAGCTTCATCTCGGCATGGCAGGCTTCATACTGAAAAACACTCTAAGCGACTTCGGAGCAGTGAACAGAGGCGTCTGTGAAGTGAAAGACTCTATGCTCACAGACGTTGTTGAAACCTACAATATCCGCCGTGAGAATGACGGCAAGGTCTATTCAGGCAAGGAAGAAACAGCCGAGCTTGACGAGAACTGCTATGTGTCAATGAATATGTGGGCTTGCCCTGACGGCTTTATAGATAAGCTCAATGGTATGTTCACAGACTTTATGAAAGAAAATAAAGACAGCCTGACAGCGGAGTTTCTCCTTCCTGCGGGTATAGACACAATGATAAAAACAGGAGTTGCAGACTGCAAGCTTCTGGAAACTCACGATAAGTGGTTCGGCGTTACATATAAAGAGGATAAGCCAACCGTTAAAGCCGATATCGCAAAGCTTATAGAGGCTGGCGTTTATCCTGAAAAGCTTTGGAAATAAAACTTTTTCAAACAAATAAAACAGAATAATTTGTCAACAATAAGTCGGGCAGAACAAATTCTCCCGACTTTTTTGCGTCTGTTTGTAAAAAGTGAAGAAAATCCTTAATTCGACTAAAAAGCACTTGAAAAAGGCTGTAAAATGTGTTATGATAATCTTTGAAACGGATCTGCATTTTTGCAGGTCAGGAGAGATAATATAAGAGGTAGTATAATGGAGAGCCAACACGGTAGCAATTTGAAAAATATAAGAAAAAAAAGAGCCACAGCACAGCAAAGCATAGTGTCATTGAGTTGTCTTGTGTGCATAGCATTTGCGGCAATATGGGGCTTCCATGCAGGAAGCGGCAACAGCAGGGCTGTGGAAGCAAAGAAGATGTCAGCTTCAAGCTCTGTGGCAGAGAACGAAAGCTCCGAGAGCAATGCAGACAACTCTTCTCAGGCAGAAAGCATGGTCGATGAGAGTAGCATAGATGAAAGCCTTACTGACAGCTCAGTTACCCATGATGACGCCGACGACCTTTCCGACGCAGTTTTCATAGGCGACTCACGAACAGTTGGTCTGCAAAACAACTGCGATAAACCAAAAGCAACGTTCCTTTGCTCTGTGGGAATGCACATCGACACCGTTATGACAGACCAGAACATCACCCTTTCAAACGGCAATGCAGGAACTGTTATCGACGCTCTTGGAGAAAGACAATATGGCAGAGTGTATATAAACCTCGGCACTAACGAGCTTGGCTGGCCTTATATCGACACCTTCAAGGATTATTATACACAGCTTATCACAAAAATTCAGGAGATACAGCCTGACGCTGTTATCTATGCTGAATCTATCCTCCCTGTAACAGCTTCAAGAAGCTTGCAGGGCGACGCCATAAATAACACAAATGTAGCCACATTCAATCAGGCTATCTCAGAGGTGGCACAGCAGACAGGTATAAATTATCTTGACTGTACCTCCGCTGTAGCAGGCGCAGACGGCACTCTTCCGGAGGAAGCCTCCTCAGACGGAATACACCTTATGAGTGAATACTGCGACAAGTGGCTCAACTATATAATCGACAACACATAAGAAAGGAAAGAAAAATTATGAAAACAAAGAAGATACTCTGCACTCTTATGGCAGTTATGTGCATAAGCACAGCAGCACTTACAGGCTGCGGTTCAGACTCTGACAGCAGCACAGCAAACTCCGCAAATTCAGCGGCAGGCGCTCCGACAAAAGAAAACGGTTCCTTTTTCTG
>OGPY01002347.1_pt1 | contig 11895 bp, 10 predicted proteins | sample 1553121 | NCBI WGS metagenome assembly OGPY01 (sample SAMEA2580004, study PRJEB22360) | human gut metagenome
CTACCTGTTTTAACATCCTTGTTTCCGGATTTAAGGTTGTCTCCCAAAGCTGCTGTGCGTCCATTTCTCCAAGACCTTTGTAACGCTGCAAGGTAAAGGAGCCTTTGTGTGTCTTACGATAGCGGGCAAGGGCTGCATCATCATAAAGATATTCCTCTTCTCCCTTAGTTGGCATCGCTTTATACAAAGGCGGCATCGCAATATAGACATGTCCTTCGTAAATCAGTTCCGGCATAAACCGGTAAAACAAAGTCAGAAGCAGCGTTGAAATATGTGCTCCATCCACATCCGCATCTGCCATGATAATTATCTTATCATAACGAAGCTTGCTGATATCGAAGTCATTTCCATATCCTTCGGAAAATCCGCAGCCAAATGCATAAATCATGGTTTTTATCTCTGCATTAGCCAATACTTTATCAATACTTGCTTTCTCTACATTTAATATCTTTCCACGAATCGGAAGAATTGCCTGAAACATCCGGTTTCTTGCAGTCTTAGCAGAACCACCCGCAGAATCTCCCTCCACGATAAAGATTTCACATTTGGAGGCATCACGGCTTTCGCAGTTGGCCAGTTTTCCATTGGAATCAAAGGAGAATTTCTGCTTGGTTAAAAGATTGGTTTTCGCTTTCTCTTCTGTCTTACGGATTTTTGCTGCTTTTTCTGCACATCCGATAATTGCCTTTAAAGTATCCAGGTTACGGTCAAAGTACATCTGAATTTCATCATTGGTTACTTTTCCGGTGGCTCTTGCCGCATCCTGGTTATCAAGCTTGGTTTTCGTCTGCCCCTCAAATCTTGGGTCCGGATGTTTCACAGAAATAACGGCAGTCATTCCATTTCTTACGTCTGTTCCGGTAAAGTTTGCATCCTTTTCTTTTAAGATGCCAAGCTCTCTTGCATAGGAATTAATCACCTGGGTAAAGGTTGTCTTAAAACCGGTCAGATGGGTTCCGCCCTCTGCATTGTAAATATTATTACAGAAGCCCAGCACATTCTCATGGAATTCTGTTGTATACTGGAATGCCACTTCAACAGAAATGCCCTCAGATTCTCCTTTATAATAAATGACATCATGGAGACATTCATTATTCTGATTCATCTCTTTTACAAATCCAATGATTCCATCCGGCTCATGATATTCAATATGTTCTACTTCTTCCCCACGTCTATCTTCATAAATAATAGTTAAAGCAGGATTTAAATATGCTGTCTCATGGAGACGGCTCTTTACTTCATCCTCTTTAAATCTTGTCTTTTCAAAGATTTCCGGGTCCGGCAGGAAATTAATCTTTGTTCCGGTCTTTTTCGTCTTTCCAATTGTCGGCAGCAGTCCGTTTACCAGCTCTACCGTTGGCACGCCACGCTCATAGCGGTCATGATGCACATAACCATCTCTGCTTATCTCTACATCCATATAAGTAGAAAGTGCATTTACAACGGAGGAACCTACTCCATGAAGACCACCGCTGGTCTTATATGCTACATTATCAAACTTTCCACCGGCATGCAGAGTAGAAAATACCACACGGGCTGCCGATACGCCCTTCTTATGCATTCCCACCGGAATTCCCCGTCCGTTATCTTCTACGGTACAGGAGCCATCTGCCTCTAATGTAACACGGATGGTATCACATACACCAGCAAGATGCTCATCTACCGAGTTATCCACGATTTCATATATTAAATGGTTCAATCCTTTTCTTGAGACGCTTCCAATATACATTCCCGGTCTCTTCCGGACAGCTTCCAGTCCTTCCAGTACGGAAATACTGCTTGCATCATATGTTTCCTGTTTCGCCATTGTTCCATTCCTTTCTTTCTAAAAACTGCTTCAAAAGAAGCCCTGCGGCTAGTATAACACATGGAGATTTTTTTGGCAAACATGTGTTTTCTTATTTCTATCTGCGGAGCGTTTTTTACTTTACAGGAAAACAATTTCCTGCAAAGCAAAAAACAACTACCAAGAATATCTCAGTAGTTGTTTTGAACTGCCAATGACAGATTCCGTCTTAACTAAACAGATTCTTAAAGAAATCTGCAATAGATGAAAACAGATTTGAGAAGAAGCTTCCAATCTTATCAAAGATTCCATCTGCACCAAGGTTTTCAATCTTATCATAAATGGATTTTGCCTGATTTACAAGACTGTCCACATCAAGGTCCAGATCACCGATTTTCTTCAAAAGCTCTAATAACTGTGCTTTCTGGTCTTCGGTCAGTGTCACATCAAATTTATCTGCAGCTTCATCAATGGCTTTGCGAATGCTGTCATCATCGGTGAGGCCATTCTCTGCAATCTGCTGTTTTAAGTATGCTACCAGACCTTCTACCGACTCAGCATCTGCTCCGGTGCTGCTTTCAAGCTGTCCGGTTAATACCAGCTCATTTAATGCGGTATCCACATTTTCCTGTGGAAGCTCTTTACCAGTCATTTCCTGATATGCTTTAAATACGCCAACCAACGCAGCAGTTCCGGAAATATTTTTCGGTCCTGCTACAATGATATCTGCATCTTCAATCCCTGCTGTTACCAGTGCATTTTTATACATACCAACGGTACAATAAGAAATATTCTTTGTGGAAATGTTGATTCCATTTCCTTTCTCCTTCTTTACAATCACAACGGAGGACCAGGACTTGCTTCCAATCTGGGAAGATGGAATATAAGCGTCCAGATACTGATGCTCCTCAGAGTTGCTTACTGTTACTACGTCATAGTTACCAAGCTGTGCCGGGTCAATTCCCATCAGGCTTAAAACAGTGTTCTTCTGGTCTTCGGATAAGTCTGCGCCCAATGCCAGATATGGTTTGTCGCTTTCCTTGATTACAACATTGTCATCTGCTTTGTCATTGGCTGCTGCCGGGTTATCTGCAGCTGCTCCGGCATCCGGCGTGCTGCTGTCTGCTCCACTGTCCGGATTTGCTGCTGCATCGGAACTGTTATCCGCTCCGTCTGCCGCACCATCTTCCCCGGATGTCTCTGTCGATAAGGTACCGGTCACTTCTGCTGCGGATGCCTGAAATGGCACTCCAAGAAACAGCATACATGCCAATCCCATTCCCATTATTTTTTTGATATGTTTTTTCATTTTTTCCTCCTTTTTCAGGCAAGGTGAACATTCATCCATGCCCGAATATCATGATATACAACATCACGGTCTGTCTCATTTAAGATTTCGTGACGGTCGTTGTCATATAATTTCCAGGTAATATCCTCTTTGCCGGCTACGTCAAATTTATTATATACCTTCTTTACGCCGCTGCCGCAGCCTCCCACCGGATCCATTGCTCCCGATACAAAGAATAACGGAAGACTCTTTGGAACTGCTTCAATATTTTCCTGCTGGTTGTCAAATAGAACTGCCTCAAACAGTCCCATATAAGCATTTACCGTAAATACAAACGTGCATTTCGGATCTGCATAATAGGTTTTTACTATTTCTTCATCCTTGGTCAGCCAGCTATTGGAAGCATCTTTTCCTGTCAGGTCAAACTGATGATAGTATTTATCATAAGATAATTTCTGTAATAATTTACTTCTGTGATGCCAGCCGAAAAATGCTGCCTGCAGCTTTGCAATAAGCATGGCAAGCTTTGTGGTATTGTCCGGAATACAGCCGGTTCCCATAATTATAGCACCGGTAAGTCCCTCTCCATGTATCGCCAGATATTTCCGAAGCATATAAGAACCCATGCTGTGTCCTAACATAAAATAAGGCACACCCGGATGCTCTTTCCGTGTTATCTCCCGGAGTGTATGCATATCGGCAACCACCGTATCGCTGGGATGCTCTGCAAAAAATCCCCATTCATCCTTAGATACAACGGATTCGCCGTGTCCGATATGATCATGACCTACCACCAGAAAACCATTGTCATTTAAAAATTCTGCAAAAGCCCGGTAGCGCTCAATATATTCCACCATACCATGTGTTATCTGTAAAACTGCACGATACTTTCCATCTTCCGGAGTCCATCGTACTGCATGAACTGTGGTTCGCCCATCTGCGGAAGGGAAAGAAAACACTTCCTCTTTCGTCATATAATATACCCCCTGTATGTTATAAATCCCTTATATTTTACAATGATTCTGCCCTTTTTACAACCGAAGCGTCCTGCAAAAACCATAATACTCTATTAAATTTTTCTTAAATCCCTAAAGTTTTACCTACAGAACCCGCCTCTGAAAGCTTCCTGTGTATGCCGGACTACCGAAAACGCCGTATTATTGCCTGTACACTTTCTCTTCCACTGTAAGTGTCCACTGCCGGCTCATAAACGGCTGCAAACTGTATGATGTTTTCTTTTCCATGCATAGCTGCATCCACTTCTTCACTGCCAAACTTTTCACTGAGAAATGTAAGAAATTTTTCCACTTCTCCAAAATAGACTCCTGCCACCGGATTCCCCTTTGAATCCAACAAATGAAGCTTTAACACATTCCGGTTTACGCCCACTATACCAGCTCTCGTAATCTTAATATTACGGTCTGCAAATACCGGTTTGGTATTGGACTTTCCGCAAGGCTCCAGCACACTTAACTGCCGGATGGTATCTACCGTAAAATAGGACATCGGAAGCACCGCATCCAGCCTTACCACCTCTGCCATATCTTCTTCAGAAAGTTCTGCCTTCTGATTAAGCTGTTCCCGCAATTTATCAATATCTTCTTCCCGCATGGAAAGTCCTGCTGCCATAGGATGTCCGCCGTATTTTGTAAACAGCTCCGCCACTTCCGTCATTTTATCAAACATGGAATAGGCTTCGATGGAACGACCGGAGCCTTTGACTCCTTCTTCTCCTCTGGTCAGTACAAATACCGGTCTCTGATAGGCTTCCCGGATTCTTCCGGCAATGATTCCCGCAAGACTCTCATGGCATTCCGGCAGATAAACCACTAATACTTTATCTTTTTCCCGGCCTTCCTTTTCAATCTGTTCCAATGCCTTCTGTGTCTCCTGCTGTGTCATATATTTCCGGCTTTCGTTAAGCTCCACCAATTCGCCTGCCAGTGCAGAAGCCTTTACTTCATCCCTCTCAAGCAGCAGCTCCAGGGAACGTTTTGCCGTATCCAGTCTGCCGCTGGCATTGATGCATGGTCCCAATACAAAGCCGATATGATATGCACTCAACGGCTTGTCAGAAAGCTTGTTTTTTGCAATCAACGCTTTCATTCCGGGATTCTTCGTATGCTCTAACGCTTTTAACCCAAGCTTTACCAAAATACGGTTCTCTCCGGTTAAGTCCATGACATCCCCCACCGTTGCAAAGCCTGCATTTTCAATAAAAATATCCGCTTCTTCCACCGGAATATCCATTCTCTCATAAAGCACCTGCACCAGCTTCCACGCCACTACTGCTCCGCAGATTCCTTTGCAGGGATACGGACAATCCGCCTGCTTGGGATTTACAATGGCATCCGCCTTGCTCCGTAGAAATTCCTTTCCTTGTTCTGTATTACGATAAGGAATCTCATGGTGGTCTGTTACCACAACGGTCATTCCTTTTTCCTTTGCAAAATTAATCTCGTTGATTGCAGCAATTCCATTGTCACAGGTAATCAAAAGTTCTTTTCCATCGGACAATGCCTGCTCGATTAAATGCTCATTGATTCCATAACCATCTTTCATCCGGTCCGGGATTGCAGCATCCACATTGCCGCCGCACCGGCGGATTCCATCTAATAAAATATAGGTTGCATTGACACCATCAATATCATAATCACCAATGATACGCATGGCCTTTTTCTCTGCAATGCCCTCTGCAATAATTCCTGCAGCTTTATCCACATCCTTTAATAAATGAGGATTATGTAATGCCTCTTTTCCACCATACAAATATTCTGTAATTTCTTTTTCATCTATTATATCCCGGTTTCTTATAATCCGGGCAATCAGTGGGTCAATTCCATATTTCTTTGCCATTTCCATGAAATTGCCGCCTTTTCTGATTTCAATCCATTTCTCCATGAAGCTTTCTCTGCCTTATCTATTCATATTCCACATTTATGAGCACCAGTCCCTTTGCTGCTGCCACTGGTCCTGCCAGACTGCGGTTTCTGCCCTCTAATATTTCTTTCATCTCACGAACTTCCCGCTTTCCCGTTCCAACTTCTAACAGTGTTCCGGTAAGGATTCGCACCATGTTCTGTAAAAATCCATTTCCGGTAAAAGAAATGTCAAGTTCATCCTTTTTCTCTTCTATCCGAATCTCATAAATCGTCCGTACTGCCGATTTTTTGAAATGACGGTTGCCGCAAAAAGAAGTAAAATCGTGGGTTCCAAGCAGCACTTCCGCCGCTGCCTTCATTTTGTTAATATTCAGGTTTTCTGCCACCGGTGTTACATATTTTCTCCGGAATACATCCGGCTTCTCCCCTAAGAAAATGCGGTAGCAATAAGTCTTTTTTACTGCGTTTAATCTGCTGTGAAACCGAAGCGGTACTTCGGATACCTCTAATACCACAATATCCTCCGGCAGATACTGGTTACAGTACCGCTTTATCTCTTCCGGTTCATATGCGCTCTGAAGTTTAAAATTTGCCACCTGTCCCATGGCATGCACGCCCGCATCCGTTCTTCCGGAGCCATGTATCTCTATTTCTTCTCCTGTCATTTTCTCCAATACCGACTGCAGCTTTCCCTGAATGGTCTGCTCTGTATTTCCCTGAACCTGCCATCCGCTGTATCTGCTGCCATCGTATTGCAATATCATTTTATAATTTATCATGTTTTCTCTCCATTCATTCTGCAACAGTATAACACGTTTTCCCGCTTTCCGGCATATACTTTATGGAATAAATATCATGAGGTTTCCATATGTCAAACCTTTCTTATATGCAAAAAGCCACGGACAGAGGACAACTGCAGATTCATGTCACCACAGAGCGTGGCTTTTTCCCCATTAAAGATGCCTCCATCCGTCTTTCCTATACGGGAAATCCTACTGAAATTATTGAAGAACTATCAACTGACATTTCCGGTCAGACTGCAGCAGTTGAACTGCCGGCTCCCCCCTTAGAATATAGTATGGAGCCTTCTGAATTCCAGCCTTACTCGGAATATACCATTCAGGTAAATGCGTCCGGCTACCGTCCCATCAATATTTCCGGTATCTCCGTTCTGCCGGATAAAACTTCTATCCAAAATGTCCGGATGGAAACTGCCACCGTGGGAAATCCACTGGAACGAAATATTGTTATAACAGCCAACACTCTCTATGGGAATTTTCCGCCGAAAATCCCAGAGGATGAAATCAAGCCGATGCCTGAAAGCGGCGAGATTGTCTTAAGCCGTGTTGTCATCCCGGAATATGTCATTGTCCATGATGGACCGCCAAGTGATTCTTCCGCCAACGACTACTATGTCCGTTACCGGGATTACATCAAAAATGTTGCCTCCAGCGAAATCTATGCTACCTGGCCGGATGCTGCTCTCCGTGCAAATATTTTAGCGATTATGTCCTTTACCCTGAACCGGGTGTATACGGAGTGGTACCGGAACAAGGGCTATGATTTTACCATTACTTCTTCCACCGCCTTTGACCACAAATTTGTCTACGGCAGAAACATTTTTTCCAACATTTCCAATATCGTTGATGAGATGTTTAACAGCTACCTTTCCCGCCCGAACGTCCGCCAGCCGATTCTGACCCAGTACTGTGACGGGCAGCGGGTAAGCTGCCCGAACTGGATGACTCAGTGGGGTTCGAAATACTTAGCCGACCAGGGATATTCCACCATTGAGATTCTGCGCTACTATTACGGCAGCAGTATGTATATCAACACGGCGGATGAAATCAGTGGTGTGCCTGCTTCCTGGCCGGGCAGCAACCTTGAGGTTGGTTCTACCGGGGATAAGGTGCGGATGCTGCAGGAGCAGCTGAACCGGATTGCACGTAACTACCCTGCGCTTCCGACTATTGCCGTGGATGGCATTTATGGTTCTGCAACCAAAGCTGCCGTAGAAAAATTCCAGTCCATCTTTGGGCTTCCGGTTACCGGAATTGTAGATTTCCGTACCTGGTACCGTATTTCCGAAATTTATGTGGCTGTTTCAAGAATTGCAGAATTATATCAATAAATTTCATAACTTAAACCTTTTCTGGAATTCTTTTTACCACAAATCCATAGTAATTATGAAAATACAATGCTATACTAAATTCATATTACGAATTTACTGGAGGGAAAAATAATGCATACATTTCAACCATATCCAATTGACCTTATGGAAATGAATCCATTTACTAAAATCGGCAAAGAATGGATGTTAATCACAGCAGGTGATGAGAAGAAAGCAAATACAATGACTGCAAGCTGGGGCGGTGTTGGTGTCCTCTGGGGCAAAAATGTTGTCTACATCTTTGTAAGAGATACACGCTATACCAAAGAATTTATTGATAATGGAGAGACATTTTCACTGACCTTTTTAGATGAGTCCAATAAAGGAGCTTTAAAATATCTTGGAGCTGTTTCCGGACGTGATGAAAATAAAATTGAAAATGCAAAAATGCATCTTGATTACTACAAGGACACACCTTATATTGACGAGGGAAATCTGGTATTTATCTGCCGTAAATTATCTGCTACAAAGATGACTCCGGACCAGTTTATTGATTCTTCTATTGAAAGCAGCTGGTATGCCGATGGCAACCTTCACACCATGTATGTAGGTGAAATCTTAGAAGTACTTGCCCGCTAAGCTACTCGCGTAACCATGGGAAACATGCTTTGCAAGTTTCTACAGTTATCGCGATGCTCGCCAAAGTCTGGCAGAAAAGAAGGAGCCAAGTTCGCTCAAGCAAACTTGGCTCCTTCTTTTCTGCCAGACTTTTTTTACCATCATTTTACTTATGAATAATATCATAATGTGCCTGTATGGCAGCATCGATTTTTTTCTGGTCTCCCGTTTCGATTGCTTCTGCAATTTCTACATGAAGCTTCCACATTTTTTCAAATTTCTCGGCATCTGCATTTTCCCAGCCTTTTCGGATACTTTCCTTATAAATTTCAGAAAATACCTGCATAATCGTAATCATGAAACGGTTGCCGGAACCTAATATTAATTTCTGATGAAACTCCCGGTCAATCTCATAACTTCTCTGCTGGTCAGCATTCTGCATAGATTCTGCCAGTGCTTTTAACTCCGCAAAATCCTGTTTACCCATGTTTTTAGCTGCAAGAAGACCTATTGTGTATTCTAAAAGGCAGCGTGCCTCTGCAAGCTCATCCTTATCTATCTGCTGCAATAGCAGCATCATATTAATTACTTCTGAAAGGCTTTTTTCCATGTTGCAGCAGATATAATTGCCGGAGCCCTGCTGACTTTCAATCAATCCGATATTCTCCATACTCTTTAATGCTTCCCGAATAGATGGACGTGACATACCAAGTGTTTCTGCCATTTCACGTTCTGTTGGCAGCTTGCTGCCTACCCGAAACTCCCCGCTCCGTATTCCATCTTTTACGAATGCCATTACCCTCTTATACTCTCTGTCCTTCATCTGAATCTCCTTTCATCCCTTGCAAAATTATTGCATCATAGATACATCAATAAAAATTAGCAAATACAGTTGCTGCTGCTACCGTCAGAAGTCCTGCTACTGCAATGGCAAGACTGCTCATTGCTCCTTCTACTTCTCCCATTTCCATGGCACGGGCGGTTCCGATTGCATGGGCGGAAGTACCAAGTGCCAGTCCCTTTGCCACCGGCTCTTCTATATGAAATACACGGCATACCACTTCTGCAATCATATTTCCCAAGACTCCGGTAATGATAATTACTGCCACCGTAATCGTTACGATTCCTCCAAGTTCTTCAGATACTCCCATTCCAATTGCTGTGGTAATGGATTTTGGCAGAAGGGTTACATATTCCTCATGATTCAGATGGAATATCACCGCAAAAAGAAGCACACTTCCCATACTTGCAATGACACCGGATATAATTCCTGCTACAATGGCACTTTTATGTTTCTTTAACAATTCCAGCTGCTCATACAACGGAACAGCAAGACATACCGTTGCCGGGGTTAAAAGATAGCTTAAATACTTTGCTCCTTCATAATAACTGTCATAGTCAATCCTGCCTACACTTAATACAACCATAACAAAAATAATAGAAATCAAAAGTGGATTAAACAGCGCCAGCTTTAATTTACGCTTTAACAGTGCTCCGATTTCATATCCAATGAGACTGATTACTACACCAAAGAAAAGGGTATCTCCTGCAAAATTATTCATTTTCTTCTTTCTCCCTTCCCTTTCGTATCACATTCTGTGTCACTCTTCCGGTCACGACCATAACAATAATCGTCGTAAGTACTGTAATGACAATCACCGGCACAATAGTCGGACGCAGAACGCTCCAGGAGTCCAGAAGTCCTACTGCTGCCGGAATAAACATCACCGGCATAATTTCAATTAAGAATACCGCAGTGTCCTTCACCTGTTCTATCTTAACGATACCCGTTACCAGAGCAAGCAGCATTAACACCAGTCCGTAAATGCTTGCAGGAACCGGTAATGGCAGCACCATATGCAGAATTTCTCCAGCAAAAGAAATTGCCAGAATTAAAAAAAACTGTCTAAAATACTTCATTTCTAAATCCTCCGATTGGTATTACCAATCAAAGAGTATAATACAAAAGAAGTAAAAAGACAAGTTTTATTTAATGATTTTTTCGAATTTTAGAAATTTACATTTGTTTTCTAATTCTATAAACTCTGAATACTGTTCCCCTCTGTTTGCTTTGCTGCTTTTTTCTTTTTTACCAGTTCACCTGAAAATTCACTCATATTTCGAAAGGTATAATTCCTATTACTTATCATAGCAATAGAAAGTGTTACCAGTGGAAAATACTCTTCACCACCTTTCTTTTAAATATAATAATACTTAAGCTGTCTATAAAGAGCATTTTTCTAAGAATTAGAACCTGCGATTAACTCATCCAGAGTACCAAAATGGTAGCCCATCTCTTCCCACTTTGTAAGTAGTTCATCTAATATTTCACCATTGGTCTTTGAAGTATTGTGCAGCAGCACTATAGCTCCCGGATGAATACGTCCGGTGAGTTTTTCAAAGGCCTCTTCTTTTGTTGGCTGATTATCCGGATCCCAGTCCACATAAGCAAGACTCCAGAAAAAAGTATAATAACCTAATTCTTTTGCCATTTTCAGATTTGATTCACTGTATTTCCCCTGAGGCGGCCGGTAAAATTTAACCATCTCCTTGTCTGTAATCTCTTCATAAAGTAACTTGACATCTTCAACTTCCTTTTGAAATGACGATACATCTGCAATTTCTGACATATCCGGATGATGATAAGTGTGGTTGCCGACGATGTGACCTTCCGCTACCATGCGTTTGGTAAGTTCCGGACTGGTTTCCAGAAAATTTCCGACGACAAAGAAAGTGCCAACCGCCTGATGGTTTTTCAGGGCATCCAGAATAGCAGGCAGATTGCCGTTTTCATATCCGGCATCAAAGGTGAGGTAAATGACTTTTTCATCTGTTTCATCTGCGTAGGCTGCCTGATATTTTGCAAGCTCAGAAGGCGTGGCGTTGCCGACAGGCCGCACACCTTCTTCCTGAAAACTGAGTCCCCAGTTGCCTTCTGAAGAAGATGAGGCAGGAAGTACCGTGGTCGGCTGTGAAAACAGATAATGGATCCCGGATCCGGAAAAGTAGGCGGCTGTCAGAAGCAAGAGTGTGACAGCTGCTTTTTTGAACGGAAAAACAGACATAAAAAACCCCCTGGTATGAAATTGGTTATTTATATGAAAAAACAACCAGAGATATACCAGGGGATTCATTTTAACTGCTGTATTTACAGCGGCAGAATTTTCCCATCTGCGGTTACGAGAAACGTACTGTTTTTATCGATATGATC
>OGPY01002349.1_pt1 | contig 11891 bp, 10 predicted proteins | sample 1553121 | NCBI WGS metagenome assembly OGPY01 (sample SAMEA2580004, study PRJEB22360) | human gut metagenome
TAAATTTTAACATTCATGAAACAGAAATTCAATATCATTACATCAACCTGCGTCCCCCTTCCTTTAGAGAATGTGGATACGGACCAGATCATTCCTGCTCGTTTCCTGAAAGCAACCGACAAAAAAGGGTTTGGTGAAAATTTGTTCCGCGACTGGCGGTACGACAAGCAGGGAAACAAAATAGAATCGTTTGTCTTGAATGATCCGACCTACGGCGGACAGATACTGGTGGCGGGGAAAAACTTCGGCTCGGGTTCCAGTCGCGAACATGCTGCTTGGGCGATTGCCGATTATGGGTTTCGTGTAGTTGTGTCTAGTTTTTTTGCGGATATCCACAAAAACAATGAACTGAATAACTTTGTTCTCCCTGTGGTGGTTAGCGAACCTTTTCTGGCCGAGCTTTTCGACTCGATTTTTGCCGATCCGAAAACAGAAGTCGAAGTCAACCTGCCTGCCCAAACCATCACCAATAAGGCTACGGGTAAGAGCGAGCACTTCGATATCAACGCCTACAAAAAAGACTGCCTTGTGAATGGCCTCGATGACATCGATTATCTGCTTTCCAATAAGGAAAAGATTGAAGCATTTGAAAGGAGACGTTAGTTTGTTGCTTTTGGATCAAGCTAAAAGTAGCGTTATATATGAACAATTATGATAGAAATAATGGATACCACCCTGCGTGACGGGGAACAGACATCGGGAGTTTCTTTTGCGGCGCATGAGAAGTTGAGCATTGCACAGGCATTGCTTGATCTGGGTGTGAACCGTCTGGAGATCGCATCTGCACGTGTCTCGGACGGTGAGTTTGAGGCCGTGAAGCGTCTGGCTTCCTGGGCGGGGCGTACCGGAAACATCCAGAAGCTCGAAGTGCTCGGCTTTGTGGATGGTGATGTTTCGTTAAACTGGATCGAAGCGGCTGGTTGCCGTGTGGTAAACTTGCTTTGCAAGGGCTCTTATAAGCACGTGACGGAACAGCTTCGTAAGACTCCCGAACAGCATTTTGCTGATATACGTTCCGTCATCAACCAGGCAGTCGAACGAGGGATTGCCGTGAACATCTATCTGGAAGATTGGTCGAACGGTATTAAAAACTCTCCTGAATATGTCTTTCAAGCAGTCGATTCGCTTCGTGACTTGCCGATCCGGCGTTTCATGTTGCCTGATACGCTTGGCATCCTGAACCCTGGAAATACTTACGAATATTGTAAGGAAATGGTTACACGCTATCCGGACTTGAAGTTCGATTTTCATGCTCATAACGACTATGATCTGGCGGTAGCGAATGTCTACTCTGCTGTCCGTGCCGGTATAAAAGGACTTCATACTACATTGAACGGATTGGGAGAGCGTGCCGGGAATGCCCCGCTTAGCAGTGTGCTTGCCGTGTTGAAAGATCAGTTGGGAGTGGATACGACACTTCGGGAAGAACGGATCAATTATGCCAGCCGATTGGTGGAAACTTTCTCCGGTGTTCATATTCCGCCTAACAAACCGATTATCGGGGAACATGTCTTTACGCAATGTGCCGGTGTCCATGCTGATGGTGACAGCAAAAACAATCTGTATTGCAATGACCTGCTGCCCGAACGTTTCGGCCGTGTCCGCGAATATGCTCTTGGCAAGACTTCCGGTAAGGCGAATATTCGTAAGAACCTTGAAGCACTGGGGATCGATATCGACGAGAACTCTATGCGCAAGGTTACCGAGCGGATTATCGAACTGGGTGATAAAAAAGAAATGGTTACGACGGAGGACCTTCCGTATATCATCAGCGATGTGCTCCATCACGATACGATGGCGGACCAGCGCATCCGTATCCTGAACTATTCGCTGTCTTTGGCACAGGGACTGAAACCGGTTGCCACCCTGAAGATAGAGATTAACGGCGAAGCCTACCAGGAGTCGGCTTCCGGTGATGGACAGTACGATGCTTTCGTTCGTGCCCTGCGGAAGATATATACCGATCTGGGCCGTCCTTTCCCGATGCTGACTAATTATTCCGTTTCTATACCACCCGGCGGACGGACCGATGCCTTTGTGCAGACTATCATTAGTTGGAATTATGCAGGAGTGGACTTTAAAACACGTGGTCTCGATGCAGACCAGACGGAGGCTGCTATCAAGGCGACATTGAAGATGCTGAACAAGATAGAACAATAATGATGTGCCGATGTGCCAATGAAAGAGAATTGCGATGTAGGCTATCGGCATATTAGTACATTGGCAAATTATCACATTGATAAATTATTAATTATTGAAGTTATGAAGAAGTTAACAATCGCGCTTGTTGCGCACGACAACCGGAAGGCTGACATGGTAGAATGGGCTGTTCACAATGCTGAATTTCTGTCCCATCATCACATCGTATGTACTGGGACAACCGGAAATCTGGTTCGGAAGGCGATGGAAGAAAAAGGTGTTTCGGCGGATATAGCCTGTATGCATTCCGGTCCGCTAGGTGGAGATGCCGAAATTGCAGCAATGGTAGTACGAAAGGAAATAGATCTTGCCGTGTTCTTGATCGACGACTTGAACCCACAGCCGCACGAGGCCGATATCCAGATGTTGCTTCGCCAGTGCCGTGTCCATAACGTGCCTATCGCTTGTAACCGGTATAGTGCCGACTTGATGATCACAAGTACATTGTGGGATGATGAAAGCTATGTCCCGACAGAACCCAAATACGTCTATTTTAAGAGAGAATAGGAAAATTTGCCAACTAATAAATCATTTATGATATGAAATTGAATATAGCTGTACTTCCCGGTGACGGGATCGGTCCTGAAATTGCTGCACAAGGTGTGGAGGTGATGAGTGCCGTTTGTAAGAAATTCGGACATGAAGTCCGTTATGAATATGCTCTTTGCGGGGCCGATGCTATCGACAAGGTGGGAGATCCTTTCCCGGAAGAAACGTATGAGATTTGTAAAGGAGCGGATGCCGTTCTTTTCTCTGCTGTAGGTGATCCGAAGTTCGACAACGATCCGACAGCTAAAGTGCGTCCTGAACAGGGATTGCTGGCTATGCGTAAGAAATTGGGCTTGTTTGCGAATATCCGGCCCGTACAAACTTTTAAGTGCCTGTTGCATAAATCACCGCTTCGTGCTGACTTGGTGGATGGTGCGGATTTCTTGTGTATCCGTGAATTGACGGGAGGCATGTATTTCGGGGAGAAATATCAGGATAACGATAAGGCCTACGATACCAATATGTACACACGCCCTGAGATCGAGCGCATCTTGAAAGTCGGTTTCGAATATGCCATGAAACGGAAAAAACATCTGACGGTGGTCGATAAGGCAAATGTCTTGGCTTCTTCGCGTTTGTGGCGCCAGATCGCACAAGAGATGGCCCCTTCTTATCCGGAGGTTCAGACCGACTATATGTATGTCGATAATGCGGCCATGCGTATGATCCAGGAACCCAAATTCTTTGATGTTATGGTAACGGAGAATACGTTTGGTGATATCCTTACTGACGAAGGTTCTTGTATCAGCGGTTCTATGGGCTTGCTCCCTTCTGCTTCGACGGGCGAAAGCACTCCTGTATTTGAACCGATCCACGGTTCATGGCCGCAGGCTAAAGGACTGAATATCGCCAACCCGTTGGCACAGATTCTTTCGGTAGCTATGCTGTTTGAGTATTTCGGTTGTAAGGCGGAAGGAGCCTTGATCCGCGAGGCTGTGGATGCTTCTCTGGACGCTAATGTTCGTACTCCTGAAATCCAGATGGAAGGCGGTGCGAAGTATGGCACGAAAGAGGTAGGGACATGGATTGTCAATTACATTAACAATTGACAATTACATTAGCAATTGACAATTGACAATTATTTTGGTTTTCAGCCGATTTTGGTAACGCGAAGCCTAATTGTCAATTGTTCATTGTCAATTTAAGAAGTTCCTTGATAACTTCTTTATTGTATCCCATTGATTCTGCTTTCTTGAAATCGAGGGCTGCCCGCTCCTTTTCGTATTGTGCCAGCTTGATCTTGCCTCTCAACACATAGAGGTTGGCTGTCGGTTCGCTTTCGGTAAAGACTTTTTCTATATCTGCCATTGCCCGTGCATTTTTTCCCATCATAAAATACAAATCCGCCCGTCCTTCGTAGAGGATCCAGTCGCGGGGCATCTCGCTAATCAGGTAATTGAATATCCGTTCGCTCTCGTCGTAGTTCCCACGCATCTTTTCCAAGATGGCATGGCCGAGGCGAGCACGAACCGATTTCTCGTTTACTTCCAGAATTTTGTCGAAATCCTGTTCTGCCCACATATAATTTTGTAACTGTATATAGAGCAGCCCTCGGCAATAAAGCGCCTCCTGATGTTCCGGATTTTCTATTAACAAGGTGTTGTAATCGTTCAAAGCTTTTTCTGTTTCTCCCAATTCTGTATAAAGGGAAGCCCGGTTTTCGAGAATGGTGATGTTCTTTGTATGCCCGCTTAGTGCGGAAGTGTAGGAGATGAGGGCCTCTTGCAGCTTCCCCTGTCGGCGCTGTATGGTTCCGAGGTTCGTAAGCAAGGCATAGTTCAACGGGTTAGCCGGTTCTTTGCGCATGGCCGCTTTCAGGCTCTCTTCTGCGGACACCAAATCGCCTTTATCTACGAAGTCGTAGCTTTTCTCTATTAATTCTTCGTATGATTGTGCAAAGCTGTTTCCTATAAACAGGAACAAACCTATAATAATCAAGAAAGTCCTCATTTTCTATTGTTTATATCTGTTTTTTGAGCGTTTGCAAAACTACATAATAAAATCGGTTCTTTATTCGAATAAAAAAACTTTATACCTTTGCTACAATTTCTAATACTTTTGGAATGAATGATTGTTATGTAATTAGTATGAATTTACATAAATATAAATAATTATGATTGTAACAGCAATTGACCTTTCACATGGTCTGGAAGGTATTTTGAATTCCCTGATGACGCAAGGGGCGGCGTTGGGATGGACACTTATCAAGGCGTTTTTGGTTTTTCTAGTCGGGCGTCTCCTGATTAATTTGGTGAATAAACTGATAAAACGGGTTTTATTGAAACGTGATATCGATCCTTCAGTCAAAACTTTTGTCGGAAGTTTGGTAAATGTTGTCCTGACTATTTTATTGATCATCTCGGTTGTCGGTGCTTTGGGTGTACAAACGACTTCGTTTGCTGCTCTTCTTGCTTCTGCAGGTGTTGCTGTCGGTATGGCTTTGAGCGGTAATCTGGCAAATTTTGCGGGTGGATTGATTATTCTTTTGTTCAAGCCATTCAAAGTCGGTGACTATATTGAAGCGCAAGGTACGGGCGGTACGGTGAAGGAAATCCAGATTTTTCATACGATCTTGGCAACACCTGATAATAAAATGGTGTATATCCCGAACGGTTCGCTCAGCAGTGGTGCGGTTACGAACTTTAGCCGGCAGGCTACCCGCCGAGTAGATTGGACATTCGGTGTCGATTATGGTGAGGATTATGATAAAGTAAAGGCGGTGATCGAAACGATTATTGCCCGTGACTCTCGTATTCTGACTGATCCGGCTCCTTTCATTGCCTTGCATGCGTTGGCAGACAGCAGTGTGAATATTGTTGTCCGTGTATGGGTGGAAAGTCCGAATTATTGGGAAGTTTATTTCGGCATCAATCAAGCGGTTTATGCAACATTTAATGAAAAAGGCATCAACTTCCCGTTCCCGCAACTTACTGTGCATCGGGCTGATAACTGATTTGTCCTAAAAAGAAATGGGTTCGTTCAATAATCGCCCGGTTTTGTAAGGAGTCCTTTTGAAGGATAGGACTTTGGATAAAAAGATTTATCTTTGTCAATCATTATAATAATTAACAAGGACGATATAAGTATAAGATATTAAGAACTTTATTTCATTACTTTAGTATTATTATTTGATTATAAGAGAAAATGATTCCCGGCTCGTCACTTTGGTGGCGAGCCTTTTTTATTATGGCACGGATAATGGCGCTTTTGTACATTATGCCCAGATGTAAGTATCTTTTATAGTAGATTATAATTTTGTGCGACTGAACTTTTCTATCTTTGCCTCTGTTAAAGGATTAAATGATTAAACAATTTGCATATGAATAAAAAATTTACACTTTTGGCTGTGGCCTTAATGACAGTAGGAACTTTTACTGCGGCGAGTGCGGCAAGTGATGTTCCGAGTAAAGAATGGACTGTCGGTAATTATTATTACTTGAAGAGTGGTAATAAATACTTGTCTTTGGATGGTAACAAGGCTGATTCGGTAGTAGTGAAAGAAATCACTTCATTTGAGAATGTGAATAAAGCTGCTCGTGATTCCGCTCTTTGGGAAATTACGGGAATAACAGAAACTGCTGGAACAGTTTATCAATTTAAGAACAAAAAGACAAATGCTGTTTTATCTTTTGCTGCATCTCAAGATGCTAAGCCTACTTTGGCTGCTGGCGTAAGCAAATGGACGTTTACAGATGGAGGCAGTTTAAGTGCTTCACTAAGTGATGGTAAAAAAATGACATTGGCTTTAGATGCTAATGATGGCATTGTTTTTACTGGAGGAAGTGAGCTGGAGTTGGCTGTAACTAAGCCTGACACAATGACCATGACCCCGCAGGATCTCGGCGATGGTTTCAGTACTTTTCAGTTGACATTTGGTGATAAATATGAAGGGAATATCTTTACAGGTGAAGATTTGATTGCTAATTCTGTTGGAGATAAAGGTTTTATGACTTTACAGGTGAAAGGTGATGAAGCATATTCAAATGGTGTAAAGAAGTTTTTAGGTGTTGATACACTCAAAACGACAATCAATAATCAAGAGGATGTATTTGGTGCAGGGTTTGCATTAGATTCAATTCGTAAAGTTTTGCGTCCTAATGAGCTTTGCAAGCACTTTAAGTTTGTTGTCAATTTGCAGAATGATTCTATTGCAATGTTTGTTGCAGGAGCTCCTGATTTTGATGATAATTTAGACGTTAATACAGAAGTGGGTGATACGGTTCGCGTTGTTTATGCTCAGGTTGGCAATACCAAGGTTTTAACTGTGTCTAAGTTTGGAGTGGGTGCTCAGCCTTTGCAGGGTAAACTTCCTTTGATTAATGTTTCAAAAGGAACTCCTGTTACAATCCCGACCGGTACAGGTGTTTACTTCTTACAGAAGGTAAGCGAAGGTGCTGATAACGGTAAATATTATGTGACGAAAGATGCCTTTATGGGAGGTGACAGCATTCCTTCTATGAATTTGGCAAGAGGTCAGTGGTATATTAAAGAAAATAACGGTAAATATTCTGTTGTTGATCGTCAATCAAATTCAAGTATGATCGTAGATCAGGAAGTTTTTGCTGTACAAGGAAAAGAAAACACTTATTTGTTTGGTTCTGACTCCGTGAAAATATTTAAACAAGAGGTTAATCTGAATGATAAGTATTTAGGTTCTCTCTATTTTACGGAAGAAGAATTGAACGCTAACGGTTATGTACTGAACTTGGTTTCTGGAACAACAGGAGTAAGTAATATTTATGCATATACTACAGATTCTATCTTGAAAGGTAAAGTCGGTGATGCAAAAGATGCAGCAATCTTTAAGTTGGTAGTGGATAAAGTTGAAGAAGCTGGTGGTGCAAAGAGTTTGTTAGATACCTTGTTTGTCACTTCATATAAGTTAAGAGCAATGTTTAATAAAGATATGCTCGCAAAACAGAATGATAGTCTGAAGTTCTCATCTGTTGGAACTGCTGAATCTTTTAGATTTATTTCTGATGCTACTGCTGAAAAGTATGCTATGTTGTCTTCTACTAATCAGTATGTAGGTATGAATGTCAATACTTCTTGTGTACAGTTGTCAGAGAAAGCAGCTTACGTAAACCTTGAAGCCGTTGACGCCCCCGAATATGCTTCATTTGCAAGTGCTCACAAGCGTTTGGCTTATAACAACAATGCTTTGGCGATGAATCCGCTGAACTTCTTTGCTGAAATGAAGGATGAAGGTAATCCGATTACAAAAACAAATTATGGAGCAGATAATTTTAGTTTGTGGGTTGAACAAGATACAGTCATTGCTGGTAAACAATTGTATTTTATTTCTTCCGGTGTCGTTAATGGTGGCAAAGCCGAAGCAAATATTCGCTATTACTTAGCTGCCAAAGATACAACAAGAGCAGGTATCGATGCCGATACTTATGCAATGTTCATCTCTCACGACTCGATTAAGACAATGAAGAACAACCCTGCTCTCTTCGCATTCAAGACTGCAGAAGAAGGCGGTTATTATCTGGAAAATCAGAAAGAGTTGAATGAGAATGGTAAGCCTTATGTAGGTGTTGTGAACGGTTTTGCCGTTATGCAGGCCACTCCGAGTGCAGCATTCGAAGTACAGACCGCTTCCGCTCCGACGGCCAATGAAGAAATGAATGTTTCAGAGATCAAGGTGATCAGCAATGACGGTCAGGTTATCGTGACGAATGCTTCCGGTAAGATGATCACTTTATCTAATATCTTAGGACAGACAATCGGTGTTCGCAGAGCAAATTCTGAATACTTCTCAATGCCAGCAACATCCGGCATTGTATTGGTAACAGTCGAAGGTGACGCCACTTACAAAGTGATTGTAAAATAAGGACGATGATCTTATAAAAAAAGAAAGGCGGCCTCCTGCAAAGGGAGCCGCCTTTCTTTTTAGTAATTTTTGGAGATGTTTTTATTTCTCACCTGAAAGCTTCTTTTCCAGATAAGCCAACTTCTTAGTGGCCTTTTCCTTCTCTTTCGTCAGCTTTTCGATGTCGCTTAATACGACAGCCAGTTCATAGGTCGAGGCGATTGCTTTCTTATCCGCATCGGCAATGTAGAGGATATAAGGCTTGCCTCCCGTATATTCAACCTTGATGCGCTTCTCTTTATTGGCAAAAATGAACTTGACGGCATCTTCGCATTTTTCTCCTTGATAGGTCACGACTTCGGTCGTATTCCCTAAGTCCTTGAAATGGTAGTTCAGGCCGCCGTCGTAAGGAATGGCAGGCGTTTCGGCGAAAAGGCCGTCCTGGATACTCAACTTGATGCCGGTATGATTGATTGGCTTGCCTCCGAAATAAACACTTGCCAGGTACATCTCTCCTTTCTCGTTTACGCCAGAACGGATGTAACAACGCTGGATGTTGCGTTCGATAGTCTGTTGCTTGGAGACATAATTGCCGATTTCGTTATAGGCGGAATCCTTTTCGAAGTTAAAACCTTTCTTCAATCCTTCCAATTCCTGTTGCTTGACAGGGATCAGGCTGTCGCAAAAGGCCAAGTTGCGTTCCGCCTCCTTTTGCTCCACTTGGCGCATTAGTGTCAGACCTTCCCGGATCACCTTGAACTCTTTCGGGTATAGGATGCGGATGCTGTCTATTTCATTTTTGGCAGCAAAGAACTCATTCTGTTCATACATGCTTCTGGCATTGTCCAGCCTTGCCTGTGCATTCTTCTCGTCATTGTTACAACCGGCCAGTGCCAGGGTTGCAAGTGTTATACAGATTGCTGACTTTTTCATTATGATACTTCTTTAATTGTCTACTACTTTTATTCCCTGCAAAGATATTGGAAAAAGAGAGAATTAGCATCCCCGCAAGAATTTAATTATCTTTGCGTGTCTGTTACTTTTGGATCAAGCCAAAAGTAACAGATAAATTTGTTGATAAACAATATATATATGTATATAGAACAAGAAGACATATTAAAACATATTTCGGCGAAACCGTTTCATTTGATTTCGGAGGCGGCGGATGAATTGGGAGTTGAAGCATATGTGATAGGCGGTTATGTGCGGGATATCTTTCTGCATCGTCCTTCCAAAGATATCGATGTCGTTGCCGTCGGGAGCGGAATCGAGCTGGCGAAAGCTGTTGCCCGGAAATTGGGACGGGGAGCTTATCTGTCCGTCTTCAAGAACTTCGGTACGGCACAGGTGAAAGCCGGCGATCTGGAACTGGAGTTTGTCGGCGCCCGCAAGGAATCCTACACGCATGACAGCCGCAAGCCGATTGTCGAAGACGGGACGCTCGAAGACGACCAGAACCGCCGTGACTTTACGATCAACGCTCTGGCGCTTTGCCTGAATAAGGACCGGTATGGTGAACTGGTCGATCCTTTCGATGGCTTGACCGATATGGATAATTTGCTGATCCGTACGCCTCTCGATCCGGATATTACGTTTAGTGACGATCCGTTGCGCATGATGCGTGCCGTCCGCTTTGCCAGCCAGTTGGGATTCTTTATCGATCCCGACACTTTCGATGCGATCGAACGGAACAAGGAGCGCATCTCGATCATCTCGAAAGAGCGTATTGTGGATGAGTTGAATAAGATCGTCCTTTCGCCGAAACCTTCTGTCGGCTTCGACCTGCTGGAACGTTGCGGATTGCTGCCGCTGATTTTCCCCGAACTCTGTGCCCTGAAAGGAGTGGAGACGAAGGAAGGGATCGGGCATAAGGATAACTTCGCCCATACCTTGATGGTGCTCGACCGCCTGAGCAAGACCTCTGATAACCTGTGGTTGCGCTGGAGTGCCCTTTTTCATGATATAGCCAAGCCGGCGACGAAGCGTTTCGACCCGCGCCTGGGCTGGACGTTCCACAATCATAATTTCATTGGTGAGAAGATGATTCCCGGTATCTTCCGTAAGATGAAACTGCCGATGAACGAGAAGATGAAATATGTCCAGAAGATGGTCAGCCTGCACATGCGCCCGATCGCCTTGTCCGACGATGAGGTGACGGATTCTGCTATCCGCCGCCTCCTGTTTGATGCAGGTGACGATATAGACGACTTGATGAAACTTTGCGAAGCCGATATCACGAGCAAGAATCCCGAAAAGGTACGTCGTTTCCTAGCCAATTTCCAGAAGGTACGCAGCAAGCTCGCCGATATAGAAGAGAAAGACCGTGTCCGCAACTTCCAGCCCCCTGTGACAGGCGAGGAAATTATGGAAACATTCGGACTTCCCCCTTCCCAGCCGGTCGGTGTCCTGAAAGAAGCCATCAAGAACGCGATCCTCGACGGCGTGATCCCGAACGAATACGAAGCGGCCCATACTTTTATGCTTCAACGGGCGGAGAAGATGGGGTTGAAACCGGTAAAGGAATGATTGAGAATAATTATAAATAGAAGAACAGATGAAGCCTGAATTTAATTACGAATCCGTCCCTTTCGATTTTTCTCATTGCTTTTGCGGGCAGTGTAAAGTGGCTGATAAATGCCTCCGTTATCAAGTTGCCCTTCGGATTCCGGAGAGCAGGTATTCCGTGCCTGTCATAAACCCGAATAATGTTTCGCCGGATGGTGAAAATTGCCGGTATTTCAAAGCTGATCGGATGGCTGTGTACGGATTGGGGATCAGCCGTATGTTTGACGACTTGAATTATCGAAAGGCGATTGCGGTCAGAAGACAGGTATATTATTATTTTGGGCGAAGCATGTTTTACCGGATTCTTCATAAAGAACGCCATGTCACGCCCTCCGAACAGGAGCATATCCGGCAGATATTCGTCAATAACGGAATCGATACCGAACCGGTTTATGATGAATATCAGGAAGAGTATAGTTGGTAAATCCTGAGTTTATATTTTTCTTATGCCAAGGAGAGCGTTTGGGCGTAGGCACGGGAAAATTGTCATATAGGCATGAGAAAACTTTCTTGTGTGCAGGGGAAAGTTTTCTCATGCCGATGAGTATTTTTTCCCATGCTTATGAGAATAAATTCTCATGGTGATGAGAAAAAGTTCTCAAGCCTATGAGAACTGTGAGAATCGGGAGTGTTGTCAATCAGTAACTTAATCTAATTTATCGTTTATATCTTTCCCCGTTTCTATCTTCTTGATGAATTTTGCCGGATTGCCGGCTACCACTGTCATGGGAGGCACGTCTTTAGTCACTACGCTACTGGCTCC
>OGPY01002370.1_pt1 | contig 11792 bp, 8 predicted proteins | sample 1553121 | NCBI WGS metagenome assembly OGPY01 (sample SAMEA2580004, study PRJEB22360) | human gut metagenome
TTTTCCCTTTGAGTCATTATTTTTTTACTTGTTGCACTTATATTGTAAATTCAAGATACAAAAAGCACTCACTGTTCAGCAAGTGCTTGACATTGCATTGTCACCTCATTCATTGTAAGATATTTCAACATTAAAATAGCAGCTGAAAAATCAGCTGCTATTCTTATTTATTTAACTCTTTGAATTGTAACAGTTTGTTCTGTTTCATTCCACTCAACCGTTGCACCTAGATTTTCCGAGATGAAACGTATCGGTGTATATGTACGGTCGTTTTCGACAAAAGCAGGACTATCGAGTTTAACGTCCTCACCGTTTACTTTTGCATAATCCGAGCCGATTGTGATAAGAATTGTTACATCCTCTTGTTTTTCATTCTTACCTGTGATTGTTACAAGTTGTTTTTCGCCGTCCCATTCAACTGTTGCGCCAAGATTTTCCGCAACAAAACGAGCAGGCAACATTGTACGGTCATTCACAACCTTTGGAGCAACATCATTTGTCTTTGTTGTTCCGTAAACGAGTGCGTCATGTTCATCGATTGTCAAAACTATTGTATTTGAACTTTCTTTATTTTCATTTCCGCTATTATTATTTACGACATCTTCACTTCCGCCGTTTTCCTGTTTCTGTTCAGTCCACTTTGCGTAAAGTGTAAAACTTTTTGTTACTTTTTCCGTAAAATCGTACTTTGTTGTAAGTTCCTTATCAGTATACCATCCCGCAAATTCAAAGTTTTCTTTTATCGGAGCAGTCGGTTCTTTTACTGAATTATTTTTTGCAACAGTCTGACTCGTTATCTTATTACCTCCGTTTGTGTTAAACGAAACTGTATAACGTTTTGTACTGCATCTACCGCCACTGCTCTTACTACCGGTTGCCGCATATATAGCAGTTATTGTCGTAGAGTCTGCCTCATTTGTGACTGTTTGTGCACCGCTTACGGTATAACCGTTTTCTGCAATGCCTTTTACAGTATAATTTGCTTTCGGTGTAATTGTTATTGTTGCGGTATAAACCGTACTATATCCGAATTTATCCGTAACTTCCGGCGACCAAGCTACCGTTGCTGTATATTCGTTTGTTTCCATTTCTGTCTGCGGTACTTCGTTTTTAACAGGTGCAGTCAGTATTATTGCAGAATTTATTGTTTTCGGCAATATTGTAAATAATTTTTCAAGTGTTCCTTTATAATTATTTGAAATCATCTCAACTTTAGCTTTTGCCTCTTCAGATGCTTTTATATTTTTTTCATATGCCACTGTATAATCTGTATCAAGTACAAGAATTTTATCCCCATCTTTGACCTCAATAACAGGTTTAATCTCCTCACCCGTATATGTTTGGTCTGCTATTTTTGTTATGTTGTCATTTGTAAGTATTTTCTTTCCTATTACAAATTCAACTGCGTCACTTTCAAGCCCTGTATACTTATCTGTTTCTTCAACCTTTGCTTTTACATAATATGTTCCCGCATCTGTCGGAACAATTTCGCTATATTCTCCGTCTGCCGCTGTTGAATATGTATATTTTATTGTTCCGTATTTTGCCGTAGCTGTCGGTGCATTTGGTGTGTCACCGTATGTCCATCCGACTATTTCAAGCGGTTTGGTAAATTCGTTTGTATCAACTGTGTCATAACTACCTGTCGCAGAATACACTGCCGTTACTGTCGCAGAGTCTGCCTCATTTGTAACTGTTTCTGCACCGCTTACGGTATAACCGTTTTCAGCAATGCCTTTTACAGTATAATTTGTTTTCGGTGTGATTGTTATTGTCGCCGTATAAACGGTATCATATCCGAATTTGTCTTCAACTTCCGGTGACCAAACTACCGTTGCTGTATATTCGTCTGTTTCTATTTCTGTCTGCGGTACTTCATTTTTAACAGGTGCAGTTAGTTGTGTTATTGCTGTATTTATTGTTTTCGGCAATATTGTAAATGTTTTTTCAAGTGTTCCGGCATAGTTGTTTGAAATTATCTCAACCGTAACTTTTGCCTCATCAGACGCTTTTGTATTGTTGTCATATGTTACCGTATAATCCGTATCAAGTACAAGAGTTTTATCTCCGTCCTTAACTTCAATAGCAGGTTTTATTTCTCCCCCTGTATATGTTTGATCTGCAATGTCTGTTATGTTGTCATTTGTAAGTGTTTTCTTTTTTATCACAAATTCAAAAGCATTACTTTCAAGTCCCGAATAGTCTTCTGTTGCTTCGACTGTTGCTTTTACATAATGTGTACCTGCATTTGTCGGAACAATGTCGTTATATTCCCCGTCTGCCGTATTTGAATATGTATATTTAATTGTTCCGTATTTTGCCTTTGCAGTTGGTTTATTTGCTGTTTCACCATATGTCCAACCTGTTATTGTAAGCGGTTGTGTAAATTCATTTGTTTCAAAAGTCGATATTTTTTTCCAAACTGCATATAGCGTTGTATTGGAACTTATTGTAATACTGCCACCCGAACTGTATTCTGCTGATGTTGCGTCTTTATTTGTCGACCAACCAAGAAAATCATATCCTGTTTTTGTCGGTACACTGTCACTTATTGTAAAAGTTGCACTGTTGCCCGCAACTATTTCGGCACTGCTACCGTCCGGTGCATTTGTACCGTTGTTTGCGTCATAACCGAGATAAACAGGAAATGTTGTTACTCCGCTTGATGTTTGAGTAAGCTTTATTTTATTATCTTCAAGTTTCAATGCGTAAGAGCTGTTGCTAAGTCTAATCTTTGCCATATCATTGTATGTAAGCACAACACCGTCTGCCGCATCAGCAATAACTCTGCCTTCTGATTCGCCCTCTACCGTAAGTATTAACGGATTTTTTATTGAAGAAGTTATTTCAACATATTTAGTAGCAGAGGTATTTGACATCAAATAAATATCATTTCCTACATTAATATTTGCATTACCGCCTATTTGCAATGTAGCCTCTCCTGTTGTTTTACAACTATGAAAAATTGCAGAACCACTTGGTGAATCGCCTACCGCCGTGTTACCCTTTATCACACCGCCGTTTATTATCGTTGTACCGAATGATGTATTATAGATTGCACCGCCGGAATTTGACGAATTATTTTGTATAAGACCGTCATTTATAATAAGAGTAGCATCTCTTACATAAAACGCTCCTCCACCATATCCGGCATTTGAAAGTGTCGTCTTATTATTTTCAATAATACCGCCGTTCATTTCAAAGCTACCGCCATCTAAATATATAGCACCACCGTAATTTCTGCTTTCACAACCTGAAATTGTACCACCGTTCATTTTAAAATTACCGCCGTCCATATACACTGCGGGTCCATAACCGCTGGTTCTTTTATGATTTGTAATCTTTGCCCCATCATTCATTATAACAGTACCGCCGCCCATATTAATCGCAGCCGCCGCCCCGCTGTCAGAAATTATCACGTCGTTACCGTCTATTGTAACATTGCCAAGTGTAAGACTTCCGCTTTCAACTTTTATCAAATTTCCCGATGTACTCATTCTGTTAAGCGTTCCGCCGCCCGTGAATGTAACATCGCCTTTGATAGTAATTGCCGCCGTGATACCGACATTACCGTTTATTGTCACGGTTCCGCCTGATATTGTAACACCGCCTACCGTATCACCGTCATTCCATGTTGTGTCTGCGGAAATTGTTTCCGTAATTACATCGGCATATACCAAAACGGTACTTGCAGGCAACACAGAGAACATCATTGCCAACGCCAGTATGATTGATAATAATTTTTTAGATTTCATGATTTTCCCTCCTAAAATTATATTATTCCCACAAAAATATTTTCTAAAGAATTTATTATATTTATGTATCTATTCATACTTAAATTATACACCGTACACTGATGTACGATGCAATAATTTTTGAGTATTTTTCTTCCTTTTCGACATTACATTTTTGTTACAGAGCATTGCTGTTTGAACCTGTCGATAATCTGTCAGCAACTCACGAAATCACATTTTATGATGTGATTTTTGAGTATTTTCAGAGCAGACAAACTGATAAATTTTAAAAAAACAGTTGCAAAATTAAAAAAAACGTGTATAATATAAGTGAGTGTATCTTCAGGGCAGGGTGTAATTCCCTACCGGTGGTTAAAGTCCACGACCCTACTCAGTACAGTAGGCTGATTTGGTGAAATTCCAAAACCGACGGTTAAAGTCCGGACGGAAGAAGATGTTTTTTTGTGTATGGTTTGCCCTGTAGCTATGCTATGGGGCTTTTTTTATTTCCCATTCATAGCGTCAAGACAAAATTTATGCGAAGAACTTTTCCTAAAGATACAAAATAAATTTTTAGGAGGCTTTTTAATTATGGAAGCAATCAATGTTCAAAACAAAACAAGGTTTACACCGAAATTTATCGCAAGTGTAGGAATACTGTCGGGTATATCTATTGTACTTATGCAGATTTTAGAATTTCCTATCCCGTTTATGCCGCCGTTTCTAAAGTTTGATTTTTCAACTTTACCTGCTTTGATAGGCGGATTTGCATACGGTCCTGTTACGGGTATTGCGATAGCATTCATCAAAGCGGCTCTACACCTGCTAAGAACAGACACAGGCGGTGTCGGTGAACTTGCCGATTTCCTTGCAAGCGGTTCACTTGTACTTGTTTCATCACTTATTTACAAGCGTATCAAAACAAGAAAAGGTGCGGTTTTAGGTCTTGTTCTCGGTGCAATAGCAATGGCAATCGTAGGCGGACTTGCAAACTACTTTATCTTGATACCGTTCTATACAAACGTTATGCCTATGGAGCAAATTATATCGCTTTGCGGCAAGGCTAATCCGCTTATAACAAACACTTTGGGATATGTTTTATACGGAGCAATTCCGTTTAATTTAATAAAAGCACTGTTGTTATCAATCATAACATTCGTACTATACAAACAAATTTCAAAGATTTTACATTAATTTGATATAGTAATAATTGCATTTTAGAAAAATATAGTGTATAATGAATTCTGTAATTTTTATTTTAAGGAGAAGTTTTATGGATTCTATTGTACAATCTATTGTCACAGCACTTTCAGGAAAAATATCAAAGGAATTAATTGTTTTTCTTGTATCAATGGTACCGTTGTTGGAGCTTAGAGGAAGTATTCTTGCGGCAGGACTTATGAAAATGAGTTTCTTCCCATCATACATTGCCGCAGTACTGGGTAATATGCTCCCGATACCATTCATATTGCTGTTTATTGAAAAGATATTTGCGTGGATGAAAAAAAGCAAACACCTTCACAAAATTCCCGATTGGCTTGAAAAGAAAGCACTTTCAAAATCGGCTCAAATCGAAAAATACGGCTATCTCGGCTTATTCCTTTTTGTAGCCATTCCGCTGCCGGGTACAGGTGCTTGGACAGGAAGTCTTATCGCAGTATTATTCGGTATGAAACCTAAAAAATCACTTTTGTTTATCTTTTTAGGTGTACTTACTGCAGGACTTATAATGTCGCTTTTATCATTCGGCGTTTTAAAACAACTTATTTCTTAGACATATCAAAAAATCGGACTGACAGTCCGATTTTTTTGTTCTGCTTTTCCAAACAAAAATGCCCTCCACAACAGATAATGCTGTCGTGAAAGGCATTTATATTAACTTATAACAAGTTTAAATATTACTTCACCCTCATAAGCAGGTGTATAGTTACTGTAACCGATTCCCTGAACGGATAATACTGAAAGCATTGATGTCAATCTATCAGAACTCGTTGTGTAAAATTCACCGTCTTCATCGTATGAATATTGTCTTATAACGCTTAACGCCTCATCTGCGTCTTTTGCAGAAATTACGATTGAACCGATAGGTTTATTTTCTTCGGGGTCTTCAATCGGATTGCCGTCTTTATCCAATTTATAGTATCTGCCGTATGCGATTTGAGCTCCGCCTGCAAGCGAATAATCATCTTCGACACTTGATTTTACTGTTCTTGAATTATTGATATTGTCAGCAGTTCCGTCATATATGGGACGATCATCCGACTGAACATCAATACTTGCAATCGCTATTCCGTCATCTTGTGAATAAGCCTGAACATCATTTGAATTATCAACAACCTCATCAGTCGTTTTCTGTGAAACCGCACCTTCGTCCGACTTTGCAGGTTCTGCAGAAACAGACGGTACCGCATTATTTTGTACCTTTGGACTTACAGACGGAGCAGATGTGGATTTACTGTTATTTGCAACCACACTGCTTTTTACCGAATTTGTACTCGTACTTGTTTGCGGCTTTGCCATTGCAAGCGATGATGTACTTTTCGCTGTTTTATTTTCGGGAATAGTGTTTTCAACCGTTTCTTCAAATACTGTCGGTTGATTTTCTTCCGCATTGTCTTGAGCAGCCACTGTCGGTGCTGTCGTACTTACGGCAGTATTTCCGTCACTGTCAGTCACGACTGTTTCCTCTTGAATAACACCGTCATCATTTCCGTTCATCTTATCGACGAACATATTGCTGTTAGCCGTTACAACAGCTACCAACGCAAAGCAAGCCGCTGCCGCAGTATACTGTTTCCAATTACGGCGAACATTACGCATTACACGTCTTGTTATTCGTGCTTTTTTCTTTTCCTCTTCATCTATGCGGACATTTAATTTCTCCATAAAATCCACAGGAACATTTATGTCAGGGAGAGATTTAGCCGTTGAAATAATTGAACGCATAAATTCAAGTTCACTTTTGCAATTTGCACATTCCAATGCGTGTTTATCCATTTTATGCTTTGTTTCGTCACTCAAATTTTCATAGTTGTCCAAGCATTCGTTAAATTTATCACAATTCATTTTTACTCCCCCTTTCTTTAAATTTTCATTAATTTCTTTTTACAATATATTAGACGTAAGAAATATCAAAAAAGTTCCCGTTTATTCATTAAATTTTTCTTTAATGCACTTCTCGCACGATTAATTCGCGACTTAACCGTTCCCGACGGTATTCCGAGTACCTCAGCTATGTAATCGTAACTCAATCCCTCAATATCGCATAGTGTTATTACAGTTCTGTATTCTTCTTTGAGTTCGCTTATCGCCTCACGTACAGCTCTCTGACGTTCCGATATTTCCATATTTTCTTCCGGTGTAGGACTTTCGTCCTTAATATCCATATCTTTTTTTTCGTCAATCGCCTGATTGATACTTATTACACCCGAATGTTTCTGACGTTTTCTCAGAATATCAGAGCAAACATTCTTAGTTATCCTATAAAGCCACGTGGTAAAGGAAGATTGCTCCTTAAATGACTCTATACTTTTATACACCCTTACGAATACCTCCTGTGCCGCGTCATATGCATCCTCTTGATTTGAAAGCATTCCGTAAGCGATATTTATAACTTGCTGTTGGTAATTTGAAACTAATATATTAAAAGCTTCTCGGCTACCTTTTTTACACTTTTTAATCAAATCATTTTCGGTCAAAAATCCCTCACCACCTCTCATGGTTTATTTGCCCTACGTTTGATTTTAGAAATTCTTAATTCTGTTCATATATACATCGTAATATGCCTTTACGTCAGCCATACAGTCACCGCTGAATTTATCCAAAAACGCCTTTGCGATTTCAAATGCGATTACCGCCTCAACGACAACCGAACAAGCCGGTACAGCACACACATCGGAACGTTCGACAGTTGCCTTATGCTCCGATTTATCGTCAATATTGACTGTTCTAAGCGGATTATACAAAGTAGGTATCGGTTTCATTGCCGCCTTAACAATAATCGGCTCACCGTTTGACATACCGCCCTCAATACCGCCGGCATTGTTGGTAAGTCTGTGGAAGTCGTCCGAATATTCGATTTCATCATGTACCTTTGAACCCGGTATTTCGCTCACACCGAAGCCCATACCGATTTCAACGCCCTTGATAGCCTGTACACTCATAACACCGAAAGCAAGGTTTGCGTCAAGTTTTCTGTCGTAATGAACATAACTTCCCAATCCGGCAGGCACACCTTTTACGATAGTTTCCACTATTCCGCCTACGCTTTCACCTCTTGCCTTGATTTTGTCTATGTATTCCATAGCCTTTTGAGCGGCATTTTCATCGCCAAACCCAACAGGTGAATTTTGTACTTTTTCAAAGAAATCTGCCGCAGTAAAATCGGATGTATCTTCAACCTCGCCTATTCTCTTAACATGGCTTAAAAATTCTATTCCAAACGGTTTTAAAACCTGTCTTACGAGTGCGCCGACAGCCACTCTTGCTGCAGTTTCACGGGCACTTGCTCTTTCAAGCACGTTTCTCAAATCTCTGTGATTGTACTTCATACCTCCGGTAAGGTCAGCGTGTCCCGGTCTTGGGCATTCGACAGACTTTTCATTATTCGCCGTTTCAGTACCCATTATACTTTCCCAATTCGCCCAATCTCTGTTTTCGATTTTAATTGCGATAGGACTTCCGAGAGTCACTCCGCCTCTCACACCCGAAAGAATTTCGGCAGTATCTTTTTCAATCTTCATTCTTCCGCCTCTGCCATAGCCCTGCTGACGCTTTGCAAGCTGTTCGTTTATCTCATCAAGGCTTATCTCAACACCTGACGGCATACCTTCGATTATAACTGTAAGACACTTACCGTGTGTCTCTCCCGCCGTGAAATATCTAAGCATATTTTTATCTCCATTCGTAACTACAATTTGTATTTTTTTTATATATAAACTACAACATAATATATATAATCTATTTTATCACTTTTTCGTTACTTTTGCAAGTTTTAACGACAATTTTACAAAACTCGCTTTGTGTAATTGTAATAAAAAAGATATATTTAAAATAGGAATATTATGATATAATTTGAATATCACTAAAGTCACTGAGCTATTTCATACAGAAAGGAAAGGTAATTTTTATGAAAACTACAATCTGGGGAAATATTCTTCCTGCCGTAACAATCGACCTTGAACAAGGCGAAAGCATTTATACCGAATCGGGCGGTATGACATGGATGTCGGACAAAGTAAAAATGGACACCAATATGAAAGGCGGATTTATGAAAGGTCTTGGACGTATGTTCAGCGGTGAGTCATTGTTTATGGCTACATACACCGCCGAGGCACCGAACCAATCTATCACAATCGCCTCATCTTTTCCCGGAGAAATCAAAGAACTTCACATTTCTTCCGACAAAGAATTTATTTGTCAAAAATCAGCTTTTTTGTGTGCCGAGCAAAGTGTTGAACTTTCAACATATATAACAAGCGGCATAAAGAAAGGCTTGTTCGGCGGTGAAGGCTTTGTACTTCAAAAGCTTTCCGGAAACGGTACTGCTTTCATTGAGCTTGACGGTTCAGTTAAAGAAATCGACCTTGCTGCAGGCGAAAAACTTAAAGTCGATACAGGCAGTGTTGCGATTTTTGAATCAACCGTCAAATATGACGTTGAAACAGTAAAGGGCTTTAAAAATATGTTGTTCGGCGGTGAAGGACTGTTCCTTACAACTCTTACCGGTCCGGGTAAGGTATATTTACAAACAATGAATATGGCTGAATTTGCAAATAAAATTATCCCGTATCTTCCGACACCGTCATCAAAATAGCAAATAGAAATTATAACTAAAGAAGTGGCAAAAATATTTTGCCACTTCTTATTTTTTATCTGGTTAAATAATTATAAATCATAATTATACTTTCCGCTCTTGTCATTTCACGGTTTGGATTGAAATTACCGTTACCGTCACCGCTTAACACGCCCATAGCCGAAAGCAATGCGATATATCCCTTATTTTCCGTAACATCATTGAACGGTGTAACGTAAATATCATTATATTTTGCATAATTTTCAGCACCGATTGCACGAATCATATACACAGCAGCCACCTCACGAGTTACTTCCGCATCATCATCGCGTTCATCTTCTGAAATAATACTGTTTTGTGCTGAATTTCTGTACACCCAATTTGCCTGTTCTAAATTGTTTTTCAATACGATTATATCGTTACCGTTTATGCTCATCAAAAGTGCAAGAAAATCCTTTTGAGTAATCCTTTCGTCAGGTTTAAATTCGCCGCCCTCAAAACCTATTCCGTAATAAGCAAGCTCTTTGATATACTTTTCGGCATAGTGACCGTCTATATCCGAATATTCAAGTTTACTGCTTGCATCCTCCGTAATTTCTTTGTTTTGATAGTCAACAAACTTACCTGTAAACGGATTGATATTTTCTGTATCTATTGTGTATACAGGGATAATCTCTCTTGTGTTGTCAGTATAATTCTGCATATATACAATGCTGTAATCTTTTGCGTCAAACAAAATATTTTCAGCATCTTCCTTGCTCATTGCATTTTCGATTGACGGAAATTCGGTGTCGGTATAATTCATACTGAAATCAGTAAGTACGCCGTTGTTTGTTGTCACGTTGGCATAGTCGCCTGTTACCTTAATACCGTTTACATATCTGATATACTGATGTGAATTTTCATCATATTTGTATTCTTTTGCCTTATCACCTGCAAGTGTCTTTAAAGCCGAATCATCATTATTTTTTACCTCACTGTCATCTTCTCCCCAACGTGAATAATACTTTATTTCACCTGTTTTAGCATCAACAGAAGTATATATGTTGCACTTGTCATTTGACATTGATACAGCATATGTATATTCATCGTCATAATTTTTATATAAAGAAATGCTGTCTGTATTTATATTCTTAGGGATTGACAAAAGCTTGTTCGACTTTAATTTATTTTCCAAAGCGGTTCTTGAAATAAGTCCGTCTATATTGTCAAGCTCTTTTATTTCCTGTTCGGTAAGTCCGCCGTCTGCTGCTGCATCATTTGCACTTTCAGATTTGTTGCCGATGAAATATCTGTAATTTGTAACATCAACCGCATCACCCGTAAGTGCATTAATGTATTTGTCGTAGTCGTATTCCTGTGTGTATACAGGATAAGCTACCACGTTACCGTCCTCGTCAACATATGTACGATAAACCAACTCAAGTCCGAGTTTATCACTGTACGCTTTTTTTGCCTCATCAACGCTTATCGCATTATTGATTGACGGAAAATCCGCTTGTATATAGCCCAAATCAAAACCCATTACATATCCGTCTGTACCGTCAATATTAACCGAGCCGTTTCCGTTCGTGAACAATACACCGTTTACATACGTTTTAATATAGAATGTATATCCGTTACCAAAAATACTGCCGTTGCTTCCATAAATTTTTATTTCATACGGAAAATCGGGATTAATTTGTTTTAAGAAGTTTTCCGCCGTCTTTTTTGCATCACTTTCGCTAATTTTCGGTAAATTCGGCGTGTTATCTTTATCATCAGATTTAAAACCGTGAATTGAATAGTTGGTTATAACTCCGTCTGCCGTACAAGTTATATTACCACTCTTGTTTCCGTCTTTTTCATTCCATGTAAAGTTATAAACTTTTTCGCCGTACTGTTCCTCTGTTCTGCTCAAAAATTCACTGCACTCACTCGGAATTTCAACTCTCTGTTTAACGCTTTCCAATATTTTCTGCATATTCTCTCTTGCAGATGTTTCTGTTTGCTGTGTGGCTAACGTTTCATCGGCTAAAACTGCCGGTGATCCTGCCGATACAGTAAGAGCCAACGCTGACGCTACCGCTAATAATTTTTTCATAACTTTTTCCTCCTTGTTAAATTTATCGGATTATTTTTCCTTTCATATATAATACTTTTCAGCACACCAAAAGGTTGCATTAAATTAAAAAAATTTTTCGATTTTTTAATTAACACAAAAGGGTGTTATATTAACGCCCTTTCAGACTGTCGACAAATTGTCCGGAACGCGCAAAACATTA
>OGPY01002373.1_pt1 | contig 11779 bp, 8 predicted proteins | sample 1553121 | NCBI WGS metagenome assembly OGPY01 (sample SAMEA2580004, study PRJEB22360) | human gut metagenome
CTGAACAGGTTATGAGCATTTCTACGAAATGTATTATTGAGAAATGCGGAAGAGTGAACAAGTGGAGCCTGGATCGGGTACTGAAAGCAGTACGGATTCAGATGGGAATGGAGGGAGAAGGGCATGACTGCAGAAGAATATAGAAACTATCTGGAAACGGATTTTGATGATGTGGATCTGAAGGAATTGAAGGATATCCGAAAAATAAGGATTGACCGGAATCAGACGAAGGAAAAAAGAATAGCTCAATATCTCAGACAGGTGGGAAATCCCTATCTTGTCTGTATAGGAAATGTAAAAGTGAAAATAAGGTTTGCAAACAATGGAGTATCTTTTGAAGATGCATTTGAGGAACTTTTGCTTTCTGTATAAAAAGTGATGGTAAAATCTGAAGAGTTATGTTAATATGGAGACGAGGAACTCAGGACTCCTCATTCATATCAGGACAAAATCGACTCACCCTCTGGGTTTTACCAATGTTGATGGAAAGGTAAAACTAAGGAGGATGAAGATGAATCAAATTAACAATTCAAAGAAAATCTATCATGCAGCCATTTATGTTCGTTTATCGAAAGAAGATGGCGATGTTGCTACTGCTGGAAAGCGTGAAAGCAACAGTATCTCAAATCAGAAAGATCTGATAAAAAATTTCCTAAAAGATAAAAAGGATATAGTTGTTGTATCAGAACGGGTGGATGACGGTTACAGCGGTTCTAATTTTGAACGTCCTGCATTTCAGATGATGCTGGAAGATATCAAAAAAGGAATTGTGGATTGTGTCGTTGTAAAAGACCTTTCCCGTTTTGGACGTGAGTATATTGATGCCGGAAAATATATCGAAAGATTATTTCCGGCACTTGGCGTGCGGTTTATTGCGGTCAATGATCATTATGACAGCCTGGAAGGAAAAAGTCAGGCAGACGAAATCGTGATTCCATTCAAGAATCTCATTAACGATGCATATTGCCGTGACATTTCTATCAAAATAAGAAGCCACCTGGAAGTAAAGAGAAAAAATGGGGAATATATTGGAGCGTTTACACCGTATGGCTACCAGAAAGATTCAGATAATAAAAATAAACTGGTGATAGATGTATATGCGGCAGGTATCGTCAAAGAAATTTACCGCATGAAATTATCAGGTATGAGCCAGACAGCAATTGCCAATGCATTGAACAAACAGGGTGTTCTTTCACCAATGGAATACAAGCACAGTCTTGGAATAAGGATCCAGGATAATTTTAAAACACACGAACAGGCAGAATGGAGCGCCATGTCGGTAAAAAGAATCCTTGAAAATGAAGTATACACTGGAACTCTGGTGCAGGGAAAAAGAACAACACCAAACCATAAAGTGAAAAAATTGTTGAAAAAGCCGGAGACTGATTGGGTTAGAATTGAAAAAAATCATGAGGCTATCGTATCAGAACGAGAATTTGCACTGGTGCAGAGATTATTAGGGATAGATACAAGGACTTCTCCGAACGAGGAAAAGGTATATCCATTATCTGGACTTGTGGTTTGTGGAGACTGTGGGGCAATGATGATCAAACGGGATGTTCCGGCAGGAGGAAAGGTATATGCTTACTATATCTGTTCCAGACATGCGGCTACGAAAGCGTGTGCGGCACACAGAATACCAATGGGTAAACTGGAAGAAACAGTACTGGAACTGGTAAAAATCCATATTGAAAATATCCTTGATATGAAAAAAATCATGGATTTTATCCATGAAGTACCATTTCAAGAATTAGATATCAAAGAACTGGAAATTAGAAAAGAAGCAAAAGAAAAAGAAGCCGAGCGATGCCGGGAATTAAGAGATTATCTATATGAAGATTTCCGTGAAGGAATCATTTCAAAAGAAGATTATAAAGAGCTTCATGACGGGTACACAGAAAAGCGGAAAAAAGCCGAGGAAGCAGTCCGAAGCATTGATCAACAGATCAGTGAAGTCATGGAATCAAAAAGTGATAAATATCATTGGCTGGATTATTTTGCCGAGCATCAGAATATACAAGAACTTACAAGAACTGTTGCTGTTGAACTGATTGACCAGATATTAGTATATGATAAAAAACATATTGAAGTCAGATTTAATTTTGATGACTGTTATCAATCCCTGTTACGGCAGATACAGTCGGTGGGATGTGATGTCAGCACAGGTATAGACGGAAGGATAGAAATTCAAAAGAGGGAGGTCGTATAAATGGCTCGAAAATCAAGAAAAGTAGATTATGTGAATGTTGGAAATAAAGAAAATTTGGTTACAGAAGCTGAAAACCAGTGTGAAAAAGTTTCACATGCAGCCCTTTATGCAAGGCTTTCCTATGAGAGTGAAAAGAACAGAGAAAGAAATACGATAGAAACGCAGATGGTTCTGCTTCATAATTTCGTAAAAGAACAGAAAGATATCGTGGTTGCAAAGGAATATTATGATATATCTAAAACCGGAACTAATTTTGAGAGAGATGGTTTTAATGAGATGATGCAGGACATCAAAGAGGGAAATATTGACTGTGTTATTGTTAAAGATCTTTCTAGGCTTGGAAGAAATTATGTAGAGGCGGGAAGCTATATTGAAAGAGTGTTCCCATTCTTTAATGTGCGTTTTATTTCGGTGAATGATCATTATGATTCGTTCAGAGATGACATAAGCCTGCTGATCAGCATGTCAAACGTGTATAATGAGTTTTATTCCAGAGATTTGGCAAAGAAAATAAGAAGTTCATACCGGACGAGCTGGGCAAATGGCGAATTTCCTTCCGGTCAGATGGCTTATGGTTATGAAAAAGACAAGGATAATCCTCATCAGCTGATTCCAGATCCGGTAGCGGCACCAGTGGTGAAAAAGATATTTCAGTATTTTATTGATGGAATGACTTATGCAGAGATTGCCCGGAAATTAAATGCGGATGGGTATCTCTGCCCGAAAGCCTACAAGCTGGATAAAGCAGGAAAAGCAAATGAAAAGTCAGCGACATGGACATGGAGTGGAGGAACAGTCCACAAAATCCTTGAGAATCAATATTATGCCGGTGATAGTGTGCATAATCAGTTTACCAATGATTCCTGGGCAGCACAGAGACAGAAAATGAATCAGAAAGAAGAATGGATCATTATCAAAAATACCCATGAGGCACTTGTGAGCAGAAAGGATTTTGATGAGGTACAGGAAAAGATTGGTCATATCGTAAAACGGGTTAATGAAGCTCGTAAATCAAATGGCAATAATGTAAGAGACTTCAACTTTTTCAAGCAGAAAATTGTATGTGCAGACTGTGGAAAAACCATGTATTTATATGGGAAAACAAAAGGCAGTCATCGTAGGTTTTACTGTGGAAATAATAAGCTCCACGGGAAGTGTACGCCACATTCTATCACTGATTTGGAAGTGAATGATTATGTACTGCGTGTGATACGTGCACATATCAATGTATATGTTGAAAATGTAGATTTGATTCGGCGGTTGAATCAAAGACAGGAAAGCATTAAAAAATATGATGTGTTTAACAGGGAAATCAAGAAATGCCGGAAAGAACTGGAAAAAGTGGCAGTACACCGGGAAAGATTGTTTGAGGATTATGTGTGCCGTATTATTGATGCAGAGCAGTATGAAACATTTTCAAAGCAGGATGCGGAAACAGAAAAAGAGATCCAGAATAACATGGAAATTTTATTAAAGCATCAGGTTGGATATGAAAAAAATTTTCACACAGAGGAAGAATGGGAAACATTGATCAATAAATACCGCAATACGAGAACGCTGACAAAGGAAATGGTCAATGCTTTTGTAGAAAAAATCGAAATACATGAAAGCGGTTCTATTACGGTACGTTTGGTGTATGATGATATGTTGGAAGAACTAAGAAAATATGCAAAAGAACGGGAGGCTGAGTTATGCCAGTAACAGAATGTATCGCTGTTTATATCAGACTTTCGTCGGAGGATAATGATGTAGATGGCAGTATAAAAGCTGAAAGTAACAGTGTCAGTGCACAGAGAATGCTGATAAACGAATTTATCAAAAAACAGGACGAATTTACTAACTGTCCAGTAGTTGAATATGTAGACGATGGGTACAGTGGTACAAACTTTAACCGTCCTGGCTTTCAGAGGATGATGGAGGATGCAAAAGCAGGACGTATAAAAAGTATTGTTATAAAGGACTTTTCAAGATTTGGAAGAGATTATCTGGAAGTGGGGAATTATCTGGAAAAAATCCTGCCGGTTCTTGGTATTCGAATTATCTCAATTAACGATGGTTTTGACAGTATCAATTCCTCTGGTTTTACTGGAGGAATGAGTGTAGCGTTAAAAAATATGTTGAACGCAATGTACAGCAGAGATTTGTCCAGAAAAGTTCGTTCTGCTATGAAAACACATGCTAAAAACGGTGAATATATGCCGGCTTTTCCAAAATATGGATATATTAAAGATCCAGAAGATAAGCATCATCTGGTTATAGACCCAGAAGCGGCTGAAACAGTGAAACTGATATTCACAATGGCGGCAGATGGGAAAACTAAAGGACAGATAGCAAAATATCTGAACGAAACCCATGTGCTTACATGCCGGGAGTATATGTGCAGAAAAGGTATAAAAATGCACAGAGAAAACGAAAAAGAAAAGAAACTCTGGTCAGTCACAACAATTTCAGATATGCTCAAAAATGAAGTGTATCTTGGAAAAATTATTTGGAATAAAAAGAGAGTGGCAAGAACAGGAAGCAATAAATTGGTTTCCAATGATAAAGAGGAGTGGATTGTTGTAGAAAATGCACATGAACCAATTATATCCGATGAATTATTCCGGAAAGCAAATGAGAAAGCGTTTACTAACCAGAAAAGAGTTCTTACAAAAAGAGGAGTAGCCTGCCCTATTTTCTTTTGCCCGACCTGCGGAAGAAGACTTGGTTTTACCAGCAGAGAGACTGGGTATCGCTGTATGCAGGCACATATCAGCGGTCTTAGTGGGTGTGCGGAAAGTAAAATGGACAGGAAAGAAGCAGAAGAAACAGTACTGGATGCAGCCAGAAATATGGCACAACTCATTTCGGAAAATCTTGAGAAAAAGAAAAGTGAATGGCATAAAACAATTTTGAAAGAAGAAAATATCGCAACACTGGTAAGTGAAAAAAAGCGACTCTCGTCAAGAAAAATGAAATTGTATTCTGATTATCGTTCGGAAGTGTTGGACAAGGAAGGGTATATGGAAGAACTGGAAAAAACGACTTCCCGTATTTCAGAAATCACTTTGCAGATAGCAGAATTGGAGAATGAGATTGCAGTAGCGAAGAAAAAATGTGATGAAGCAACAGAAAAAGAAATGGAAGTAAATGAGATTGCAGCATTGCAGGATTTTGACAAAATACAGCTGTCGAAGATTATTGAGAAAGTCTTTATTTATGAACCAGGACGTATGGAGATAAACTGGAAGATGGATGACATTTTCTACAAAGAAGAAAAAGCATAAACGGAATAAGATTGTTCGCAGGAGCATCACTGGATGAAAACAGTGGTGCTTTTTGCGAATTAAAAGCAAATTTTTTTAGACTTATATTGACAAAAGCAGAGCTTTTGGGGCTTACCTGGTATGATCTGGACTTTGGCCAGGAGATTATCAGCATTAACCATAAGATTACATACACTAAGGTAGATGGATATTATCAGTTCGTACTTGGTCAGACAAAGACCGTGAATGGAAACCGGGAGATTCCAATGCTTGCTGATGTAAAAGATATACTTCTGGAACTGAAACAGGCAGCAGGATGGGCCAAGATTTCCATGATTGGAAAACCGGAATTAAGCGTTAATGATACCCGCCCGTTTATTTTTACGAACAGTAAGGGGAACTTAATTCCACAGGTTACTATGGAACACCTGTTGCAACGGATCATAAGAGACTACAATAAACAGAATGCGGACAAGATCGAGAGAGCAACGCCGCACACATTCCGTCATTCCTTTTGTTGCTGGTTATGCGAGAATGTGGCAGGAGAGAACAGCATGGATGACATAAAGTATATCCAGTCCATCATGGGGCATAAGGATGCCAGTACAACGCTGAATATCTACTCAGAACTGAGAAAGAACAATGCCAAGGATAAACACACAGCTTTGAAGCTAAAAGCCCGGAAAGCATGAAATAATCAAGAATATTTGCGGAACGTCTTGTAGAGATACAGGGCGTTTTTCTTTTGGGGGAATCCCCCATTTTTACCCCGTTTTTTACCCCGGTAATATCAAAAATACCCTGATTTTTACCCCGATGCGGATAACATCAGATAATACAAGATAAAGCGAAGAACATAGGAAACAAGCCATTTTCAGCACTTGATAACATCAGATAACACCAGATAAAATTTACGGTTGTTTTTTACTTTTGAAATTGTTATGATATAGTAGTCCGGGTATGGACGAAGGCATACCCGAATGCACGATTAGAAAGGAACACCATGAAAAAAAAGAAACATAAGATTTCCAAAGTTCTTCCTGGAAGCATCGGCGAGGAGCTGGAGCTGGAGCCGGGAGATGTGCTGGCAGAGATCAATCATCAGCCGGTGGAGGATGTTTTTGACTACCGTTATCTGATGAACGATGAATATATAGAACTTCTTATAGAGAAAGCCAACGGAGAGATCTGGGAGCTGGAAGTGGAGAAGGATTATGATGAGGATCTGGGAATAGAGTTTGAGAATGGCCTGATGGATGATTACCGTTCCTGCAGCAACCATTGCATGTTCTGCTTTATCGACCAGATGCCGCCGGGAATGAGGGAGACTCTCTATTTTAAGGATGATGATTCCAGGCTTTCCTTCCTGCAGGGAAATTATGTGACATTGACGAATATGAGCCAGGAGGATATTCAGAGGGTGATCAAATATCACCTGTCTCCGATCAATGTTTCTTTCCAGGCAATGAATCCGAAGCTTCGCTGCAAGATGCTCCACAACCGTTTCGCGGGAGATGCCCTCAAGAAAGTGGACCAGCTTTACGAGGCGGGGATCACCATGAACGGACAGATCGTTCTGTGTAAGGGAGTCAATGACGGTGAGGAACTGGAGTACAGCCTGGAGAAGCTTTCTGCATATGCGCCGGTCCTTCAGAGCGTGTCCGTGGTTCCGGTAGGTCTGACGAAATTCCGCGACGGACTTTATCCATTGGAGAGTTTTGAGCGGGAGGATGCGATCAAAGTCCTCGAGCAGATCCATCGCTGGCAGCGTAAGATGTACAAAGAACATGGAATCCATTTCATCCATGCTTCTGATGAGTGGTATATTCTTGCGGGACTGGAACTTCCGGAGGAGGAGCGTTATGATGGTTATCTTCAGCTTGAGAACGGTGTGGGAATGCTGAGACTTCTGGATACGGAAGTCAGACTGGCCGTCGAGAAACGCACGGGAGATGACAAACCGAGATCCATTACCGTTGCGACTGGCAAGCTGGCAGCACCTTATATCGAGAAATGTCTGGAACGGATTTCCACGAAATATCCGAATCTTGAGTATGAAGTGATCACGATCAGAAACAATTTCTTCGGCGAAAAGATCACAGTTTCCGGACTTATCACAGGAACCGATCTGAGGGAACAGCTTTCAGACCGCAAACTGGGTGAGAGGGTCCTGATCCCATGCAATATGCTCCGGAGCGGCGAGAATGTTTTTCTGGATGATCTGACTGTGGAGGATGTTTCAGAGGCAATTGGAAGAGAAATCGTAATCGTAGAGGAAGACGGGGAAGATCTGGTATCTTCTGTACTGGATCCCGTTCATAATAAAAAACAGATAAGGAGACAAATGTATGAGCAAACCAGTAGTGGCAATAGTGGGCAGGCCTAATGTCGGCAAATCCACTTTGTTTAACGCCCTGGCAGGCGAAATGATATCTATTGTAAAAGATACACCGGGTGTGACCCGTGACAGGATTTATGCAGATGTGACATGGCTGGACAAATCCTTTACCATGATCGATACCGGCGGAATCGAGCCGGACAGCGGCGACATCATTCTTTCTCAGATGAGAGAGCAGGCGCAGATCGCGATCGATACCGCTGATGTTATCGTATTTATCACTGATGTACAGCAGGGACTTGTGGATTCTGATGCGAAGGTTGCAGACATGCTGCGCCGCAGCCAGAAACCGGTCATTCTTGTTGTAAACAAAGTAGACAGCGTTCAGAAATATATGATGGACGTTTATGAATTCTACAATCTGGGAATCGGAGAACCAGTACCGATTTCAGCAGCCAACCGCACCGGACTTGGTGATATGCTGGATGAGATCGTCAAGGAATTTCCTGAGGATCTTGATACAGAGGAGGAAGATGATATCCCGAAGATCGCCGTTGTAGGTAAACCGAATGTCGGCAAGTCTTCTCTTATCAACCGGCTTCTCGGCGAGGATCGTGTGATCGTGTCCGATATCGCAGGAACCACAAGAGATGCTGTTGATGCCAAGGTCAAATGGCAGGGCAAGGAATACATCTTCATCGATACCGCCGGACTTCGCCGCAAAGGCAAGATCAAAGAAGAGATCGAGCGTTACAGCGTGATCCGTACTGTGACCGCAGTAGAGCGTGCACATGTTGTCGTGATCGTTATCGATGCGACAGAGGGTGTTACCGAACAGGATGCCAAGATCGCCGGAATTGCACATGAGCGCGGCAAGGGCGTTATCATTGCAGTGAATAAATGGGATGCCGTTGAGAAGGACGACAAGACTATCTACAAACACACAAACCGTATCAGAGAAGTGCTGGCATATATGCCGTACGCAGAACTTGTATTTATCTCTGCCAAGACAGGCCAGCGTCTGCCGAAGCTTTTTGAGACCATTGATGCTGTTATCGAGAATCAGACACTCCGCATCCAAACCGGTGTGCTCAATGAGATCCTCGCAGAGGCCGTTGCCATGCAGCAGCCGCCGTCTGACCGTGGTAAGCGTCTCAAGATCTTCTATATGACTCAGGTTGGAGTGCGTCCGCCGACATTCGTTATCTTTGTAAACGACAAAGAACTGATGCATTTCTCCTACACCCGTTATATTGAGAACAAGGTAAGGGATGCATTCGGTTTCCGCGGCACACCGCTGAAATTTATTATCCGTGAACGCGGGGAAAAGAGTTGAATGAAATGACTGAACGTTTGATATGCCTTCTGGTCGGTTATGTTTTTGGACTGTTTCAGACTTCTTATATTATTGGAAAGATGCATAAGACAGATATCCGTGAACATGGAAGCGGCAATGCAGGAACCACCAATGCCCTGCGTACCTTTGGCAAAAAAGCCGGCGCGATGACGCTTCTTGGCGACTGTCTCAAATGTGTGCTGGCGATCGTGGCCGTGCGATTGATCTTCCGTAACTCTGCCGCTGATGTCATGCCTCTGCTTGCGATCTATGCGGCAGCAGGTTGCGTCCTTGGACATAACTTTCCGATCAACCTTGGATTTCGCGGTGGAAAGGGGATCGCGGCATCTGTTGGATTCCTGATCGCTTTTGACTGGAGACTTTTTGTCCTCTGTGCGATCGTGTTCTTTGTGATCTTTTTCCTGACACATTATGTTTCACTGTGTTCTTTAAGCTGCTATATGGTTGCGCTGATCGCACTGATCGTGCGCGGCGAGCATGGTGCTTACGGGATGGACAGATCACACACCCTGGAGATGTACGGGGTGATGGTGTTCCTGACCTGCCTTGCGTTCTGGAGACACAGAGCCAATATCGTGAGACTGGCACATGGAGAAGAAAACAAAGTACTTGTCGGAAAATCAAAGAAAGGTTAAAAGGTAGCATATATGGCAAAAATCAGTGTATTGGGAGCAGGAAGCTGGGGAACTGCACTTTCGGTCCTTCTGAGCAATAACGGGCATGAGGTCCGTCTCTGGTCCAGATTTCAGGAAGAAGTAGACGCCCTCAAAGAAACGAGAGAACTTACTTCCAAACTGCCGGGGGTACATATCCCGGAGAATATCGATCTTACCGCAGACATGAAAAGCTGTGTGGAGACCGCAGAAGTGATCGTTCTGGCTGTGCCGTCCCCGTATGTCAGAAGCACATCGAGATTAATGGCACCTGATGTAAGGGAAGGACAGATCATTGTCAATGTTGCCAAGGGAATCGAAGAAAAGACCCTGATGACCATGACAGACATCATCAGCGAAGAAATCCCGGCAGCAGGTGTCTACGTGCTTTCCGGACCGAGCCATGCAGAGGAAGTAGGAAGAGGGCTTCCGACGACCTGCGTGATCAGCGGACCGAAGAGAGAGACAGCAGAGTACCTCCAGGGGATTTTTACAAGTCCTGTATTCCGCGTTTATACGACACCGGATACGCTCGGCGTAGAGCTTGGAGGTTCTCTCAAGAACGTGATCGCACTTGCGGCAGGAACCGCAGACGGACTTGGATATGGGGACAACACCAAGGCGGCTCTGATCACACGAGGGATTGCGGAGATCGCACGCCTTGGAACGAAGATGGGCGCCAGAGTGGAGACTTTTGGCGGGCTTTCCGGGATCGGAGATCTGATCGTAACCTGCGCGAGTGTCCACAGTCGTAACCGCAAGGCCGGCTATCTGATCGGTAAGGGATACACGATGCAGCAGGCAATGGATGAAGTTCAGATGGTCGTCGAGGGCGTTTATTCCGCCAAGGCAGCCAAGAGCCTTGCTGAGAAATACGAAGTAGAGATGCCGATTATCATGGAAGTCAACAAAGTCCTGTTCGAAGACAAACCGGCAGCCGACGCCGTAAGAGACCTGATGCTCCGCGACAAAAAAGTCGAAACACCAATGCTCCCATGGTAAAATCAGGCAAAAAAGACGATTTTTACCGGCAGATGTTCAAGCTTGCGATTCCGATCATCATCCAGAATCTGCTCAGCGCGGCAGTAAACTCATCGGATGTGATCATGCTGAATTATGTAGGACAATCTGCAATCTCGGCAGTATCACTGGCGGCAAATTATTCTAACATTCTGTTTATGGTATATTATGGACTGGGCACAGGAGCGTCCCTTCTGTGTGCGCAGTACTTTGGTAAGAAAAACATGCAGGCGATCCATGCCGTAGAGGGAATTGCCCTTCGGTTTTCGCTTGCGATCTCAGCACTTGTGGCACTGGCTGCATTTACCATACCGCAGAGGATGTTATTGTTATTCACTTCGGATCAGGAACTGATCGCGATCGGATCTTCCTACATACGGATCATGGGAATTACTTATCTCTGCTGGGGAGTGACAGAAATCTACCTTGCGATCCTTCGAAGCATCGGTCGCGTGACGATTAGTATGGCATTGAACATGCTGGCATTCGGACTGAATATTCTGCTGAATGCAGTGTTTATTTTCGGACTGTTTGGAGCGCCGAAACTTGGAGTGACCGGTGTGGCGATCGCAACGGCATCTTCCAGACTGATACAGCTCATTGCCTGCGTGATCGTATCTTTGTTGAGCAAAGATGTGAAACTGAATCCTATTTATATGTTTATCCGAAGCAAGACACTGCTGAATGATTTCATCCACCTTTCTCTTCCGGCACTTGGAAATGACCTTTCCTGGAGCGTGGCTTTTTCCATGTATTCCGTAATTCTGGGACATCTTGGAACAGAGGCGGTGGCAGCCAATTCACTGGTGACTGTTGTTCGAAACGTTGGATCTGTTTTCTGCTTTGCGATCGCGAGTGCAGGAACGATCCTTCTCGGCAGAGTGATGGGACAGGGAGAACTCGAGAAATCCAAATCCTATGCGTCCGGAATGCTGAAGATGACAGTTGTGGCAGGGG
>OGPY01002418.1_pt1 | contig 11579 bp, 12 predicted proteins | sample 1553121 | NCBI WGS metagenome assembly OGPY01 (sample SAMEA2580004, study PRJEB22360) | human gut metagenome
CAAGGCTCTTTGCTTCTTCCTTGAAAATAGTTGTAAAGAAAGGTACAACAACAACGCCGTGAAGCTTGTCACCGCTCTTTTTTTCGTAATCTTCAATTGCAGTTTTCATCTTTGCTCTTGAAGAGTTAAGGCGAGATTTTACTGTTCCCTCTGAAATTTCAAGTGTCTGAGCAATTTCGGCAATTGACAGCTCGTTGAAATAGAACATCAAAACAACCTGATACTGATTGAATGAAAGTGTGTCTTCTATAATCTGTAAAAGCACCTTTCTTTTTTCGGCTTTGTTTATGTACTCTTCGGGGAGCATTAACTCATCTGTTTCAGTTTTCGCAATCAGAACTTCATCGTCAATCTGATATTCCACCTTTCCTTTCAATTTATTTTTGCTTTTGTTTGTTGCTATTGCCGTGAGCCAACCGCAAAATTTTCTTCATCTTTAAGTGTATTAAGTTTTAAGAATGCGGTGATGTAGGTTTCCTGCATTATGTCTTTTGCGTTTTCTTCATCTTTGAGCAAAGAAACGCAAGTGAACCATACATCATTGCTTGTAAGTTTATACAGCTTATCAAATGCTTTTTTATTGCCGTTTTTAGCACTCAATACAAGCTCTTTGATTGTTTTCATAATATTTCCTCCTTTATAATTTTTTTGCGTTTCTATATATTAGACAATTGAAATGTCAAAAAGGTTCATTTTTTGCGAGAAAAAATTAAATTTTATTAAAACTTTTTATTTTTCATTAAAAAAAGGGTACATAGACAAGCTACGCACCCGAAAAACACATAGCCCTTTTGTCGCCAAACAAAAATTTCAATAGTCACCTTAAGTGTATCAAAATAAGAGCCTGTATTTTTACCGAAATAAAAATACACACTTAGGTGAACTTGAAATTAAATTTTTGTTTGGCATTTTTATTTTAGCATACAATATGTGAAAATTCAATATTTTTGTAAAATAACTTTCAAAAATTATATGAATGAAACTGTAAAATTTGAAGTAATTTCAATTTTAGGGGAACAACTTTTCAGCTGTTCCCCTTTTTTGTCAACTGTGTAATGTTGGAGTTTTGTTTTCGCTTTGATTATACTTTTCAGAACCGAACATATCACGGATTTCATCAAGCGTTAATTCTCGTTTGCTTTTCTTGCGGTACGGCTCTGTGTGGTAATACCAAGCCTGTTTTTTGTGAGCGTATCGGAATTTTAATTCTTTCAACACTTCTTTGTGTGCTTTGGTGTTTCCCGATACCCACAACCAAGTACCGCAAATTTCAACCTCAATGTCCGAAAGGCTTGTAAGCACATTGATTATATTTATAAATTCCTGCGGTGTTTCCGTTGTTTCTTTGGTGTAGGTTTCGCCCTCTGAATTTGTATGTATATTTTTCAGGCGTTCCCACAAAATCTCATATTCGTTTTGCATTACCTTAAATTCTTCTGTATCACCGCCTAAATCGGGGTGAAGCTGTTTAGCTAATCTTCTGTATTCCTTTTTGAGGTCTTCTGCTGTGTTACAGTTTGTAAAGTATTTCATAATGGTTTCTCCTTTGAAAGTTAATTTCAATTAAAATTTATATTCGGTAATTCTGAATTGGTGGGCTTTTAATAAGTCCGATTTAGATATTCACGCTGTATTTTTCACTCCTTTCTGATTTTTTATATTCGTTTAAATCGTCATCGTATGGGCTTTATGAGCATTAAAAGCGTAGCGAAATTTCATAAGTCAAGAAGCAAGTTTACGATACGCCGTAGGGCAATTCTTTACTTATAAAATAAGCGGAGCAAAATGTGAAATTAAAGCCTACGGTGACGATTTGAATATAGAAAACAGTTAAGGCTTGTGAGCGTGAATATCGGCAAAAATCGGACAAAAAAATAACGCTATGGCAAAATAGCCATAGCGAACCTTATAAAAATAAACCGCAGAAAATATAAAATTCCCTGCGGTTTCGTTATAATCAGCTGTTTTTCTCTGCTTGCAATTCTTCAAGGACAGAAATTAATGTATCTATTTCCTCTTGATGTTTAGCTATATCAAACATTTTTTCATAATCTGCATATACTTCTTTGGTTTTATCATCCACCTTGTAAAACACACAAATATCCTGTTCATTATAAATATTTTTCTCTATTAATTTCTTTTTAAAATCAGAATCACTTAAATTAATAATTTCTGAAATTTCATCTACTGTATCTGTAGTTTTCCAAACTCCATAAGATTTTCCTGTGCCACACTTTAGAACATCCTCTGATACAAGCAAAATCCTTGACAATTTTTTAATTTCAGTTCTTGTCAATTTTGGAGTTTCACTTTTTCTTAAAGAAGAAATACTGCTTTGAAATTTATCTTTACCAACATAAAGCAATTGTTTTATGTTGGTATCGGACAAATTTTGTATATTAACAATAGCAGTAAATATATCACAAAATGATTTTGGTATTCTGCTAATGAAGTCATAAACAATATCCCTATATTCGGCTTTTAATTTGTCTATTCTTTGGTAAGAGAAATCCCAAACAGCAGAACCGTCATACTTCTCAACGCAATTCAAGAAATTTTCGCATTGGCAATTTCTAAAACGGCTATCATTTGAACTTGAGTATTCGTACTTTAAAGAGTTTATAGGAGTATTACAATAGTCTGTCAGAATATTTTTATATTTATTATATATACTGTTGAGTTGATCTAATGAACAATTATCCCCATTATCATGATGATCTTTTAATTTTTTAATTCTCGACCATGCTGCATTAATACATTTATCCGAACAGTAACCCTCATCATCTTCTAATAAAGACTTAATTTTTCCGATTACTTCAACTGTATATTTTTGACAGTCTTCAATAAAAAATTCTCCGTCACTTGAATCATTAAATAGTACTGCCACAGACTTAATAATTCGATGAAGATTTTCTACGCAATCAACAAATTCAATATCTAACTTTTTATGTATATCCCTATTTGTTTTCTTTTTGCTAAAATTGAGTATAAAACTTAGTTGTTCATCAAAGTTTCCTTTGAAGTTGAACATCTCGGATATATTCCGAACTTCTGATTTAAAATCTTCATCATAAGGTTTCTTATTCTTATCGTATTCTACATAATCTGAATAAAATAAGGAATAGTCACTGATAACCTGATGAGCAAAAGGACAAGACATACACTGATTAATTTTGATTTCTACATTTGTTTTCATTTTGAAAACTCCTTTTTTAAATGATTTTTTTGGATAACTTCTTTTTATTTTTTATCCGTAACTTAATATACACTATTTCTCCATTTTTTAAGTTACATTTGCAAGTGTAACTTAGTGAAATTTAAATATATGCTACTATATAGGTGTCAAAAGGAATTAATAAAGCAGTTTTGATTTTCAAAATATTACACCCATTCTACATTTTCATATGTAATAGTAAAATTTGAAAATTTCACTATTATATATAGTGAAATCAATCACAGTTAATTATACCATATTAATTGCTTATTTTACATAGTTAAATGTAAAAATGCTATTACAGTATTAGTGGTAATATAAAAGCAATAAATAGGTAGCATACCGCTGAACAAATTAGAGGTGATATTCTTATGGTACGCAACAAATCTCCTAGTAAAGCTATTATTTCTTTATGCAAAAAACAAAATAAATTATATGAAAGGTGTAGTTTTCAATGAAAAACTTAGCTAAGAAAAGAATATTCGGGCTTTTACTCTTTGATATTTTCCGTGATGACGGCAGTGCAGAAATAAACGGTCAGCTTATTAAGTGGCAGGCTGGGTATGTTATCACGGTATTGCCTTACGGTGAAAGGCGTGCTGAATCTATCCGCAAATACACGGTGGCTTCAGATATCGAACAAAAAGCTTCTGAGCTTCTGTCAACAGTAAGCTGGGGTGCATTGCTTGAGCTTCGCCTTGATAACAACAAGGTTATTGAACTAAATGTTCTTTCTGACTGGTCGGCTGATATGCCTATTGATTAATTTTAATATCATTGTGGTAGAAGGTAGAAAACGTCATTTTTATTCAGCTTTTTTCTGTCCCTACCGCCCGATTGGGCTTGTCCATCGGGCGGTAGAACGGTAGAAAAGTTGTAATGGCAAAAGAAGTATATCTAGGAGGTATTTTTAGATGAAAAAATATAAATTCAAACTGGATAAACGCTTAGTTGGTTATTCAGTTATTTCGGCAGTTCTTGGATTAATTGCCGTGCTGATAATTAACATAGCACAATATCAACAGGAAAATAATAACGAGGTACCTTTTCTCGCTGACTTTACTATTCTAATTTCAGCACTAGTAATTTTTGCTATAAGTATATTACCGCTAGGTACTATATGTTACATATTAGTGCGTTTCTTCGAAAATCCTGCTTATAAAACAGGGGTGAATTTGTGGGTGCAGAAAAAAGCTCAAGAAAAAGCTTTTAAAAATTCGCAGTATATCTCCTATTATTTAAAAAGCTTTTTGTATGATGTTATAAAAAGCAATGATATTATTGATATACCAGTTAATGAGGCATCAATAAATCTTAAAGATTATGCTATGAGAAATCATTGTGTTATATACCGTTTCGTAATCCCAATTGCAGAAGTACCTCACATTGACGAAGCTAATCTTCGGACAATTCTTCAAAATACGGTGATTGCACAACTGAATCATTATGGGATTGTTGGGTTGTCAAGTGTATATCAAGATTCAACGACAGTACAGTACTCTGTGTACATAGATAAAATCACTTACTTTGAAGATGAACATATTATTGCTATAGATGTTCTGTATGTTTGCACACAGAATGACTTATTGTACCTCCAAAACGCTGTTAAGAGAGATACAGTTAATGCAGTAAATATTGAAAGGACGGTATATGATGAAGACATTTAAAACTACGTTTAATATAGGAATAAGTCAAAAGGCACTTTCTAAAGGATTTGTAGTTCCTTTAAAAATCAATTTTAAAAGCACTCCTCATATTATTTTGGTTGCTCCATCGGGTGCAGGTAAGACATATGCACTCAAATACATATTAAGACAATTAGCTGAGGCTGATTCTCTTATTTATCTTTGTGATTTTAAAGCAATTGACTTCTCTACGATGAGTGATTGTCCAAATTATTTTAAGCATAGTGATGTTAATAAAGGATTAGAAGTTGTTTTTGAATTAATGCAGAAGAGAATTAACGGCGATGTGGGGTGTGAACAACCTTGCTATCTTGTGTTTGATGAATGGGCAGGTTTCTTAGCTTCGACACCAAAAAAAACACAGGAAGAGTACAAGCAACGATTAGCTTCAATCCTTATGCTTGGTCGTGGGCTTGGGATATATGTAATTCTTACATTACAAAGAGCTGATTCAAGTAATTTTTCATCAGGAGCAAGAGATAACTTTGGCGTTGCTCTTGGTCTTGGCAGACTTTCAAAAGAATCGGCTCGTATGTTGTTTCCTGATGAAACAGATGTAATAGAAGCAAAACCGAGGGGGAAAGGTTATTTAAGGGTTGATGGAAAGCCTCTGACAGAGATTTCAATACCAACCATTAAAGATATGTCTAAAACAGATTTAATAATCAGAAGGGCGTTATTGTCATCTGATGAAGGAGGTCATTAAAATGCCAAATGTGCGGTCTTGTGAGATAGTGACAAGACTTCTTGATGATGAAGGGCAAGTGCTATTTGATATAGATAAATTGCCAGAAGTGTTGGAAGCTAAATCACATGTTATTAAAGATTATGCTTTTATTATCCACGATAAAGATTTATATACTACCGTGGATGAAAGCAGAAATCCTGAGCATAAAGCAGGAAGATTCAAGCCTGCTCATATCCACCTGTTGCTAAGATTTGAAAGATCACAGCCTCAGAGCACCAGATATATAGCTAAATGGTTTAATCTTGGCGAAAACTTCGTTTCAAAAATAAACGGTACATTTGATGACGCTATTTTATACTTAGCTCATCTTAATGCACCTGACAAAGCTCAATATGATGTCAAGGATATAACCGCTAATTTCGATATTCAGGAAGCTGTAGATAATGCCAACAGCAAGGATAAATTAGGTGACATAATTGACCGTATTCTAACTGGAGAGATAAGAGAGTACAACAAAACCACGAAGATAGATACAAGGTTGTTAGTCTATCCCGATTCGTTAAGACTCATTGAAAACGCTTTTAAGGTCAGAGCCGAATACTTGCTTAGTACTCAATCAGAGCGAAATACGACTTGTATTTATATTTGCGGACAGGCTGGAGCAGGAAAAACAACACTAGCAAAAAAGATAGCTGATACACATAATATGGACTATTTTGTGTCTTCGGGTAGCAATGATGTATTGGACGGTTACTGTCAACAGCCTTGTATAATTTTGGATGACATAAGACCGTCCGCACTCGGTCTTTCAGACCTTCTTAAACTGACTGACCCACATACGCCTTGTTCTGTTAAAAGTCGGTATAAAAACAAGTATGTTAATTGTGAATTAATTATACTTACTTCTGTTTTAAAGATTGATGAGTTTTACCATAATGTATTCGAACACGAAAATGAACCTATCAATCAGTTAAAACGTCGTTGCAAATTTTATATTCGAATGGATTCTGATTTTATTAGAATAAGGCAGTGGGATAATCTTGCTATGAGATACGGAAAGGAAAAAACATATATTAATGACATTTTGCTTCCCTTCTTTGAAGATAATTCAGTTGAGCAAAATAGTACCATTGAAAAAGTTTTTCCGTTCCTTAATGGAAATGAAATTGTTTCAAAAAATGAGTCTAAACAATCTAAGGAGGTAGTAAAAGCAGATACAACTCAGTCCGAAAAAGAAAAAAGATTAGATGAGGAGGATTTTTTTCACCTAATCCGTGGCGATGATATTTAGTTTATTCAAAAGAATATGAAGTGAAATATATTTCAAAACCAAATACTATTTCCTAAAAACTAACTAATTCAAATAAATAAAACCGAAAACCCGAAAAACCTAAAAACTGATTACCATAGAAATATGATTATCTTACTTCATATTTTTTATATTATAATTTTCTATAAGGAGAATGATTATGAGTTATAATTATATGCTTAATGAAGTAGTAAAGTATTGGAAGAAAACAAATGACCTTTTGGTAGCTTTTGAGGACTTTAACGGTCAAATACAAAAGCATACGGTTCATTTGCCAAAAGAGGACATTGACACAATTCTTAATATCGGAATCACAACAGGTATTAAAAATTGGTGCGACAGAGTTGATATTTTAGAGGACAAACCGCTTGGGACTTATTATAGTGAACAAGTGTCAAGAGGCGGTTCTCTGATATTTCATGACAAAATTTTTGATAGAGTCGGAGTTATGACTCTTTCGAATTTTCTCCAGTCATATAGCTGTATATACAGTGCGGCAACCTCATACGGTCTTAGTGAGCATTGTATTGACGGTTACTTTTACAATTCACCTCGCATATGTGATTACATCATTCAGTTCGCTTTGTTTGAAGATATACCCTATTTTCACGCAGAAGAAACGGAAGGTGGTAGCATATGAATGATGAGAAAAAGAATATGTGTGATGAAGATGATTCCGATGAAATTCTCGAATATACAGGCGGTAGCGAGCTTAGCGATTTAACTTTCATCTCGACATATGATTATTATTCCAGTTGGCGTATTAAGGAAGTGTTTCGAGAAGCTGGGTATGAATTAAAGCCGGTGTTCTTGGGTTATAAGGCATTACGGTACAGAGCGTGTCAGAGATATTGGATAATCGACATGAGTAACGGTCAAAAAATGGGTACATCTTATAACGGCTACAGTTTTGAAGACCTCCGTTACTTCTTGGGTGGACTTGGTATTCCTCTTCACGGTGAAAATTACCACCCCACCAGAGATAAGGACGGCAGACGGACTTCTTGTAAGGAGTTTCTTGAGCTTGTAGAAAGCCTTCCTGATGAAAACTGTTGAAATTTAGGGCAATTATGAATATAATAAATATTAGGTAATTGCTGTCACACAAGGAGGATTTCATTTGACAGCAAAGCATAAAAGAATTACAGCTGTAATTTCACAGAAAAAAGGCAGAGATTATTATTATATAATCGTCAGCTACTACCTTTCAAACGGTAAGCGTGTTCAAAGGTGGATTAAAACAGAGTTTCCGATTAACGGAAATAATAAGCGTAAACTTGAGCAAAAAAGGATTGAAGTTCTTCAAGAGTGGCAAGACAAACTTGTACTTGATGAATCTGAAATGTTATTTTCTGATTATCTCAAGCAATGGCTTGAAGAAACCAAATATACCATTTCAAAGAATACATATTATAGTTATAAGCAAGTTATTCACAATGTGATATGTCCTTACTTTGCAGAACGCAAAATTAAAATTTGCGATTTAAAACCTTATCATATTCAGGATTTTTATACTTATAAGCTGAACAATGACAAGGTAACTTCAAACACTATACACCATTATCACGCTAATATAAGTAAGGCTTTACGCTATGCTTATAAAATGGGGCGTATAGAAAGCAACCCTGCCGACAAAGTAGATTTGCCTAAAAAGAACCGTCACGTAGCAAACTTTTACACAGTAGAGGAACTTAAAGCGTTGCTAAAAGCCGCTAAAGGTTTGCCAATTGAACCTGTTGTATTGCTTGCTTCTTGGTTTGGTTTACGCAGAGGAGAGATTATAGGTTTAAGGTGGCAGGATATTGATTTTACAAATAAAATACTTTATATTAACGGTACTGTTAAGGATAAAGGCGTGTCTGGTTCTAAAATCAAAAATCTGTACTACGAACCTACTGCTAAAACCTCTTCCTCTATTCGCTCATTTCCTATGTCTGATTCAGCCTTAAAGTATTTGTCTGAATTAAAGGCAAAACAGGAAAAACGAAAGCAAGAAAACAAGTTATATATACACACTTGGGACGATTTCGTTTGTGTCAGACCTGACGGTAGTTTGTTACCTCTTGAGTATGTTTCAAGAGCAATACCGAAGTTATGTGAAAAAGCTGGTTTAAAAAGAATTAAGTTGCATGAACTAAGGCATACAAATATCAGCATACTTCTTGAAAGCGGAGCAAGTATGAAAGAATTGCAAGAATGGGCAGGTCATAGTTCCTATAGCACAACCGCTAATATCTATTCTCACATTCAAGCAAAGTCAAAAACAAGGCTTACAGAGTCGCTTGAAAATATGCTTAGTTAGCGTTATGTTAGACAACTGTTAGACAAACAGATTTTCAGAGGGGTTTTATCTCTGCTGAACGCAAAAGAAAAACGCCCTAAACTTTAGCGTTTAAGGCGTTTTTTAAGCTTGGTGGGAGAAGATGGATTCGAACCATCGAAGCGAAACGCAACAGATTTACAGTCTGCCCCCTTTGGCCACTCGGGAATTCTCCCATATCAAGTTTTTCAAAAATCAAAGCCTACTGCCTAAACAGTAGGCTTCAATGGAGCTGGTGGACGGACTTGAACCCCCGACCTGCTGATTACAAATCAGCTGCTCTACCAACTGAGCTACACCAGCGAATTTAGCTTTCGCTCTTGCGTTCACTCTTTAATTTCGAGTGCTTATATAATATATCACATTCTTCATCATTTGTCAACACTTTTTTCAAATTTTTTTAATTTTTTTGAAGCATTTTCATTTTTTGAAGATGTCCTCGAATGAGTCAGCTTGACTATTATATCATCCTCAATCTTATTCGTCAAGGGTTTTTGCAAAAAAATTTTTCATTGTATTTTTCAACAAAATATCCTAACGGCTTTGAAAATGCAATCGTACACGAAAACATAACAGACTTTATTCACGGCAACATTGTCTGCACCCAAAGTTACTACAAGCACCTTATCGGCAAAATTAATTATGTTCTGTCGGTAGAAAGCAACAATGCTTATTTTCTGAAAGCACAAGATAAGTTGAAAATGTTGTGGAGAAAACTTTATACACTTTAAATTGGCAAATTACAGAAAAAAAGCACGGTAAACATTACTGTGCTTTTCTTATATCGTCAATAATCATCTGTATATGTGCAATCTGTGAATTATTTAATCCTGTAACATCAACCGTATTTCTATCGTCAATTCCTAGCAAATAGTCGGCACTGACCGAATACAGTCTTACGATTTTCAAGAGCATATCTACAGACGGCTGAATATTATCATTTTCCCAATTACTTATGGTTTGCTTCGTTACATTAAGAGATTTACCAAATTGCACCTGATTCAAACCAAGTGAAATTCTGAGTTCTTTTATTCTTTTACTAAGCATTTCTGCACCACCAAAATAAAAATATCACAATACTATTGTATAAATAATACTTGACAATATTAAAATACTTTGGTATATTAATATTGGACTAAATGAACAAAAACATTTATAAAAAAGGTAGGGTGATTGCTTTGAGGAATAAATTAATAAAATCTTTTAATGTTGAACAAATAAAGAAAGACAAAAATAATAATATCACAGATATTTCATTTAGATACGCAGATGAAAAGCATCAAAATCAAACCGGCATTACCAACAGTAAATTAACCTTAATAGAAATTTACGAAAATGGCATCGTATTTACTTTTGATAATAAAAAAACATCGTGCACAATAAAATACAAAAACTGCAATTCCATACAATTCAATCTATCATCATTTATATTTTTCACTGAACACTCTCCGCGATTAGAATTTGAATTTAGTTCAACCAACCACGACTACAGTATTATTCACAAAATGATTGAATATATAGGTGAAACCGCAAAAACTCATAATTGCAAATTAATCTATAGTTATAAGACTACTAACACAAAAATCTCTACGAACAAACCCTTGGATACCATGATTGATGAATCTTTAACACTAAAAAAGGATATTATCATGGAACCGGGGAATTTCGTAGGCAGTATAGCACTCTTTATTTTCGGCATAGTAGCTTTTATTTATAAAATTAATAACGATAATAATAATACTCTTTTATTGATTTTTTCATTAGCTTTTATCGGTGTTGGAGGTATTCTTTTCTTCATGTCAATACCATCCGATGACGGGTTAAAAGTTTTCGTAATAATATTTGTTATATTTATTGCAATATTAGCAATTTCCTCATTCATTTCAAATTCAAGTAGAATCAGTAGAGAAAATGAAAAATGGAGCGAAGTTGACACCGTATATGACGGATATCGTACTGATGACGGCTATTATTATTATGACAAAGGCAGTCATCAAATGGAAAAAACATGGAAAGGCATAAAGAATAATGTTCCCGATTATAAAGACCAACCAAAAGCGAAATAATTAAAACATAACACTCAAAGGACGCCAAAACGGTGTCCTTTAGTTTTTTGATTGGATTCTAAAAAGACCAAAAAAGGACACCACGTAGGGTGTCACACTTTCATCTTATCACTACTTCTGCCCGAAGTACTTTGTACAGACCTAAACTTTCCGCCTCGCTTGTTGCGTCCTGTGCACAGCTATGCCTCCATAAACACTCCTCCCTAAAAATGCCTCACAGGGGCATTTTCTTTACGGTCGGCTTCAAATCCCTTCGGGCAGGCCAAAAAAAGACACCCCGTAGGGTGTCCTTTTTTG
>OGPY01002421.1_pt1 | contig 11569 bp, 8 predicted proteins | sample 1553121 | NCBI WGS metagenome assembly OGPY01 (sample SAMEA2580004, study PRJEB22360) | human gut metagenome
CTGTAGCAGCTTCAAAATTCTTCACAATATCAAGAACACTGTAGCCTTTTCCTGTGCCAAGGTTGTAGATTGCAAGTCCAGGATTCTCCTCGATCTTTTTAAGCGCTTTTACATGACCTTTGGCAAGATCTACTACATGGATATAATCTCTCACGCCGGTTCCATCCGGAGTGTCATAGTCATTACCGAATACGCCAAGCTCTTTCAGTTTGCCAACAGCAACCTGTGTGATGTATGGCATAAGGTTGTTCGGGATACCATTTGGGTTCTCGCCGATGGTTCCGCTCTTGTGTGCACCGATCGGATTAAAATAACGAAGCAGCATTACGTTCCACTCCGGATCTGCTTTCTGGATGTCTGTAAGAACCTGCTCCAGCATGGATTTGGTCCAGCCATATGGGTTGGTACACTGTCCTTTCGGGCATTCTTCTGTGATCGGGATCTGTGCCGGATCTCCATATACAGTTGCAGAGGAAGAGAAAATAATATTCTTGACATTATGTTTTCTCATCACATCCACAAGTGTCAGGGTTCCTGCGATATTATTCTCATAATATTCCCACGGCTTGGCAACGGATTCACCTACTGCTTTCAGTCCTGCGAAATGAATACAGGAGTCGATCTCTTCTTTGTCAAAAACTTCATTCATTGCGTCACGATCCAGGATGTCTGCTTTATAGAATTTCACCGGTTTGCCTGTGATCTTGGATACTCTGTCCAGAGCCTTCTCACTGGAATTACATAAATTGTCAACTACTACAACATCATATCCTGCATTCTGCAGTTCTACAACGGTATGACTTCCAATGTATCCTGCTCCACCTGTTACTAAAATTGCCATAGTTTTTCTCCTCCTCTATTGGATCTAACTGTTCCTGTTTATTTTAGCACTGTTCCACTGTTTCCACAATAGCTGAAACCCAGGTTTACTACCTGACTTTTCCCATATCTTTGGAAGTTTCTCAGAAATTTCCGGTTAATCCCAAAGTCCCTGCGGATAAAGTCCCTGATCTTTCAGTTTCTGGATTGCCGCAACCACTACCGGTTTGTCTTCTTTATAGGTGACTCCGTACCATTTGTCCTGTGTGGTAAGGACTTTGACGGTTGCTTTCTTTTCTTTTAAAAGTTCATCCACTACAAATGGAAGGAAATATTCACATTTCAGAGGATTCTCCGGAATGCTCTTCTCAAGAAATACAGGGAAACGGCTCACAAGTTCTTTCATAAATCCGCCGGTAAAGCCCCACATGTTCATGGATACCGGTGTGTCTCCCGGAAGGCTGGTCCATGTTTTTCCATCGTCTTCTGTGTAGGCTGCTCCGCCATCACGTTTCTCGATGTGGGTTCTCTCATTGATGTCCGCAAGATATCCATCTGAATCTGTCTCGCAGACCCCACGGGATACATAGCCGTTGTCTGTCAGTGTATTTTCCAGACGGTAGCCTACCATCATATACTGGGCAGGAACGGTATCCTCCTGTGCCTGGGCCAGAAAATCATATGCCATCTTAAAAGCATGTGTTCCATAATAATCATCTGCATTGATCACCACAAACGGGCCGTCAATAACCTCTGCACAGCTTAATACGGCATGTCCCGTTCCCCACGGTTTCACACGTCCTTCCGGAACCTTAAATCCTTCCGGAATATTATTCAGATCCTGATGTACATAAACGATCTCCACCTTATCGCTTAAACGGTCGCCGATGGCATCGCGGAAATCCTGCTCGTTTTCTTTTTTTATAATAAATATTACTTTTTTAAAGCCTGCACGTACTGCATCATAAATGGAAAAGTCCATGATAATATGACCTTCCTGATCTACAGGATCGATCTGCTTCAGTCCGCCGTAGCGGCTTCCCATTCCTGCTGCCATTACTACCAGAACCGGCTCTTTCATAATCTTGTTCCTCCTGATATTTTTAGAGATTCAGGGATTTTTCCCCTTACATAGTTCGGGCCGGTCAGATTCTCATCCGGCCGGCCTTTGAACCTCGTTTTATTATACTACACTTCCCCTGGAAATCCTACTGCTTCTTTCCATTTTATCCCCGGGCCTGATCTTTTCCAGGAAAAACAATCTCCATTCTGGTTCCCTCACCCTGCTCACTTTCCACATGGATCTGTGCATGATGAAGGGTTGCTCCATGTTTTACAATGGAAAGGCCAAGCCCTGTTCCTCCGGTCTGCCTGGAATGGCTTTTGTCCACCCTGTAAAAACGCTCAAAGATCCTGCCCTGTTCACTTTTCGGAATGCCGATTCCATCGTCTACCACACAGTAAAACGGATTTCCCTTACGGTTTCCGACCATGATACGCACATGACCATTCTGTTCTGTATAGCGCACCGCATTATCCGCAATGTTAAAAAACATCTCATACAGCACATGACGGACACCCTGGATCTTCTCGGAACTTCCTGTAAGCTCCAGGGATATATTTTTCTTTTCCGCTGGATGACGGAGATTGTTCTGTACATCTTCCGCAAGCTCATAAAGGTCCACTTCCTCAAAAGGAACTTCACTGTTGCTTTCATCCAGTCTGGACAGCTGTATGATATCTGCTACCAGATTGGAAAGACGTACCGCCTCATGATAAATCCTTCCGGAAAATTCCTGGACATGATCTGCCGGAACCATTCCGTTCATCATCAGCTCCGCATATCCGGAAATGGACATCAGCGGTGTTTTCAGCTCATGGGATACATTGGCCGAAAATTCTTTCCGGATTTCTTCGGCCTCTTTCAGCTCTTTTACCTGCTGCCGGATCTGACGGTTCTGCTCATCCACCCGCACAAGAAGGGGGCGTAATTCTTCGTAGCACACATTGTTCAGCGGATGCTCCAGGTCCAGATCATTGATCGGTTTGATCAGCTCCCTGGTCTGCCTCTCGACAAACGCAAACTCCAGGATCAGGACCAGTACCATCAGGATTCCAAGAACCGCAAGGCTTGAAATCCAGGTAGAATATACAGAATCTACCGTCTTTCCTACCCTTAAGACATTCCCGTTATCCAGCCGCACCGCATAATAAAAAGTCTTTTTGGCAAATGTCTCGGAATAACGGATACTTTCACTTTTTCCGTCTTTTTCCGCTTCCATAAACTCCGGACGGTTGCTGTGATCTTCCAGTTTTTCCGGGGATGTCTGGGAATCAAAAAGTACGGTTCCGTCTTTTTGGATCAGTGTTACACGGCTGGAGGATACTGCCCGCAGTCTTTTTGAGAGAAACGTATCTCCATATTCTTCCATGCCAAGGCAGATGTACCTGGCCTCCTCGCGGACCCCATTTTGCATGTAAGTGTTGAATTTACTGTAAGTGACTACACTTGCTGCCAGAAAGGTGATCAGGACAGCAAGGACGATCATAATACTTGTATGATTCAGGATCTTTTTTTTCATAAGTGATCTCCGATCCGGTATCCGACTCCGCGCACAGTCTCGATCAGATTTCCTGCCTCCCCCAGTTTCTGCCGGAGGGTTCGCACATGTACATCCACCGTTCTTGTCTCACCGTCAAAATCATATCCCCAGACATGACACAAGATCTGATTTCTGGACATAACCAGGCCTTTATTCTCAAGAAGATACTCCAGCAGTTCAAATTCCTTTCTGGTAAGCTCTTTCAATTCGCCCTGATAGCTGACTTCATGACGGGCTACATTAACCCGGAGGTCTTTGCAGTGCAGTTCCCGCTCCTCGTTCTGTCTTGCGCAGCGCCTGAGAACTGCTTTTACCCTGGCTACAAATTCCATCATTCCAAAAGGCTTCGTGATATAATCATCCGCACCGCCCTCCAGACCTTTCACCTTATCAAATTCCGCTTCTTTGGCAGTGACCATGATCACCGGGATATCCCTGGTCCTGGTATCGCTTTTCAGCCGTTTCAGAATATTATATCCATCTTCTCCCGGGAGCATAATGTCCAGAAGGATCAGTTCCGGCAGGCTTTTTTTCATCGCTGCGTCAAACTCCACTCCTGTCTCAAACCCTTCTGCCTCGAATCCGGTTGTCTCCAGGGTATAGACAAGAAGCTCCCGGATGTTTCGTTCATCTTCCACACAGTAGATCATTCCACATCCCTCTCCGTTCGTTACACCGGCTGTTTTTTTGTCAGCCGTATTTTTATTTTTTCTGTTTTCAGTATAACTATTTTCCTTTTACTGCACAAGCCCTGGTTCTCCACACTTTTGCGGATAGCCAGGGCATATGAAAGCCGACATTTCTATCAGCCTTTTATGATTCTGTTTTTTATGCACCAGCGGTTACTGTTTTATCCTTTGCTATTTCTTCGGATAATGTTGGAAGCTGATACTGTCTGCGAATCAGCTCCAGTTCCCGGTAGAATGTTTCATCCGGGCTGTGCTTGATCTGTTTCAGGTGCTGATGCGTATCAAAGGAATCTTCATGCACCTGGGTTACACAGACGCCGATGTTGGAACAGTGGTCTGCCACCCTCTCCAGGCTGGTAGTCACATCAGAAAGGATAAATCCCATTTCAATGGTACATTCTCCTGCGCGAAGTCGCTGGATATGACGGTATTTCAGCTCCTTGCTCAGCTCATCGATCACTTCTTCCAGAGGTTCGATCTCACGGGCCAGCTGTACATCCTGATTTTCGTAAACCTTATAGGCGATATCCACGATATCCTCCACCGCATGTTCCATGACACGAAGTTCCTCCAGAGCTTTTTCGGAGAACTTCAGTCCTTTTTCATGAAGCTCCTGGGCAGATTCCATAATATTCACGCCGTGATCGGAAATTCTCTCAAAATCACCGATACAGTGAAGCATAATGGAAATGCTGTGGCTGTCATGCACAGAAAGATCTTTCTGGTTCAGTTTTACAAGATAGGTTCCAAGCTCATCCTCGTAACGGTCCACCTTTTTTTCCGATTCTTCAACTGCCTTCTTTCCGTCTGCACTGAAATGCTTCAGGAGATCCAGAGCTGTAAACAGAGTTCTGTGGGAATCCTCTGCCATTTTTTTTGCGGCATTTCGGCTCTGCTCAACTGCAAATGAAGGCTTTTCCAGAAAACGGCTCTCCAGGATCATGAAATCCGGATCTGCTGCCACAGCTGTCTCGGTTTCTTCTTTTTTGTCCCGGATGGTAAGACAGGCAAGTTTCTCCAGCCATTTTCCAAAAGGAAGCAGAACCAGTGTTGCTGTAATATTAAAGGTACTGTGCAGAATCGCGATTCCCGCCGGTGTTGCAGCCTGTGGCATAAATGAAAAATGCACTGCCGCGTTTACGGTATAGAATACTGCCATAAAAAGCACGGTTCCGATCAGGTTAAAATACAGGTGGATCATTGCCGCACGTTTGGCATTTACATTCGCACCGATTGCAGAAAGAAGGGCCGTGACACAGGTTCCGATATTCTGTCCCATGATGATCGGAAGCGCTGCACTGAACGGTACCATTCCGGTAAGGCAAAGTGCCTGCAGGATACCGACAGATGCGGAAGATGACTGAATGATCGCAGTAAGTACCGCACCAGCCACAACACCAAGCAGAGGATTGGAAAATTTCACAAGCAGCCCGGTAAATTCCGGCACATCTGCCAGTGGCTCAACGGCTCCGCTCATAGCACTCATTCCATACATCAGAATTGCAAATCCTACAAAAATAGTTCCCACATCTTTTTTCTTCTGGCTCTTTGTAAACATGATCAGAATTACGCCAACCAGAGCAAGAATCGGTGAAAATGATGTCGGTTTAAAAAGCCGGATAATAAAGTTATCACTCTGGATTCCGGTAAGACTTAAGATCCAGGATGTTACTGTGGTACCGATATTTGCACCCATGATAATTCCCACTACCTGGGAAAGTTTCATGATCCCTGAGTTTACAAAACCTACAACCATAACTGTGGTTGCTGATGAAGACTGGATCACAGCAGTTACGCCCATTCCCAGAAGAACCGCTCTGATCGGGCTGGATGTAAGAGTTTCCAAAATACGTTCCAGTTTTCCACCTGCGACTTTCGCAAGTCCGTCTCCCATTAAGTTCATTCCATAAAGGAAAATGGCAAGGCCGCCAAGCAATGCCAGTACGCTGAAAAAGTCCATAATACTCTCCTTCACTTTCTCTTTTAGATATGTTTGATTTCCTTTTTTCTCATTTCAACGTTTTTCATGATAGCGGCCCTTTGTAAAGTTTTCCCCACCGGAATGTAAAATCTATGTAAAAAAATAAGACAAAAGACCTGATTGCAGGTCTTCTGCCTTAGATTCTTTTTCGTGATAATTCTCCGGTAATCCGGATTTTCAGAGAAGTGTCCTATATATCGGACACCGGTTTTCTGTAATTGAAAGCTTCAATCAGAATCCGCGGATCTCCTCATCCTCGGAACCTGTTTTATCGATAGACTTGATCACAAGGTAATAACTATAATCATCATTGACCTTCACTTCGACCCGGTCACCGACGCGATGTCCCCGAAGTGCTTTTCCAATAGGGGATTCAATGCTGACGCGGTTCTCCATGGAATTTCCACGGATGGAAGTGACCAGCTTGTACTTTTCCACTTCATTGTCTTCTTCAAAAAGCACTTCTACGATATCGTCCATTCCCACCTCGTCAGATCTGGAATCATCGGATACAATGGATGCCGTCTTCAGCATTCTCTCCAGATAACGGATACGGCTCTCGTTCTGGTTCTTATGTTTCTTGGCTGCATAGTACTCAAAGTTCTCACTTAAGTCTCCCTGGGCACGTGCTTCCTTAACTGCCTCGATGGCTTCCTTACGGACTACCAGTTTGCGGTGTTCGATCTCCTGCTCTATTTTTTCAACATCCTTGCGGGTAAGCTGTTCTCTCATTCTTCTGGCATCTCCTTTTCTTTACAGCATTCAGGCCAATCCTGCATCCATTTCCTGTAGTTTTTCAGAATGTAGGATTTCCCGAAAGGTTACCGGAAATACCATAGCAGATACGCCTCGCTTTGTCAAACAGCGCAGGCCTGTTCTTCTGTTTCTCTGTGCTGACGCATCCGCTGTTCAATATAACCTGCCATATGTTCTTTGGGAATATCCAGTAGCATGGAAAATTCAGAATAGAGATGATCCTCTGCCAGTTTCAGATACCGTTCATCTGTAGCGGTTGTTTTTTTGCCATGAGATAATCTGGCCTGTTTGCGAATATAGATTGTCTTGATGATCCGGAGAAGATCTCTGCATTCGCAGGTGCGGATACATTTTTTGTAGCTGTCTTCCCTGAATTTTTCGTTCTCAATACTCAGTGTCTCTATGGAAGGAATTTCGTCGATCAGTTTCTCAGCTTCTTCTTTTGTAATGATTCCACGGAGAACCTGTTTCCCGCCTTCCACCGGTGTAAAAATCTTTCCTTCCGTCTCCCCTCCCGGCCTTAATATATAATAAAGTCTCTCCGAGGAGGAACCGTCCATCTTCATTGTAGTAACTCCCGTCACCTGGCAGATTCCGGTACGGCCATACACAACATATTCGCCTGTTTCAAACATTTTTCCACATCCTTTCATTTTTTTGCTTTTTCTTCTGTTATCGTGGCGTCTTATTGTGCTCTGTAAGCATTTCAATGTCCTTGAATTGCTCTAATGAAAACTCCCTGCCATGGTATATATCCAGACAAGGAGCTTCTCACTGAGGATTCTGTCCTTATTTTACTACTTTTCCCATTTATTTGCAAAAGAATTCAAAAAGCTTTTTTATTTTTGTGAAATATGCTCATAATAGAGAGTTTATACTTTTTGTGCAGTTTTTACAGCCTGTAACCGGTATTTTTTCGAAAATAAAAGACTGTACACCTTTTTATTTTTCGGTGTACAGTCTTTTATTTCTGGTATCTGTTATAATTCTTCTTTTTTCTTTCTTCCCAGACGGATATCTTCCATATGAGACTTTAATTCCGGGGTCATGCTGTCAAAGAGATATGTTTTGCTGCTGTCCCGGCGTTCCTGCCATTCTTCCCTCATCTGCTGTTTTGCGGATGCGATCTCCTCTTTAAAACCGCGGGCTGAAATTCTGGCAGCTCCCTGTCCCATGATGATGATCTGTTCCAGTCCATCGGATGTGGCAACTGTCACATTATGTTTGCGTCCAATTTTATGGACAGTACGTTCGATGTACTGATCTGCAGTTTCCGCTTCTCTGGTATAAACCACATGGATGTTATGGTACTGGAAGGTTTCTTCCGGATGGCCTTCCACACGGTAAGCGTCAAATACCAGGATCAGGATGCAGCCTTTGATGCCCTGATAATCGCTTAAGATGTCCATTAAACGGGTCTGGGCCGCATGAAAATCTGCCTGAGCCAGATCTCTTAAATCTTCCCATGCAAAAATAATGTTGCATCCATCTACCAGAAGATAGTCGTCTCTGTGGATGGCAGGATTGCTGTTTCTCCAGGCACCCTGACTGGTTTTCCCCGGAAGTTCTGAAGATTGAGAGCGTTTTCCACTGTTTCCGGAAAAGCTGCTGCCACTTTCCAGATTTCCGAAGCTCCTGCTGTTACTGTTATATTTCTTCGATTTCACAGGGCCAAAGGTTTTCTCAAAGATTGCCTTCAGCTCTTTTTCTTCTTCGTAGCTTCCATACATCGAAGTATATTTCCCACGGGAGGTTTTTCCTGTCCCATAACTGGTACTGTGTGTATCTTTTCCCTGCACGGAATATCCTCTTCCGGAAGCTTCCGCAGTTCCCGTACTGCTGTCACCGGAATCATCATACGCATCGTCCCAGTCCTGGATCTCTGCACCATCCAGATGCATATATTCCTCTACCTCATACCACGGAACCACAAAACCTGCTCCGTGAGCACAGAATACAGATCCCGTAGGATTCTCAAGATCTCTCTCGGAATCATAGCCGATCTCCTGGACGATCTGCTCCTGATCCTGGCATGGTTCATAGCCTTTCAGCGTACAGGTGAGATGGCCTTTTCCTCTTGTGTAGGAAATCACCTGGCTCTGGTAATCCCGCATTTTTGCAACCGGCGCGCTGCCTGTGATCACAGCCAGCTCTCCCTCTGTTTCCGGTCCCTGGAAGCTTCCCTGCATCCGCTGGATATCGGTCATGGCACGGCCAAGGTTCTCCACCGGCACTTCCAGCCGAAAGGCATACCATGGCTCCAGCAGCTGGCTTTTGGCCAGCATCAGGCCCTGCCGCACCGCGCGATAGGTGGCCTGCCGGAAATCTCCGCCCTCCGTGTGTTTAAGATGGGCGCGGCCCGCAATGAGGGTGATCTTCACGTCCGTCAGCGGCGCACCGGTCAGCACGCCAAGGTGCTGCTTTTCTTCCAGATGGGTCAGCACGAGGCGCTGCCAGTTTTTGTCCAGCTCTTCCTCCCGGCAGTTGGCGGCAAACTGCATCCCGCTGCCCCGGGGCAGCGGCTCGAGCTTCAGATGCACCTCGGCATAGTGGCGCAGAGGCTCATAATGGCCCACGCCCTCGATGGCCTCGGTGATGGTCTCCTTATATAATATGCCGCCGGAGTCGAACTCCACATCCAGCCCGTACCGCTCGGCCAGCAGGCTCTTGAGCACCTCGAGCTGAATCTCGCCCATGAGCTGGACGTGTATCTCGCCCAGCGTCTCGTTCCAGACGACATGGAGCTGAGGTTCTTCCTCTTCCAGACGGTGGAGCCTGCCCAATGCGGCATGAACGTCCGCGCCCTCGGGCAGACACACCCGATAGCTCAGGACAGGTTCCAGCACCGGGAGGTCACTGTCCCGCTCGGCCCCGAGGCCGGTGCCGGGCTTCGCCTTTGTCAGTCCGGTGACGGCGCAGACCTGCCCCGGGCCGATGGCCTCTGCCAGCGTATATTTTGCGCCGGAGTAAAGCCGCAGCTGGTTGGCCTTTTCGGCCCAGGGCTCGCCGTCCGCTTCGCCGGTGAGCCGGGCTTTGACTTTCAGCTCACCGCCGGTGACGCGCAGCCAGGTCAGCCGCTCGCCCCGCTCATCCTGCGAGACTTTGAACACCCGCGCGCCGAAAGCTTCCAGCGCCGGGGCGGTGCGGGTGTATTCGTCGAGGCCGGCCAGCAGCTCGTCCACACCCTGTAAGCCGCCGGCATTCTCCCTCTGCAGGGCCACGCCAAACCAGCAGGGAAAGACGTGCCGCCGGGCGACGGCCGGGATGATGTCCTCCGCCGTCAGGCTGCCCGCGTCCAGCATCTTTTCCATCAGGCGCTCGTCGCAGAGGGCCAGTGCCTCGTCCCGTTCGGCCTGCTCTGCGCCGAAATCCACGAATCCGTCGCCCAGACGGTGGGAAAGCTGGCTCAGCAGCGCCTCTTTGCCCGGGCCGGGCAGGTCCATTTTATTGATGAACACGAAGGTCGGGATATGATACCGCCGCAGCAGACGCCAGAGCGTCTCGGTATGGCTCTGGACGCCGTCGGTGCCGCTGATGACCAGCACTGCGTAGTCGAGCACCTGCAACGTGCGCTCCGTCTCGGTGGAAAAGTCCACATGGCCGGGGGTGTCCAGCAGGGTGATATTCGTACTTCCCGTTTTCAGCAGGGCCTGCTTGGAAAAGATGGTGATGCCACGCGCCTTTTCCAGCCTGTCGGTGTCGAGGAAGGCATCTTTGTTATCCACCCGGCCCAGCTTGCGGATGCTGCCCGCTCGGTAGAGCATCGCCTCGGAGAGGGTGGTCTTGCCGGAGTCCACATGGGCAAGGATGCCCACCACCAGCTGTTTTTCGCTTTTTTCTGCCATGTCCGCTGCCCTCACACTGCGCCTGCGATAAGGCCGATGATGAGCAGCGCCCCGCCCAGGATGAGATTTGAGAGCATGCTGCAATAGGTGCGCTCTTCCGGTTCCAGCTCCTCGAAGGAGACGATGCGCTCATCGGCAAAGTCCACGATGGACTTGGTGGAGTGGAGCTTCTTCTTTTTGCCCATATCCTTAAACTCTTCGCCCAGATGATGGATGGTCACACCGTCCAGACGCAGGTAGTTCACCCACGCCCACGCCAGCAGCACGACGCCCAGCAGCAGGGCCGGGGCCTGCCACATGGTAAACGTGCCGTCGCTGACGTAGCGGTCCCACAGCAGCATCAGCACAGCCACCACCGACACCCGGGTGACGGATTTATACAGAATGGGGCGGAACATATATTTTTGATACATCGAAACCAGCTTTTTCATCCGTGTACTCCTTAATATAGGGTTCATTCAGTAGTATTGTAGCATGATTTTATGAAAAAAGATAGCCGCTTTGCGTTTTCCGACTTTCGTTGTATCCATCCATCATCTTGTGAAGGTACGACTTCTTTCCATTCTTTACCGTTTTTTTGCCGCAATTTTTCAGAAAAAAGCATCCGTTACCATTTTGTTTCTATTTCAGCGCCGTATGTCATTGACTTCTTTTGCCCAGAATGTTAGAATACGAAAGGTGCAGTCCCGGGCGCTTTGTGCGTTTTTGGCGCCCGGAGCGCGCCGTTTTTTGCATTTAGGATAGGAAAAAAGGAAAATAATATCTCGGAGGAGCGTATCTCAATGAACATCGATTTTGAGTCCCGCAACATCACCCGCCGCAGCTTCCTGAAGGGCGCAGGCGTCGTGGGTGCCGCCGGCCTGCTGTCCGCCTGCG
>OGPY01002431.1_pt1 | contig 11523 bp, 9 predicted proteins | sample 1553121 | NCBI WGS metagenome assembly OGPY01 (sample SAMEA2580004, study PRJEB22360) | human gut metagenome
AATGTTGTCCATGGGACAGCCATTGGAATTTATCAGTGAGTGCACCGATAAACCGATAGAATATATCCGTGACATAGCGACTGAGGAACCAATGCTTGTGAGGGAAGAAGGAGCCTATAATGTGGACGAGGGAGGAACAGAGAATGAATGAAACAATATTTGAAAACCTGCCTCGGAAGATGAATCTCATCAGCGATTTATTTTCCAGAGTAGTGTTCCGTGACAAGGAGGCCTGTCAGGACATGGTACGGATTATTTTAGGGGAAGGCTATGAGGTCACAGAGGTGACGTCGCAGTACGATATCACCAATCTGCAGTATCGCAGTGTAGTGCTGGATATTCTGGCAGAGACGGCGGGAGAAGAGCCGATTCATGTAGAGTTTCAGATATCGGATGACGACGACCATATGCGGCGCGTGAGATACTGCAATGGAAGTATTGACACACACCTTTTGAAAAAAGGGAAATCATACAAGGAACTGCCGGATGTGTATCATATATATATCACAATGAATGATTTTATTGGAGGCGGTCAGACGGTGTATGAAATTTTTCGCACGGTACGTGACCGGGAGGAAACATACAGCACACAGTATCCTGTGGGAAATGGAGTGCATGAGTTGTATATTAATTTGGAAATTCCATTGGGTGATGGCAGTGAATTAGACCATTTACTGCGTTATATAAAAGAAACAACGGAAGAAAATGAAGATGCTTGTTTTGGACATATCGTAAAAAGTGTGAAGGAATGTCGGGAAGGAGAAGATGAGATTATGAAATACTACAGTTCACATGAATTTTTTGAGGAAGGAAAAAAAGAAGGTTTAGAGGAAGGCAGAAAAGAAGGACGAGAAGAAGGACGAGAGGAGGGAATAGAACAAGGAGAAAAAAGAACACAGAATAGCATTATTAAAAAAATGTTGTCCATGGGACAGCCATTGGAATTTATCAGTGAGTGCACCGATAAACCGGTAGAATATATCCGTGACATAGCGACTGAGGAACTAATGCTTGTGAGGGAAGAGAATACTTATGATAGGAATATTGAAAAAAAGAGTGTGGAGTGATGGCCTTGTGACAAGTACTGGATGCAAATTAATTATGGAGGACAAAAAATGCCAGCAATCCTTTTTTGCCTAACTTTCCATTTTCTGCTATACTATTACCAGACAACCAAGGGAGGCATAAAAGATGATATTTCGATACCCGGATTACTATGAAAAATTTTCATGCATTGCCGGTGAGTGTGAAGATACATGCTGTGCTGGCTGGGAAATTGATATTGATGACAAAAGTTATGAATATTATAAAACAGTAGGCGGCGCATTTGGAGAAATGCTGCGTCAGAATATTAAGGAATATGAAAATGACGAGGAAGATGCATATGAAAGCCATGGTTTTATCCTCAAAGAGGGCAGGCGGTGTCCATTTTTAAACGAAAATCAATTGTGTGTGATTTATCAGGAATTGGGTGAGCAAGCTCTTTGTGACGTCTGTACGGATACACCACGGGACTTTCTGGAATATGGCGGGGCAAGAGAATTAGCATTAAGTGCCAGCTGTCCGGAGGCAGGACGTCTTATTTATAGAAATAAAGAAAAAATGAAAGTAGTGGAGAAAGAAATCAGTGAGCCATTTCCGTGGGAAGAAACGGAAGATGAGCAGGTATTAGCAGATGAAATTTTGTTTGCGAGAAACCAGGCAATTACGATATTGCAAAATCGTTCGATTCGTGTAGAAGAAAGGGTTTGTGCTTGTTTAGAATATGCAAAAAAAGTACAGGATTGTTTGAATCAAGATTCGATTGTGGATATTCATAAAATCCCGATAGAACTGTATTTTAATGACACTACTATTGTAGAAATAAAGGCTGTAACAGAAGAAAAACAGTATGGTCTGTTTTTGGAACGGCTGCGCTTATTTAGTTCGTTAGAAAGCATCCGAGCGGAATGGGACGAACTTTTGTTGAGTTTTCAGAAGCGGTATATGGATTCGGAAGTAGGACGGAAGCAATACATATCTGACAGGAAAGCATATGATGATTTGTTAAATAATGAAAATCGGGAATATGAAAAAGAACAATTAATTGTGTATTATTGTTTTTTGTGTCTGGCACGTTGTGTTGACGATTATGATTTTCTTGGAAAAATGAAACTGGCTGTGACAAGCTTTTTGATGGTGCGCGATATGAATACATTGCGGATGGCAGAGCAAAATGGTGAATTTACGGTGGATGACCAGGTGGTTACGGCGCGTATTTATGCTAAAGAAGTAGAGCACTCGGAATGGAATTTAGAGTACATGGCAGATGAGTTCTTATTTGGGGAGGCATACACACCAGAAAATCTATGTGTTGCCTTGACAAGACAGTAGATTCCGTGTAAAATACTATATGTTGTATGTATGCCCTAAAGCAGCATGCATGAATAAAATAAGGAGGTGCACCCTAGTGCTTACATTAGAGGTTGCACACGTGATTGTAGCTATTGTAGTCGTTGTTGTTTTGATAGTGGCAGCAGCACTGATTTCCTGGAAAAGCGCGATAAATTATCACATCAAAGTGGGAGAAGCTAAGGTGGGAAGCGCAGAGGAGAAAGCCAGAGAAATCATTGACGATGCATTAAAGACAGCAGAGACGAAGAAACGCGAGGCTCTTTTGGAAGCAAAAGAGGAAAATCTGAAAGCAAAAAATGATCTTGAAAAAGAGACCAAGGAGCGAAGAGCCGAGATTCAGCGTTACGAGAAACGTGTGTTAGGTAAAGAAGAGACCTTAGACAAAAAGCTGGATGCACTCGAGAAAAGGGAATCAAAGTTAAATTCGAGAGAAGCAAACTTTGAAAAGGAGAAGGAAAAAGTTGCCGAACTCCGTCAAAGTCATTTGCGTGAACTTGAGAAGATTTCCGGACTCACCTCCGAACAAGCAAAAGAATACTTATTGAAGACTGTAGAAGAAGATGTAAAACATGAGACAGCAGTTTTGGTAAAAGAATTGGAGCGTCAGGCGAAAGACGAGGCCAATAAAAAGGCAAAAGATTATGTGGTTACGGCAATTCAGAAGTGTGCTGCTGACCATGTATCTGAGACAACGATTTCTGTTGTGCCATTGCCAAGCGATGAAATGAAGGGAAGAATCATTGGTCGTGAGGGACGAAATATTCGTACTCTTGAGAATCTGACCGGTATTGATTTAATTATTGATGATACACCGGAAGCCGTTATTTTATCAGGTTTTGATCCGATTCGTCGTGAAGTTGCCAGAATTGCACTTGAAAAATTGATTGTGGACGGAAGAATTCATCCGGCCCGCATCGAAGAAATGGTTGAAAAAGCCAAAAAAGAAGTTGAAACAATGATTCGTGAAGAGGGCGAGGAAGCAGCGCTTGAAGTAGGCGTACATGGAATTCATCCAGAGCTGATTCGTCTGTTAGGTAAGATGAAATTCCGTACCAGTTATGGTCAGAATGCATTGAAGCATTCGATTGAAGTGGCACATTTGTCGGGACTTTTGGCTGGTGAGGTTGGCGTGGATGTTCGTATGGCGAAACGCGCCGGATTATTACATGATATCGGTAAATCAGTCGATCATGATATGGAAGGTTCACATATTCAGCTCGGTGCTGAGTTATGTCGTAAATTTAAAGAATCAGCCCTTGTTATTAATGCGGTAGAGGCTCATCATGGTGATGTGGAAGCAGAGAGCATGATTGCCTGCTTAGTTCAGGCGGCAGATGCAATTTCAGCAGCACGTCCTGGTGCACGTCGTGAAACATTAGAAACCTACACGAACCGATTGAAACAATTGGAAGATATTTCCAACAGCTTTAAGGGAGTTGATAAGTCTTTTGCTATTCAGGCAGGTAGAGAAGTTCGAGTGATGGTAATTCCGGATCAGATTAATGATGACGAGATGGTATTGCTTGCCCGCGATTTGTCCAAACAGATTGAGGCAGAATTACAGTATCCGGGTCAGATTAAAGTCAATGTGATTCGTGAATCCAGAGTAGTGGATTATGCTAAATAATTTATTTGTCTAATTAAAACGTAAGGAAAGTGTTGAGAACTAAGTATTTTCGACACTTTCTTTTTTTTAGGGTTTTCACTTTTTATTACTTGTGGTAAAATACTTGCTATAAGAGAAAATTTGAGGGAAAGCAGGTAAAGGAGGATATTAGGAATGAAAAAACAGGCTTTGAATCCATACTTGCCATCTTGGGAGTATGTACCGGATGGGGAACCATATGTATTTAATGGACGAGTTTATGTGTATGGCTCACATGATTTTTACAATGGTTATGTATTTTGTATGGGGGATTACGTTTGCTGGTCTGCACCAGTGGATGATTTGGGTAACTGGAGATACGAGGGAACTATTTATCGAAAAACAGATGATCCGTTAAATCCGGATGGGAAAATGTGCTTGTATGCACCGGATGTAACAGTAGGACCGGATGGTCGATACTATCTGTATTATGTGCTGGATAAAGTTTCAATCGTTTCAGTAGCCGTTTGCGATACGCCGGCTGGAAAATATGAATTTTTAGGATATGTCCATGATAAAAATGGTGTACGTCTTGGTGAGCGGGAAACGGATGAACCGCAGTTTGATCCAGGCGTATTGACAGAAGGAGATAAAACTTATTTATACACTGGAGCTTGTGCCTCGGGTGATAAATCGAGAACTGGGGCTTTTGTGACAGTATTAGGATCCGATATGTTGACGATTGAAGAAGAGCCCGTGCGGGTTGTGCCAGGATGTGAATATAGTGAAGGAACTGGATTTGAAGGCCACGCATTTTTTGAGGCTTCCTCTATCCGCAAGAGAGGAAACACATACTATTTCATTTACTCATCAGAAGTTATGCATGAACTTTGCTATGCTGTAAGCGATAACCCGGTGAGTGGATTTACGTATCAAGGTGTCATTGTCAGCAATTGTGATTTAGGAATTGATTCTTATAAAAAGGCAGACCGTCCTGTGGCCTATGGCGCAAACAATCACGGAAGTATGGTGCAGATAGGCGAGGATTGGTACATTTTTTATCATCGTCACACAAATGGTTCCTGGTATAGCAGACAAGGCTGTGCGGAACTTCTTGAGATTGATGATAAAGGGAATATTAAACAGGCCGAAATTACGTCTTGTGGCTTAAATGGAGGACCATTAAGAGGTGAGGGTGAATATCCGGCATATCTGGCATGTCATTTGTATACAGATAAAGAATCGGTTTACGTTGGGGGTGATGAATTCCCAAAAGTTATGCAGGATGGCAGAGATGGCGATGAAGAAATTGGGTATATTGGTAATATTCAAAATTCAGCTACGGCAGGATTTAAATATTTTGATATACAAGGAGTTAGGAGAATTCGCATTACAACAAGAGGATATGCAGATGGCGATATTGAGGTGCGAAATGAAATTGATGGGGAAGTGCTTGCGAAATTACACATTGTTTATACAAATGTATGGGAAGATTATGAAACGGAAATTTCAATACCGGATGGTGTACAGCCATTGTACTTTACTTTTCGTGGTCAGGGAAATGCAAGTTTGAAGAGCTTTGCACTGCTGAAAGAGGCATAAAATGAGTAAACTATTACTGGTAGAAGATGATGAGACGATTGTAGAAAATCTTTGTGTGTTTTTACAACAGGAAGGTTTTTTTGTTGAGTCAGTATTTGGACAGAAGCAGGCCATTGAACTATTAGAAGAGAAAAATTATGACCTTGTGTTGTTAGATATTTCACTTGCAGATGGCAATGGCTTTGCAATCTGTTCCTACATTAAACAGAATACAGATATACCGGTAATATTTCTTACGGCGTCCGGCGATGAATACAGTGTTGTGACAGGACTTGATATGGGGGCGGATGATTATATCAGTAAACCATTCCGCCCACGTGAACTGGTATCGAGAATTGGTGTTGTACTGCGACGCAGTGGGAAAGCCTCAGCAGTTTTGGAATCCGGCGGTATTACGATTGATACCGGAAAAGCAGTGGTAAAGCGTGAAGGTAATGAAATATTTTTATCCGCTTTAGAGTACCGGATTTTATTGATATTATTTCAAAACAAAGGGATGGTTCTTTCCAGAGAGAAGTTGTTAGAGGCAATCTGGGACGTGGCAGGTGACTTTGTGAATGACAATACGCTTACTGTTTATATTAAAAGACTTCGGGAAAAGATTGAGAAAGAACCGGCGAAACCGGAGATTATAAAAACAATACGGGGGATGGGCTATGGGGTATTTTAGAAATCCGGAAATAAAAAAAGAGGGAATTATTTGGCTGTTTGCAGTTTTGCTGACAGCCTTTTTGGGATGGTATTTGGCATCGGTGAGGGGACTTTATTTGTGCCTTTTTTGTGCAGTTATCTTTGCCATGATACACTTTAGCTCTTCTGTTATCCGGTATCGCAAAATCGCCGGACTGGCAGATGAAGTCCAGCATTTTCTGCATGTATTTGAATACGTCGATGTAGGGGGAGAAAAGGAAGGCGAACTTGCTATTTTGCGGACAGAAATCCGGAAAATGATGAATAAATTAAATCATCAGGCAAATCTTTTGATGGAAGATAAAAAGTATCTGCTGAATTCTATTGCGGATATTTCCCACCAGATTCGAACGCCGCTCACGGCAATAAATTTAATTGTTTCGCGTTTGCGGGGAGAAAAGAATGAGGCGGACAGGCAGAGATTATTACATGAACTGGAGCAGCTCTTAGTTCATATGGACTGGCTGATTGAAGCGTTATTAAAGATGGCGAAATTGGACGCAGGAACGGTGTCTATGAAAAAAAAGACGGTTAATGTGTCGGATTTACTGAAAAAGTCGGTGCAGGATTTCTTGATTCCGATGGAGTTAAGAGAGCAGAATCTAGTTATTGACTGCACGGACATGGTTTCGCTTCGTGGTGATGAATACTGGCTTCGCGAGGCAGTTGGAAATATTGTAAAGAATTGCATGGAACATACGCCGGCCGGTGGGGAGATTTGCATTCGGGCAGCGGAAAATCATTTATATACGGAAATTACAGTTTCGGATAATGGAGCTGGAATTGACAAAGAAGATTTACCGCATATTTTCGAGCGTTTTTATAAAGGAAAAAATTCCTCCGGCAGTAGTGTAGGGATTGGTCTTGCGTTGGCGCGCATGATTGTTGTGGCACAGGAGGGGACACTTTCCGCAACGAATAGGATAAATGGCGGAGCGAAATTTGAAATTCGGTTTTATAAGGGAACGGTGTAAGTGACAAAATTGTCACTTAAGAGTCACGGCAGAGTCATTCCATCCTGCTACACTAAAGAAGAATTCGAAATAATGAGGAGGATGAATATGATTCAGGTAGAACATTTATCAAAGGTATATGGAAAAGGTGAAAATGAGGTCGTAGCACTAAATGATGTTTCTTTTTCTGTAAAAAAAGGAGAATTTGTTGCAATCATCGGACCAAGCGGTTCCGGTAAATCGACACTTTTGCATATTCTTGGCGGTGTGGACCGTCCAACGAAAGGAAAAGTTTATTTCGACGGTGTCGATGTGTATCAACAGAAAGAAGACCAGTTAGCAATTTTCAGACGCAGACAGGTTGGACTTATTTATCAGTTTTACAATTTAATTCCTATTTTGAATGTTGTGGAAAATATGACACTTCCGGTTTTGATGGACGGGCGGGAAGTGAATCAGGAATTTTTGACGGAGTTGGTTGCGACACTGGGACTGGAAGGTAAGGAGAAAAAACTTCCCAATGAATTATCCGGTGGTCAGCAGCAGAGAACATCGATTGGACGGGCATTGATGACGTCGCCGCTTGTTGTACTGGCAGATGAGCCGACCGGCGCACTGGATTCCAATTCTTCCCGAATGTTGTTGACAATGTTGACTGAATTGAACGAGCGGCTTTCAGCAACGATTCTCATGGTAACACATGACGCTTTTTCTGCCAGCTATTGCAATCGCATTTTGTTTATCAAAGATGGGCAGGTGTTCAACGAACTGCATCGTGGGACGGATACGCGCAAAGAATTTTTCACAAAAATTCTGGAAGTAGTTTCCGTCTTGGGAGGTGAACAGAGTGAACACATATAAGCTGATTTTCCGAAATGTGTGCAAGAACATTCGTGACTATCTGATTTATTTTCTTACCTTGACGCTTTCGGTCAGTTTGTTCTATGCGTTCAATTCCATTTCTGACCAGCCGGCTTTTTCCAATATGGGCATGACCGGCACGCTCTTATATCGTCAGCTCGGCATTATGCTTTCTACGCTTTCCACTATGATTGCGGTTGTTCTGGCTTTTCTGATTCTTTATGCCAATCAGTTTTTATTGAAACGTCGCAAAAAGGAATTAGGCGTGTATATGATGCTCGGCATGAAAAAAGGGCGTATTTCCCGGTTGTTTGCAGGCGAAACGCTTTGTGTTGGCATCATTGCGCTGGGCACAGGATTGCTTTTGGGCTTTTTCTTTTCGCAAGGGTTTTCTTTGATTGCATTGCGGCTTTTTGCAATCAATCTTGAAAAGTTTCGGATCGTGTTTTCAGCCGGAGCGCTTCGCCAGACCGTGTTGTGTTTCACAATCATCTTTTTTATCGTCATGCTTTTCAATATTCGGTCTGTCACCAATGTTAAATTGATTGACCTATTGACGGACGGCAGAAAAAACGAAAGTATGCAGAATGAAAACCGCATCTTGCCGGTTTGTCTGTTCCTGCTCTCGCTGCTTTGCATCGGAATTTCTTCCGCGCTGTTCAACAAAAACGGGGTTCTGCCATCGCATGAAAATAATCTGTTCCAGTTGGCAGCGGCGGCATTGGTCGCGGGAACTTTTCTGCTGTTCTACTCGCTGTCAGCCGTTTTCATGCAAGTAGCAAGTGCGAGGAAATGCTTTTACCTGAAAGGTCTGAATACGTTCCTTGTCCGTCAGATTGGCAGTAAAATCCGAACCAATTATCTTGTGGTAACGGTTGTATGCGGATTGCTGACCATCACGATCTGCGCCGTGTCGATTGGCGCGAGCACAGCGCTTGCTATGAACAAAATGTCTCAATCTGCAACGCCCTATGATTTGAACGTGCTTTCCAATGTTTCTGTTGATGGGGACAGCGATATTGCTGCCTATCTCGCTGCACACGATATTACCATAAGCAACTACGCCAAAGCTACAGAGCAAATCAGTGTTTACGAGGCCGATATGACCTACTCTGAACTATTTGAAGGACAAAAAGTCAAATTTTGGCCAATTGATGAAAAAGTTCCTGACAGCAAGGTTTCCGTAATCTCCATTTCGGACTTGAATCGTGCCTTAGCCATGCAGAACAAAGCACCCATCACGCTGAACGATGGCCAATACCTGTTGAACTGCAACTACAATGGAACGTATCGGTATATTGCTGCTGCATTGCAGAGCCACCCGGAAATCACGGTTGGTGGGGTGACTTTACAGCGTGCAGAAGATAAAGTGTTGCAGGAAACATACATTATGACGTCGGTTGGCAACAATGACCGCGGCACCTTGATTGTTCCCGATTCCGTCACCGCATCACTTGAAAAAGATGTAAATGCGCTTTTGGTGCAATATGAGCCGAATGCAGATTCCAATGAAATTTTGCAAAAGATGATTCCGATTGGATTGGATAGTACACACGGCTATCGGTATGCCGAAAAGAACATGATGTATGAGACGTTCTACGGCCTTGATGCCTTGGTGAGCTTCCTTTGCTGCTATATCGGGTTGGTCTTTTTGCTGATTTGCGCCGCACTTCTAGCGTTAAAACAGCTTACCGAAACGACCGACAATGTGTATCGTTATGGCTTGCTGCAAAAGCTGGGTGCAGGCCGCAGGCAAATCGATCATACGCTTTTTGTGCAGACAGTCGTGTTCTTCGCCATTCCGCTAGTCGTCGCTGGCGTGTATTCTGCTTTCCTGATTGGCAAAGCAATGGCTGTGGTGGAAGAATTTATGAACATCCATATCGCAACCAACATCGGACTGACAATCGTTCTTTTTCTGCTTGTCTACGGAAGTTATTTCCTTGCAACGTATCTTTCCTGTAAACGTATTGTCACAGAACAGCGAGAATGGGAGGTCTAAACTATGTTGCCCGAAAATGTAAACTGGAATGCCGTATTGCAAAGCATCACCGACACATGGCTCCCTTTAATTGGTATGGTCGCCGCAATTATTTTAGTTGCCATAATCGTCCATGTAATACAAAAGAATAAAAAGTAAAACACCTGCCGCACGACGGCAAAAGAAAAAAGCCGTCGTACAGCAGAAGAATTTTAACACGCCTATTTTGAACCGGTGGCTTTTGAGTAATCAAAGCCGCCGGTTCTTTTTGTCTGCTAAATAGTTTTATCGTACATACGGTGGCGCTGAGAGGACACCGCTATGTGCTTGCCGTTTTATAGTTTTCGACCCTCTGACTCATCAAAAAAAGTCTGGTCATCTGTGGGGATTCTGCTACCTTAAAACATGAACTTTCTGTTCATGTTCGTGTTCCTTATTCTTCTTATTTGCCTATCCACGCTTTGTGGATAGGCACTTTTTGTTGCCGTGTTCCTCCAGCCTCCATCAGTTTGAAAAACTCAATCTGATGGAGGTAAAGCATGGCTTACAACAAGGCCAGAGCCGAAAAGGAATGGCTCGAATGGAAAAGCAAAGAGGAAACCCAACTGCGAGAATTGGGTGTTGACGAGGATACTATTCAGTTCCTACACACCTATGATTGGGAGATGTTCAAGGCTGACAGGAACTATCGGCAACGGCACATCAATATAGGCACAATCCCGGAAATCGTGTCTGAGGATTCCTCTACCACACCGCGCAGCGTAGAGGATTTTCTCGACAATATCGAAGATGAACGCTTGTATCGGCTTCTTCGGGAAGTTGATTCACAGACTCTGCAAATGCTCTTTCTCAAAAGCCTTGGCTATACCGCAAAGGAAATCGAACAGAGAATCGGTATGCCGGAGTCTATGGTACATAATCGAATCAGCCGTCTGCGGAAAAAATATAAAAAAGATTTATAAAAATCAGAGGTTTTCCCTGTTCTCCGTGGCTATCTGGATGAAGGGGCGAATCAGCCACTTCTTAAAAATCACAAGTCAAGGAGTGTTTTCTATGCCAATCAGTAGCCAAGTTTCCGATATGTTGCCACATTACCACGATACCCTAATGCTTTTGAAAAAGTACCGTGACATTGCGTGGATCGTAGAGGTCTCCAGCCGCAATCTGCAAGAGGAATTTCGCGCAGAATACGGCTGTCCCGGCAGGGATGTTCTTAACAGTCTTGCACTTAACAAGACCGATGCCAGCCTTATGGATTGCTCCCAGTCTTTGGAACATAGCGCGAAGATGCTGCACATTATTGATTCCGCCGTTGATCTGATTCGGGAAAAGCACAAAAAGGGTGAGTTGTATTATTGGATTCTCTATTACGCCTACCTCTCACCGCACAAATATGAAAACAGCAGCGAAATTCTGCGCGCTCTTGAATCCAAAGCACCGCCTATTTCATTGCGCAC
>OGPY01002446.1_pt1 | contig 11463 bp, 8 predicted proteins | sample 1553121 | NCBI WGS metagenome assembly OGPY01 (sample SAMEA2580004, study PRJEB22360) | human gut metagenome
CCCGCAGCTTCAATCTGTATTCAGACGTACAGAGGGCGGATGATATTGTGGTTATCCTCCCTGCCGAAGCCGGAGAGAAACACTTTGACTTTGAAGAACGTGTAAAGCTCGTCAATCCCCGTATCACCGCAGAGGGCTATAAAATCGGCACAAGGGGCTTTACCAACTACATTTTGCACGCTGACGATATGGTAAAAGCGTAAGGAAAAGGAGGACATCAGACTATGAGATTAGCAAACGGAATCGTGATTGACAAGGAAGCAACATTCGGGGCATTGAAATTTTCTGCCCTCCGCCGTGAGGTTCACCTCCAGAATGAAGACGGCTCGGTATCAGAAGAAATCAAGGAGCGTACCTATGACTTAAAATCCAGAGGACAGGGGCGTATGATTCAGGTTTCCATCCCTGCCAGCGTGCCGTTAAAGGAGTTCGATTACAACGCAGAGGTGGAACTTATCAATCCAGTGGCAGATACCGTGGCAACGGCTACCTTTCAGGGAGCAGAGGTGGACTGGTACATCAAGGCAGAGGATATTGTCCTGAAAAAAGGGGCTGCCATGAATCCGCAGACACCGAAAAAAGACGCTCCCCCTGCAAAATAACAGATAAATAAGAGAAAAACGAAAGGAGGATTGTTCCCATGAAGCAGCTTTTTCCCCGTGGAAAACGTATCCGTCCCACGGATAAAGACCTTGTGTCCCATACTGCCCTTGCCGCCCTGTTCCCTGTCTTCCTGCTGGTTGTCCTGCTGTTTCATATCCGGCAGATTGCCGGAACCAACTGGCAGGAAGTGTCCCTCTCCCAGATAACACAGGATGTAAATATCCCTTATCTGTTATTCAGTATGGGCGTGGCAGGGCTGGTGTGTCTTGCAGCCGTTCTTCTGTTCTGGCGATACCGGAGGGATGAAGTAAAGCAGCTCATCCACCGCCAAAAGCTGGCAAGGATGGTATTGGAAAACAAGTGGTATGAATCGGAACAGAGAAAGGAAGACGCTTTTTTCAAGGACTTGTCTTCCAGCCGTTCCAAAGAAACCATCACTTACTTTCCCAAAATCTACTACCGGATGAAACAGGGCTTGCTCCATATCCGTGTGGAAATCACCTTGGGGAAATATCAGGAGCAGCTCTTACACTTGGAAAAAAAGCTGGAAAGCGGCTTGTACTGTGAGCTGACGGATAAGGAATTAAAGGATTCCTATGTGGAGTACACCCTGCTCTATGATACCATTGCCAACCGTATCTCCATTGAGGACGTACAGGCAAAGGACGGCAGGCTCCGGCTTATGGAAAATGTCTGGTGGGAGTATGACAAGCTCCCCCATATGCTCATTGCCGGAGGAACCGGCGGCGGAAAGACCTACTTCATCCTGACCCTCATGGAAGCCCTGCTCCACACCAACGCCGTCCTGTTCGTGTTAGACCCAAAGAACGCCGACCTTGCGGATTTACAGGCGGTCATGCCAGATGTGTACTACAAAAAGGAAGATATGCTCGCCTGCATTGACCGTTTCTATGAAGAAATGATGAAACGCAGCGAAGACATGAAGCTCATGGAGAATTACCGGACAGGGGAAAATTACGCTTACTTGGGACTTCCGGCACATTTCCTTATCTTTGATGAATATGTGGCATTTATGGAAATGCTCGGCACAAAGGAAAACACTGCTGTCCTCAACAAATTAAAACAAATCGTTATGCTTGGGCGGCAGGCTGGTTTCTTCCTGATTCTCGCCTGCCAACGTCCGGACGCAAAGTATCTGGGGGACGGAATCCGTGACCAGTTTAATTTCCGTGTGGCTCTGGGGCGGATGTCGGAAATGGGCTATGGGATGATGTTCGGGGAAACCACAAAGGATTTCTTCCTAAAGCAGATAAAAGGACGTGGCTATGTGGATGTGGGAACCAGCGTTATCTCGGAGTTTTACACGCCCCTTGTACCAAAAGGACACGATTTTCTTAAAGAAATAAAAAAACTGACAGACAGCAGGCAGGGAGTGCAGGCGGCGTGCGAAGCAAAAGCCGCAGAAACGGACTGACCTGCTGTGGCTGGTGTGCCGCAAGGCACGCCAGCATGAACCCCTCGTATCTAACAGAGGGGTACAAATCGACAGGCAACAATCAAACAACAGGGCAGAATCCCACGGTACACAAGGGATTTTCCCATATCCGGCGTGTGTCAACAAGGCTCTGAAAGTTGACATACGCTTTTTTAGACAGGAGGGATTTTCACTGAATGAAGAAACATGGGTACGGGATATCAAAGAAAAACGGGAAATTTATGGTATCTCACAACAGAAACTTGCGTTAGCTGCCGGAATCACCCGTCCGTACCTGAGCGATATTGAAACGGGCAAGGCTCACCCATCGGAAGCATTACAGGAAACCATCACGGAAGCTCTGGAACGCTTCAATCCAGACAATCCCCTTGAAATGCTCTTTGACTATGTGCGGATTCGTTTTCCCACTACGGATGTGAAGCATATCGTGGAAGACGTGCTGCGGCTAAAGCTCCCCTACTTTATCCATGAAGACTACGGCTTCTATTCTTACACAGAGCATTACTATCTGGGGGATATTTTCGTTCTGGTATCGCCGGAACTGGAAAAAGGGGTGCTGCTGGAACTGAAAGGGCGTGGCTGCCGCCAGTTTGAAAGCTATCTGCTGGCACAGGAACGGAGCTGGTATGAGTTTTTCATGGATGTTCTCATGGAGGACGGCGTAATGAAGCGGCTTGACCTTGCCATCAATGACAAAACGGGAATCCTGAACATTCCCCATCTGACAGAGAAGTGCCGGAATGAGGAATGTATCTCGGTCTTCCGCAGCTTCAAAAGCTACCGCAGCGGCGAACTGGTACGGCGTGGGGAAAAAGAATGTATGGGGAACACCCTGTATATTGGTTCCCTCCAAAGTGAGGTGTACTTCTGCATTTACGAAAAGGACTATGAGCAGTACAAGAAGCATGATATTCCCATTGCGGACGCAGAGGTAAAGAACCGCTTTGAAATCCGGCTGAAAAATGAGCGTGCCTTTTACGCCATCCGTGACCTGTTAGAACATGACAATCCAGAACGGACAGCCTTTCAAATCATCAACCGCTATGTCCGGTTCGTGGACAGGGACGATACAAAGCCCCGTTCTGACTGGCGTATCAATGAGGAATGGGCGTGGTTTATAGGGGAACACAGGGGAAGTCTGAAACTGACAACCAAACCGGAACCCTATTCCTTTGAACGCACCCTGCACTGGCTCTCCCATCAGGTAGCACCCACGTTAAAGCTGGCTCTCCGTCTGGATAAGATGAACCACACCCAGATTGTCCATGACATCATCACCCATGCAAAGCTGACGGAGAAGCACGAAAAAATCCTGAAGCAACAAGCCGCCGCTGCAAAGGAGGTGGTGCTTTAACGGCGGCAATCTTGAAACATAAGGAATCTTACAGGAAAGAAAGGAGCTTTTATGAATTTCGGACAGAATCTTTACAACTGGTTTTTATCCAACGCCCAGTCCCTTGTGCTACTGGCAATCGTAGTGATTGGACTGTACCTTGGATTTAAGAGGGAATTTTCCAAACTTATCGGCTTTTTAGTAGTTTCCCTTGTAGCGGTCGGTCTGGTCTTCAATGCGGACGGTGTAAAGGACATCTTACTGGAATTGTTCAATAAGATTATCGGTGCATAGAAAAAAACATATCACACTTCCGTTATGGAGCAAGCTCTGATTGCTTCATGGCGGAAGTATTACCGCTAAAAGGAGGTGGAGGAACTTGGAGGAAATGCGGATTTACATTGCCAACTTAGGAAAATACAATGAGGGCGAACTGGTAGGGGCATGGTTCACGCCGCCTGTGGATTTTGAGGAAGTCAAGGAGCGTATCGGTTTGAATGATGAATATGAGGAATACGCCATCCATGATTATGAGCTGCCCTTTGCGATTGACGAATATACCCCCATTGAGGAAGTCAACCGCCTGTGTGAAATGGTGGAGGACTTACCGGAGTACATTCAGGAGGAACTATCAGAGCTGCAATCCTACTTTGGCAGTATCGAAGAACTCTGTGAGCATGAAGACGATATTATCTGCCATTCCGGCTGTGACGATATGGCGGATGTGGCTCGCTGCTATCTGGAAGAAAGCGGACAGCTTGGGGAACTTCCGGCACACTTACAAAACTATATCGACTACGCCGCCTATGGGCGTGACATGGAATTGGAGGGAACCTTTGTTGTCACGAACCACGGCGTATATGAAATCATACGGTAGCCCCGTCTGTATCTCCTTTTGGAAGTGCAGGCGGATTTTTTGATTCAGGGGCGGCTTTTGCTGCCCCCATCTTTTAGAAAGGACGGACAACATGAAGAAAATACGAAGCTATACCAGTATCTGGTCGGTGGAAAAGGTACTCTATTCCATCAATGATTTTAAGCTGCCATTCCCCATCACGTTCACACAGATGGCGTGGTTCGTGGTATCGGTGTTTGCAGTGATGCTCTTGGGGAACCTCCCTCCCCTTTCGTTCATTGACGGGGCATTTTTAAAATATTTCGGCGTACCCTTTACCCTCACTTGGTTCATGTGCCAGAAGACCTTTGACGGGAAGAAGCCTTACGGCTTCCTGAAATCCGTACTGGCATATCTGGTACGCCCGAAACTGACCTATGCAGGAAAGCCCGTGAAGCTGGAAAAGGAATATCCGGCACAGCCCATCACGGCAGTAAGGAGTGATATTTATGGCATATCCGATTAAGTATATCGAAAATAACCTTGTGTTCAACCATGACGGGGAGTGCTTCGCTTACTATGAGCTGCTTCCCTACAACTATTCCTTTTTAAGCCCCGAACAGAAATATCAGGTACACGATTCCTTCCGGCAGCTTATCGCCCAGAACAGGGACGGGAAGATTCACGCCCTGCAAATCAGCACGGAATCCAGCATACGGGCAGCACAGGAACGCTCCAAACAGGAAGTGACAGGCAGGTTAAAAGACGTTGCCTGTGCAAAGATTGACGCACAGACCGAAGCCCTGATTTCCATGATAGGGGAAAATCAGGTGGACTACCGTTTTTTTATCGGCTTCAAGCTGCTTGTCAATGAGCAGGAAGTCACCATGAAGCAGTTTCGCAGGGAAGCAAAGACCGCTGTTTCTGACTTCCTCCATGAAGTCAACCACAAGCTCATGGGGGATTTTGTTTCCATGAGCAATGAGGAAATCTGGCGGTTTCAGAAGATGGAAAAACTGCTGGAAAGTAAAATCTCACGCCGCTTTAAAGTCCGGCGGCTGGATAAGGACGATTTTGGCTATCTGATTGAGCATTTATACGGACAGACCGGAACCGCCTACGAAGATTATGAGTATTACCTGCCGAAGAAGCGGTTTCAGGAGGAAACACTGGTGAAATACTATGACCTCATCAAACCCACCCGTTGTCTGATAGAGGAAAACCAGCGGTATCTGAAAATCGAACAGGAAGACGGGACAGTGTATGCCGCCTACTTTACCATCAACAGCATTGTAGGGGAACTGGACTTCCCATCCTCGGAAATCTTTTACTATCAACAGCAGCAATTCACCTTTCCCATTGATACCTCTATGAATGTGGAGATTGTCACAAACCGGAAAGCCCTCTCCACGGTGCGGAACAAGAAAAAAGAGCTGAAAGATTTGGACAACCATGCATGGCAGAATGACAGCGAAACCAGTACAAACGTGGTGGACGCTTTAGACAGCGTGAATGAGCTGGAATCCACCTTAGACCAGAGCAAGGAATCCATGTATAAGCTGTCCTATGTGGTGCGTGTGACGGCTCCCGACTTGGAAGAACTGAAACGCCGCTGCAATGAGGTGAAAGATTTTTATGACGATTTGAACGTGAAGCTGGTTCGCCCCTTTGGGGATATGCTGGGGCTGCATGGGGAATTTCTCCCTGCCAGCAAACGGTATCTGAACGATTATATCCAGTATGTCACCAGTGACTTCCTTGCTGGTCTTGGCTTCGGGGCAACCCAGATGTTAGGGGAACCGGAGGGCATTTATATCGGGTACAGCCTTGATACAGGAAGAAACGTGTACTTAAAGCCTGCCCTTGCCAGCCAAGGGGTAAAAGGCTCCGTCACCAACGCCCTTGCTGCCGCTTTTGTAGGCTCCCTCGGCGGTGGAAAATCATTCAGCAACAACATGATTGTCTATTATTCCGTACTATTTGGGGCACAGGCACTCATTGTTGACCCGAAAGCGGAACGGGGACGCTGGAAAGAAACCCTGCCGGAAATCGCCCATGAAATCAATATCGTAAACCTGACTTCGGAGGAACAGAACAGGGGCTTACTTGACCCGTATGTGATTATGGAGAACCCAAAGGATTCCGAATCACTGGCAATCGACATCCTGACTTTTTTAACGGGCATTTCCAGCCGTGACGGGGAAAAGTTCCCTGTTCTTCGGAAAGCTATTCGTGCAGTAACAAACAGTGAAGAACGGGGGCTTTTCAAAGTGATTGAGGAACTACGGGCGGAGGGAACCACCATCAGCACCAGCATAGCCGACCATATCGAATCCTTTACGGACTATGACTTTGCACACCTGCTCTTTTCGGATGGGGATGTCACACAGTCCATCAGCCTTGAAAAGCAGCTCAATATCATTCAGGTAGCAGATTTGGTGCTGCCGGATAAGGAAACCTCATTTGAAGAATACACCACAATGGAGCTGCTTTCCGTGGCAATGCTCATTGTAATCAGCACCTTTGCCCTCGACTTCATCCATACCGACCGCAGCGTGTTTAAGATTGTGGATTTGGATGAAGCATGGAGCTTCCTACAGGTGACACAGGGCAAGACCCTTTCTATGAAGCTGGTTCGTGCCGGACGTGCCATGAACGCAGGCGTTTACTTTGTGACACAGAACACGGACGATTTGCTGGATGAAAAGCTGAAAAATAATCTGGGCTTAAAGTTTGCGTTCCGTTCCACAGACATCAACGAAATCAAAAAGACCCTCGCCTTTTTCGGGGTGGATTCCGAAGATGAAAACAACCAGAAGCGGCTCCGTGACTTGGAAAACGGGCAGTGCCTTATCAGTGATTTGTACGGGCGTGTGGGAGTGATACAGTTCCATCCTATCTTTGAAGACCTGTTCCATGCCTTTGATACCAGACCGCCCGTGAGAAAAGAGGTGGAGGAATGAAGATAAGAAAGCCCATCCAGCAAGGGACAGCTCTTATCCCTTGCCGGACAAAGGGAGAAAACTCTTTTAAAAAAATCGGGAGTATAGCAGGAAAAGTGCTTCTGGCACTCCTGCTCATCCTCCTGCTGCTGGCAGTCTTCGGCACAGCCGCCCACGCTGCCGGACTGGTGGATGATACGGTGGACGCTGCCAACGAATACAGCAAATATCCTCTGGACAACTACCAGCTTGATTTTTATGTGGACAGCGGATGGGACTGGCTCCCGTGGAACTGGCTGGACGGTATCGGAAAACAGGTGATGTACGGGCTGTATGCCATCACAAATTTTATCTGGACAATCAGCCTGTACCTTTCCAACGCCACGGGGTATCTGATTCAGGAAGCCTACTCACTGGACTTCATTTCCTCTACGGCGGATTCCATCGGGAAAAATATGCAGACCCTTGCAGGCGTCACCACAGGCGGCTTGTCCTCGGAGGGATTTTATATCGGGTTCCTGCTGATTCTCATTCTGGTGGTGGGGCTTTACGTTGCCTACACAGGGCTTATCAAACGGGAAACCACAAAAGCCATCCATGCCGTTGTCAATTTCGTGGTGGTGTTCGTGCTGTCCGCTGCCTTTATCGCCTATGCTCCTGATTATATCGGGAAAATCAATGAATTTTCCGCAGACATCAGCAATGCCAGCCTGACCCTTGGCACAAAGATTGTGCTGCCGAACTCGGAAAGTCAAGGAAAAGACAGCGTGGATTTGATACGGGACAGCCTGTTTTCCATACAGGTCAAGCAGCCGTGGCTCCTGCTGCAATATGGCAACTCGGATGTGGAAAGCATTGGGGCTGACCGTGTGGAACGCCTGCTCTCAACCAGCCCAGACGAAAACAACGGGCAGGACAGGGAAGAAATCGTGGTGGAGGAAATCGAAGACAGGGAAAATACCAACCTTACCATCACAAAGACCATCAACCGCTTGGGAACCGTCTTCTTCCTGTTCATGTTCAATATCGGTATCTCCGTTTTTGTATTCCTGCTCACGGGGATAATGATTTTTTCACAGGTGCTTTTTATCATCTACGCTATGTTCCTGCCTGTGAGCTTTCTCCTTAGCATGGTTCCCTCTTTTGAGGGGATGTCCAAACGTGCCATTACGAAACTGTTCAATACCATCCTTACCAGAGCCGGAATCACCCTGATTATCACGGTAGCGTTCAGCATTTCCACCATGCTCTACAACCTGTCTGGGGAATATCCGTTCTTCCTGACGGCGTTCTTGCAGATAGTGACCTTTGCCGGAATTTATTTCAAGCTGGGGGATTTGATGGGGATGTTCTCCTTGCAGAGTGGGGATTCCCAAAGCATGGGGAGCCGTATCATGCGAAGACCCCGTATGCTCATGCACGCCCATATGCACCGTTTACAGCATAAGTTAGGACGTTCTGTGGCAGCTCTTGGGGCTGGTACGGCTGCCTACCACGCAGGAAAACAGGCTGGCTCAGACCAGAGAACTGCTTCAACATCTGGTTCTTCCAAACGGACGCAGGCAGACCACAGCAGACCAGACGGACAGGCAGCACCGGAAAAGGAATCCGCATGGAAACGGGCTGGCTCTGTGGTAGGTACGGTGGCAGATACCAAAGATAAGATAGCCGATACTGCCGGACAGCTTCGGGAGCAGGCAAAGGATTTGCCTGTCAATGCAAAGTACGCCCTTTACCACGGGAAAACACAGGTATCAGAGGGAGTACGGAATTTTACCTCCAGCGTGACCCAGACCCGAACTGCCAGAGCCGAACAGCGGAACGCACAGGCAGAAAGCCGCAGACAGACCATTGCAGAACGCAGGGCGGAACTGGAACAGGCAAAACAGCCGCAACAGACAGCTTCCGAATCCCCCAAAGGGGCGGCTCCCGTCCATGAACGCCCTGTTACTGCAAAGCAGCCAGAAGATTTCCGACATCATGCAGATACCACTCATACAGGAAAACCAGCCATGCAGCCAGTTTCCCCATCCATCAGGGAACGGGGACAGGTTCCTTATGGGGGAACTGTGGCAGAACGTTCTTCGGTTCCGGTAGTAAAGGCAGCTTCCATCCACTATGAACAGACACCGCCTGTAAGGGCAGAACGCCAGATAGTCCCTCCGGCTTCCCCAGACAAACCAGAGGAAAGACAAAAGACAACTACTCCACCTGCTGCTCCCCGTCCGGCAAGACCTGTCCAGAACGATACGGCTCCTGTGATACCGGAAAGAAAACGGGCTGCCCCTGTGGTAAAAGAATCGAACTTTACCATCCGGCGTACCACCGCCAGAAAGGAGTGGACAAAAACGGTAACGGCGGCTGCCAAACAGAAGAAAGGGGAGAAACCATGAAGTTAAGACACCTTTTCTTTGCCTGTTCCGGCGTGTTCGTGATGATGTTCTCCCTGCTCCTTTTGGTGGTGATTGTCTTCTCTGATGAGGAAGACGGAGGAAGCGGCGGAAACCTTATCTATGGGGGCGTGAGCGTATCACAGGAAGTCCTCGCCCATAAGCCTATGCTGGAAAAGTATGCAAGGGAATATGGCATAGAGGAATACTTAAATGTGCTGCTCGCCATCATTCAGGTGGAATCCGGCGGCACGCTGGAAGACGTTATGCAGTCCTCGGAATCTCTGGGGCTTCCCCCGAACTCCCTTAGTACAGAAGAATCCATCAAACAGGGCTGCAAGTATTTCTCGGAACTGCTCGCAGCGGCAGAAACAAAAGGCTGTGACTTAAACAGTGTGATTCAATCCTATAATTACGGCGGCGGTTTCCTAGACTATGTGGCAGGACACGGAAAAAAATACACCTTTGAACTGGCAGAGAGCTTCGCAAGGGACAAATCCGGCGGAAAGAAAGTCACCTACACCAACCCTGTTGCGGTAGAGAAAAACGGGGGCTGGCGGTATTCCTACGGGAATATGTTCTATGTCCTTTTGGTATCGCAATATCTGACCGTGGCACAGTTTGATGATGAAACGGTGCAGGCTATCATGGAGGAAGCCTTAAAGTATGAGGGCTGGACGTATGTGTATGGGGGCGATTCCCCCTCCACGTCCTTTGACTGTTCGGGACTGGTGCAGTGGTGCTATGGCAAGGCAGGAATCGCCCTGCCACGGACAGCACAGGAACAGTATAATGTGACGCAGCACATCCCCCTGTCCGAAGCAAAAGCAGGGGATTTGGTCTTTTTCCACTCCACCTACAACGCCGGAACCTATATCACCCATGTGGGGCTGTATGTGGGGAATAACCGGATGTACCATGCCGGAAATCCCATTGGTTACGCAGACCTGACAGGCTCCTACTGGCAACAGCACCTTGCCGGAGCCGGACGAATCAAACAATAAGAAAGGATGAACCGATATGATTCAGATTAGAAAAGAGGATAACCAGAAAAAGCAGAAAGAAAAGAAACTGAAAGTCTACAAAGTCAATACCCATAAAAAAACCGTGATTGCCCTGTGGGTGCTGCTGGCGATGAGCTTCCTGTTTGCCGTCTATAAGAATTTCACGGCAATAGACATTCATACTGTCCATGAAACCAAAGTGATTGAGGAAACCATCCTCGACACCCACAAGATAGAGAATTTTGTGGAGAATTTCGCAGAAGTCTACTATTCATGGGAACAGTCCGCCGCTTCCATTGATAACCGGACAAACGCTTTAAAAGGGTATCTCACCGGAGAGCTGCAAACCCTGAATGTAGATACTGTCCGAAAAGACATCCCCGTATCATCTGCCCTAACCGACTTCCAGATATGGGAAATCACAGAAGAAAAGGAGCAGCATTATCAAGTGACCTATACGGTGGAACAACGTATCACAGAGGGGGAATCCAGTAAAACTGTCCGTTCCGCCTATCAGGTGACGGTTTATGTGGACGGCTCTGGAAACCTGACGATTGTCCAGAACCCAACCATTACCAGCGTTCCCGTAAAATCCGGCTACACCCCAAAAGCAGTACAAAGTGACGGTACGGTGGATTCTATCACCACGGAGGAAATCAACGAATTTCTCACCACCTTTTTCAAGCTGTACCCTACGGCAACCGCAAAGGAGCTAACCTATTATGTGAATGAGGGTGTGCTGAAACCTGTGGGAAAAGAATATATTTTCTCAGAACTGGTAAATCCGGTCTACAACCGAAACGGAAATCAGGTGACAGCTTCCCTTGCAGTGAAATATCTGGATAACCAGACCATGACAACACAGGTATCACAGTTTGACCTTGTGCTGGAAAAGAACGG
>OGPY01002449.1_pt1 | contig 11451 bp, 7 predicted proteins | sample 1553121 | NCBI WGS metagenome assembly OGPY01 (sample SAMEA2580004, study PRJEB22360) | human gut metagenome
GCTTGAGCAGCATCGTGTTCTTCCCGGGCAAGGCGGCCAACGCCGGCGGCGTGGCCACCTCCGGTCTGGAGATGTCCCAGAACTCCGAGCGCCTCTCCTGGACCTTCGAGGAAGTGGACGCGAAGCTCAAGGGCATCATGGTGAGCATCTTCCACGCCATCGACGACGCCGCCAAGCGCTACGGGCACGAGGGCAACTACGTCATGGGCGCCAACATCGCCGGCTTCGAGAAGGTCGCCAACGCCATGATGGCCCAGGGCATCGTGTAGGAAGAGCCGCTCGCTGACGTTACGAACGACCTGTGGGTCACGTGAAAAGAACCCCGGTGAGAACGAACCGGGGTTCTTTTGCGTTCTAGAGGCCGGCCTGCTGCTTGCAGTCGGCGAGGGCCTCGGCGACGGCGGTCTGCTGCTTGCAGCTGGCGGGGATCTTCGAAACTGCGATCGAGTAAAACAAAAAAAGCACATTTTCCAACTTGTATGAGACGAGAAGTAAGGGGGTGTGGAATGCGGAAATAGAGTTTTACCAGTTCAAACGCTTGCCAATTTTCATACTTCATTTACGGAGCAATCAGTTTTAATCAGGTATCTTGGAAAATGTGCTATTTTGGACTCGCCTATTTGGAAAACATGCTTTTTTGAAAGCGGGAAATCGCGAACATGCTGAATCTGACCAAAAAAGCACGATTTCCAAGATGCACAGCAAAAACCTGCGCACAACAGGAAGGGCGCCCCTGATGAGGCGCCCTTCTGCGATTTAGTTGGTTGTGCGGTTAAGCCACGTGCAAGTTTTCCTTGCTTGGGGCCTAGTACATTCCGCCGCCGCCCTGCATGCCGGCAGCCAGAGCGCTCAGATCGGGGCCCTCCTTAGGGATCTCGTTGATGGTGGCCTCGGTGATGAGGATGAGAGCCGCCACGGAGGCCGCGGACTGCAGCGCCGTGCGGGTCACCTTCACCGGGTCGTTCACGCCCATCTCGATCATGTTGCCGTACTCGCCGTTGGCGCAGTTCAGGCCCTCGCCCTTCGGCAGGCTCTTGACCTTCTCCACCACGACGGAGCCCTCGAAGCCAGCGTTCTGGGCGATGGCGCGCATCGGGGCCTCGATGGCCTTGCGGATGATGTCGATGCCGACTTCCTCGTCCTTGTCGTCGGCCTTGACGGCGTCCAGGGCGCCGATGGCGTCCACGAGCGCCACGCCGCCGCCGGCGACGATGCCCTCTTCCACGGCCGCGCGAGTCGCCTGCAGGGCGTCCTCGATGCGGGACTTCTTCTCCTTCAGCTCGGACTCGGTGGCAGCACCCACCTTCAGCACGGCAACGCCGCCGGAGAGCTTCGCCAGACGCTCTTGGGCCTTCTCGCGGTCGAAGTCGGAATCGACGCGCTCGAGCTCGGCACGGATGATCTGGATGCGGTTCTCGATGTCCTCCTTCTTACCGGCGCCGTCGACGATAAGGGCGGTGTCCTTGGTGACCTTCACGGTCTTGGCGGTGCCGAGCATCTCCATCGTGGCATCGGCCATGGTCATGCCGAAGTCCTTGTCGATGACCTGGGCACCGGTGACCACAGCGATGTCCTCGAGGATGCGCTTGCGGCGATCGCCGAAGCCGGGGGCCTTGATGGCCACGACGTTCAGGGTGCCGCGCAGACGGTTCAGCAGGATGGTGGACAGAGCCTCGCCCTCGACATCCTCAGCCACGATGAACAGCGGGCGCTGGGCGCGCATGACTTCCTCCAGCAGCGGAACCATGTCCTGGATGGAGTTGATCTTCATGTCGGTCAGCAGGATGAAGGGATCCTTCAGCACCGCTTCCATCTTCTCCATGTCGGTGGCCATGTAGGGGGAGATGTAGCCGCGCTCGTACTGCATGCCCTCGACGATGTCCATGTCGATGCCGAAGATGGTCTGGGACTCCTCCACGGAGATGGCGCCGTCGTTGCCCACGGCGTCCATGGCCTCGGCGATCTTGTCGCCGATGGCGGCGTCGCCGGCGGAGATGCGGCCGACGTTGGCAATCTGCTCCTTGGTGGACACCGGGGTGGCGTCGGCCTTGATGGCGGCCACGATGGGGCGGATGTTCACGAGCGACTGCGGCGTGATCTCGTCGGGTTCCTGCATGGACATGCGCTCGCGCACCACGCGCTCCATACGCGACAATCCGATGCGGAACTGGTTCTGGATCAGCTCGCCCACGGAACGGATGCGGCGGTTGCCGAAGTGGTCGATGTCGTCGGTGACGAAGCCCTCGTCGCCGTTGTGCAGACCGATGATGTAGCGCATCGTGCGGATGATGTCCTCATTGGTCAGCGTGGAGGAGTCGTTCTCCTCGGGGGTGAAGCCGAGCTTCTTATCCATCTTGTAGCGACCGACCTTGGCCAGGTCATAGCGCTGCGGATTGAAGAACAGGCCGTCGAGCAGCGTGCGGGCGGAATCGATCGTCGGCGGCTCGCCGGGACGGAAGCGCTTGTACAGCTCGATGAGCGACTCTTCCTTGGTGGTGGCGGGGTCGCGGTCGAGCGTGCGCAGCACCATCTCGGAGGAGCCCAGAAGCTCGATGATCTCCTCGCGGGTCTCGGCCAGGCCGAGGGCGCGCACGAGCAGGGTGGCCGGCTGCTTGCGCTTGCGGTCGATGCGCACGGAGAGCAGGTCGCGCTTATCGGTTTCAAACTCGAGCCAGGCGCCACGGGAAGGGATGACCTTCGCGTTGTAGATGGTCTTGTCGGAGGTCTTGTCGCGCTCGGAGGCGAAGTACACGCCCGGGGAGCGCACGAGCTGGGAGACGACCACGCGCTCGGTGCCGTTGATGATGAAGGTGCCGCGCGGCGTCATGAGCGGGAAGTCGCCCATGAACACCTCCTGCTCCTTGATCTCGCCGGTCTCACGGTTGATGAAGCGGATCTCCACAAAGAGCGGCGCCTGATAGGTGACGTCCTTCTCCTTGCATTCGTCCACCGTGTACTTGGGCTCGCCGAACTCGTGCTTACCGAATTCCACGCACATGTCGCCGGTGTTGTTCTCAATCGGGCACACATCGGCGAACGCCTGGGCCAAGCCCTCGTTCTTGAACCAGTCGAAGCTTTCCGTCTGGATAGCGATCAGGTTCGGGACGTCCATGACGTCGGGAATCTTCGCGAAGCTTCGGCGATCCCTGTAAAGGCTGGTGGGAGCGGATTTCTTATCCATTGCCACGAGGCTGTTCCTCCTTCACGTCCATCGCAAATCTGCAAAAAAGTTGCAATTTGCTAAAATACTACGGCGTGAAGACCAAGTCAAGAAAAATTTTTACAAGCCATGGAAATTTTCTGGAAAATAGGGCTGGAACAGGACTTTGTTGCAGAAAGAAAAGCCGGGAAGCGAACCTCCCGGCTTGATACATTACAGATGCTGAACGAGAAGTGCAGGCAGCTTGCTAGTTCCCCGCCGCCCGGGCGGCCTCGTAGGCTTCCACGAGCTTCTTCGTCACGTCGGCTGGCGCTTGCTCGTAGCCTTCCAGCGTGAGCGTGTAGGAGCCAGAGCCGCGGGTCATGGAGCGCAGATCCTTCGTGTAGTTGATGACCTCGGCGTAGGGCGCGCGCATCTTGATGATGGTCTCGCCGGCCGCAAAACCCGCGTCGGTGCCCACGATGCGGCCTCGGCGCGTGGAGATGTCGCCCATGATGGTGCCGGCGTACTCCTCGCCCACCGTCACGTCGAGGTTCGCCATGGGCGGGCGGACGAAGACGTTCCGCCGGGGCGCGATGGACGCGATGACCGCCCCGCCGTTCTCGGTCTCCAGCGTCACCACGTCGCCCGCTACGGGGGTGATCTTCTGCTTGCGGAAGATGCCCCGGGGCTTGCACTCCACGACACCTTCCGACGTCTTAACGTAATAAAATCCGCCGATGCCTTTTGTGATATAACCTGTCATACCTACTCCTTTAGCCCAGCCAGGACGTCCACCAGTCGCTGAGACCGCCGCCGGTGGAAGAAGACGAGCTGGCGCCGGTGCTCTCGCTGGAAGAGCTGCTGCCCCCGAAGAGGCCGCCCAACCAGCCGCCGGAGCCGTCGCTGCTGGCGGTGCTCTCGCTGGGTGCTTCGGGTTCCGGTGCAGGCTCAGGGCCTGCGCTGACCACGACGCTGACCCGGGTGTTCAGCTTGGCCGATGCGCCCTCGCCGGGGTTCTGGCTGATGATGCTGCCCACGGGCTGGTCGCTGTACTGCTCGGTCTGGCTGCCCAGACCCAGTTTCCGCTGCACCAGCAGGGTGCGGGCATCAGCGGTGCTCATGCCGGTCAGCGAGGGCACCTTGGTGGTGGTTGCCACCTGCGGGCGGCTGATATACATCACCACAGTGCTGCCTGCAGCCACCTGACTGCCCGCCGCCGGGTCGGTGCGGATCACCGCGCCGGATGCCACAGAGGTATCCACAGCCTGCGTTACCAGCACCGAGACACCCAGCTCCTTGAGCTGCTGCTCTGCATCGGCCTGCACATAGTTGGTCAGGTCCGGCACGGTAACGTACTGGGTGCCAAGGCTCACAGTCAGGGTCACATTCTGGCCCTCGCGCACCGTGCGGCCGGACACCGGCGACTGCTTATAGATATAGCCCGCCGCATAGTTACTGTTGTACTCCTGCTCCCAGGTAACGCTGATCTGGCCGGAGACCACCTGCTCGGTGGCAGCAGCCTCGTCCTGCGTCATGCCGATATAATCGCCCAGCGTGATATCGGCCTTGTTGTTCATCAGGTTGGAGGAATCGTTCAGGATCATCCAGCACAGCGCAAGGCACGCCAGTGCAAATGCAATGGTAATGCCGAACAGTGCCGGCAGGAAGATGGTGCGCTTTTTCTGGCGCGGTGCGGCCTTTTTGCCGCGGGGCGCAGGCTTTTCGGCCTGACGGTTTGCACGGTTCTGGTTCATGGTACGTTTCACCACCTTTTCGGGAGCATCTTCTGTAATATACTTGTACTCGAACATCACGGAGGGGTTGTGCACGTAGGTGTCCAGCGCATCCAGCATTTCGCGGGCGGATGCGTAGCGGTTCTGCGGCAGCTTTGCCATGGCCTTTTCGGTGATCTCCACCAGTGCATTCGGCACCTCCGGCGCGATCTCGTGCAAAGACTTCGGCTGATCGGAGATCTGCTTGATGGCAACTTCCACCATGTCGTCTGCATCAAAGGGCAGATGACCGCTGAGCATCTCGTACATCATCACGCCCACCGAGTAGATATCGCTGGTGCAGTCGGTCTCATCGCCCTTGGCCTGCTCCGGGCTGATATAGTGCACGCTGCCCATGGCCTTGCCGCTCAGCAGCTGGTTCTCGGCACGGGAGATGCGCGCAATGCCAAAATCCATCATGCGCAGCTGGCCGTTGTCCAAAAGCATGATGTTCTGGGGCTTGATGTCCCGGTGCACCACACCGTTGGCGTGGGCATGTTCCAGCGCCTTTAAGATCTGGGAGATGAAATGCACGGTCTCCCGGTTGGTCAGCCTGCCGCCGCGCTGGTTAAGGTACTCGCGCAATGTCATGCCGTCCACATATTCCATCACGATATACTGCAGATCATCATTCACCGATACATCGTACACTTTTACGATGTTGGGGTGGTTCAGCAGCGAGATGGCCTTGGATTCATTTTTAAAGCGGCGCACAAGGTCCGGGTCGTGCATATACTCCTGCCGCAGCACCTTTACCGCCACCACGGTACCGGCAGGCACCGGGCCGTTGTGCCCCAGCATGACCGCCTTGTAGACGTTCGCCATGCCGCCGGAGCCGATCAGCTCCCGCACCTCATACAGGCCGTCCAGCTTTTTGCCGATCAGGTTATCCATGGTGCACCTCCGTAGGCTCCACAGCCAGCAGCAGGGCGGTGATGTTATCCGGGCCGCCGTTCTCGTTGGCCGTGCGGATCAGAATGTCCGGCAGGTCGTAGAACCCGCCGGTGCGCAGCAGCTGTTCCAGCTGTTCTCTGGGCACGGCATTGGTCAGGCCGTCCGAGCACAGCAGCAGGATATCCCCTTTCTGCAGCGGTGCGGTGGTGAACTCCGAGTCCAGCCGGTAGTCCACGCCCAGCGCCTTGGTGATGATGTTCTTCTGAGGGTGGTGCTCGGCTTCCTCCACGGTAATGGTGCCACAGTCCACCAGCTCCTGCACATAGGAGTGGTCGTGGGTGAGCTGGGCAAGCCTGCCGTCCCGGTACAGGTACGCCCGCGAGTCGCCTGCATGACACAGGAACACCTTGCCGCCGCGCACCAGTGCGCACACAGCCGTGGTGCCCATGCCCGCCAGCGATTCCTCACGCAGGGCCTTCTGGAACACAAAGCGGTTGGCGCTGAGCAGGCTCTTTTTCAAAAAGGTCTCCTCTTCGCCGGGCAGGCACTTGGAAGCATACTGCTCCTGAAAGCAGCGCTCGATCACATCGCACGCGCTCTGGCTGGCTTCCCTGCCGCCGCGTGCACCGCCCATGCCGTCGCATACCAGCAGCCATGCGGCATCGCCGGGCAGTTCTCCTGCGCGATAATCGTCCTGATTATCCTGCCGGACCCTGCCGACATCCGTTTTTCCTGCAAGTTTCATAGGCTTCTCCCTTTAATATTTACGCTTTCCCGTTCATTTCGTCACGGCGCAGCTGGCCGCATGCGGCGCTGATCTCGCTGCCAAGGCGGCGGCGCACCGTAGCGTTCACGCCAAGGCTCTCCAGCTTCTGCTGGAAGCGGTGCACGTTGGCTGCATCGGTGGCCGAGTACGGGCTGCCGTCCACCGGGTTGATGGGGATGAGGTTGACGTGAGCGCCCATCCCCCGGATGAGGTCGGCCAGCTGTCTGGCGCAGGCATCGGAGTCGTTGACCCCCCGCACCATGGAGTACTCGAAGCTCACTCTCCGGCCCGTCGTCTCCTGATACCGGCGCACGGCCTGCATCAGCACCTCCACGGGGTAGGCGTCGTTCACGGGCATCATGCCGCTGCGGATGTCGTTGTTGGGGGCGTGGAGGGAGACGGAGAGGGTGAGCTGGAGCTTCTTCTCGGCCAGCTGGTCAATTTTCGGCACGAGGCCGCAGGTGGAGAGGCTGATGTTCCGCATCCCGATGTTCACCCCCTCGGGGGACGAGATGTTCTCGAGAAAGCGCATGACTTCGTCGAAGTTATCCAGCGGCTCCCCAATGCCCATCAGCACGATGTGGGAGATGCGCTCTCCGATGTCCTTCTGGGCGGTGTAAATTTCGGAGCATATCTCGCCCGCCTCGAGGTTGCGCACCCGGCCCGCCTGGGTGGAGGCGCAGAAGCGGCAGCCCATCCGGCAGCCCACCTGGGTGGACACGCAGACCGTGTTGCCGTAGTGGTAGCGCATGACGACGGTCTCGATGCAGTTGCCGTCGGCCATCCGCAGCAGGTACTTCACGGTGCCGTCCTTGGCCTCCTGCCGCCGCTCGATGATGGGCGCGGCGATGTAAAATGCCTCCTCGAGCTTTGCCAGCAGGGCTTTGGGCTGGTCGGTCATGGCCGAAAAGTCGGTCACGAGCTTCTGGTGGACCCAGTGGAAAATCTGCTTGGCCCGGAAGCCGGGCTGGCCCATCGCTTTCAGCTCCGCTGTCAGCTGTTCCAGCGTCAGGGAGGATATACAGCGTTTAGTCTCCATGAAAATCTCCTTTTGTCAGGAATCACGTTTCTGCATCGCGCAGAGGAAAAAGCCGTCCATGCCGGTGCGGGTGGGGACGGAAAGCGCACCCCAGTCCCCCACCGTCATCCCGGCCGGGAAACGGACGTCCGGCGTCACCACCCGGAACTCCGGGTGTCGGCCCACGAAGGCCCGCACCTGCTCTTCGTTCTCGGCAGGGTCGATGGTGCAGGTGGAGTAGACCAGACGCCCGCCCTCTTTCAGGTGGGCGGCGGCTGTATCCAGAATGGCCGACTGGGTGGCCAATAATTCATCGTGACGCGCTTTTTCGAGGGTCTTGTAGCGGATGTCCGGCTTCTTGGCGAGGATGCCGAGGCCGCTGCAGGGGGCGTCTACCAAAATAGCGTCCGCCATCGGCAAATCGGCGTCGGCCTTTGTGCCGTCGGAGACCCGGGGCTCCACGTGGGCAAACCCCATCCGCTCCACGGCCTTGCGGATCAGCTGGACGCGGTTCTCGCTGACGTCGCAGCTCACCAGCCGCCCTTCGTCCCCCATCTCCTCGATGAGGAGCAGGCTCTTGCCGCCGGGGGCGGCGCAGAGATCGAGGACGGTATCGCCGGGCTTTGCCTCCACGCAGAGGGCGGCAAGCTGGCTGGCCTGCCCCTCCACGTGGAAATATCCGTCCCGGAAAAGCCCGCTCTCCGCCGGGCTGCCCTCGAAGCGGGCCAAGACGCTGCCCGGCAGGAGGCCCGGGGCGGCGGTCTTCGCGCCCGAGGCCAGCAGCTTTTCGCAGAGGGCTTCCGGCGTCCCTTTCAGGGGGTTGGCCCGGAGGCTGGTCAGGCCGCCGTCGGCGGTGTGGGTCAGGATGTCCAGCGCCTCGTCGGGGTAGTGTTGGTGGAGGAAGGCTGCCACGTTCCGGCCCGCCGAGCCCAGCACCATTAGCCGCTCCACCTCGTCGGCAAAGACGGCAGAGCCGAGGTCATAGCCGATGGCCCGGCGCAGCACGGCGTTCACGAGGCCGGAGGCGCTGGCTTTTCGGAAGGTGCGGGTCAGCTTGACGGCCTCATTGACCGCCGCCGAGGCAGGCACCTGCATATAGCGGGCCTGCGCCAGCGCGGCGCGGAGGATTTCCCGCACCTGCGGGTCGAGCCTGGCAAGCCCTTTGGGCAAAAACTGGCTCAGGATATAGTCCAGCGTCCCCCGATGCTCCAGCACGGTGTAAAATATCGCGCTGGCAAATGCTTTCTCGCGGCCCTCCAGCCTCTGGCGGCGCAGCTCTGCGTCGAGGATGAGGTTTGAAAAGCCGTCCTGCTCCTGCCGCACCAGCGCCGCCACCGCCGCCCCGCGGGGGTTCGGGCCGCTCACAGGCTGTCCCCCGCCCTGAGGCGGAGACCGGCGGCGAAGGAGGTGCCGTCCATGGGCTTCTTGCCCTCCGGCACGACGTGCAAAAGCTGGACAGCGCCCTCACCGCAGGCCACGGTCAGAGGCTTGGTGGCGAGGACAGTGCCGGCGGCTTCGCCGTGGCTTTCCGCCACGCGGCACTCCATCACCTTGACCTTCTTGCCGCCCGCCGTCACGAACCATGCCCCGGGCCAGGGGTTCATGCCCCGCACCCAGTTGTGGATGTGGTCGGCGCTGTCGGTCAGATGGAACTGGGCCATCTCCTTGCTCAGCATGGGGGCGACGGAAGCGTTCTCGTGGGCCTGAGGCTCTGCCTTGAGCGTCCCGGCTGCGATGGCAGGCAGGGTCTCACAGAGCACCCGTGCGCCTACGGCAGCGACCCGGTCGAACAGCTGACCGCTGGTCTCCTCGGGGTCGATTTTGATTCTCTCGCAGGCCAGCACGTCGCCGGTGTCGAGGCCCTCGTCCATCTGCATGATGGAGACGCCCGTCTCGGCGTCGCCGTTCAGCACCGCCCACTGCACGGGGGCGCTGCCCCGGTATTTCGGCAGCAGGGAGACGTGGAGGTTGATGCAGCCGTATTTCGGCGCTTCCAGCACCGATCTGGGCAAGATGCAGCCGTAGGCCACCACCACGATGAGCTCAGGAGCCAGCGCCCGGATGTTCTCGTCCTCGCCGCCGTCCCGCAGGGTGCGGGGCTGAAAGACGGGGGTGCCGTGGGCCAGCGCCACCTCCTTCACCGGGGGTGCGGTGAGCACCTGCTTGCGGCCCACGGGCTTATCGCGCCGGGTGTAGACCCCGCAGATGTCGTGGCCCGCCTCATACAGGGCTTTCAGGCAGTCCGCCGCAATATCCGGCGTCCCCATGAACAGAATGCGCATCAGTCGTTCTCCTTCTTCTTGGCGGCAGCGGCGCGGCCCTCCTCGGTGTCCTCATAGAAGAACTCGCTGGACTCCATGATGGTGATGCCGTCCAGATGGTCGTTCTCGTGCTGGATGCAGCGGGCCAGCAGGCCCTCGGCTTCCAGCTCGAACCACTCGCCGTTCCGGTCCTGTGCGCGGACCTTGACGGCTGCGGGGCGGGTCACGGCGCCGTTGTGGCCCGGGAAGGACAGGCAGCCCTCGTAGGCGGTCTCCTCGTCCTCCGACACGGCGAGGATCTCGGGGTTGACGAAGTCGATGAACTTGTACTCGTAGTTTTCGGGAATTTCTTCGGGGGCGTCGGTGGTGTCCCACACCACGAAGACGCGGCGCAGCATCCCCACCTGGGGGCCTGCGAGACCCACGCCGTCGGCGGCGATCATCGTCTCGCGCATATCGTCCAGCAGGGTAGCCAGACGGTCATCAAAGGTGGTGACGGGGCGGCAGACCTTGTTCAGGATGGGATCGCCCTCTTTTACAATGTTACGGATTGCCATTTATGGTACCTCCAAATCAGATGTCACCGTCCGAGTGCAGGTCCACCGCAACGGTGGCCTTGGACGGAAGTTTTTCCTGTTCGTATCTTTCCAGTGTGCTGCGCACGAGGTCGCGGAAGCGGCGGTCGTTGCGGCACTTGATGGTAAGTTTGTAGCGGTAGGTGTCGTTGATTTTTTCAATGCTGCCGGGCGTGGGGCCAAGCACCCGCAGCGGCAGGTCCGGCTGTTTTGCCGCCTGCTGGCCCAGCAGGGCCGCAAAGCGCGCCGCCGCCCGTGCCACCTCGATCTCCTTTGCGCCTGCAAAGCCAATGACGCACAGCCCGCAGAAGGGCGGGTACAGGCCCAGCTTGCGGTAGGCGATCTCCTGCTCAAAAAAGGCATCGTAGTCCTGCGCGGCGGCAAGGTTCAGCACCGGGTTATCGGGGTCGGTGGTCTGGATGATGGCAAAGCCCGGGTCTTTGGCCCGTCCGCTGCGGCCCACCACCTGCGTGATGAGGCTGAACACATTCTCATACGCGCGGAAGCCCTGCGCAAACAGCAGCGAGTCGATGCCCAGCACGCCCACAAGGGTCACATCCTCAAAATCCAGTCCCTTGGCCACCATCTGGGTGCCCACCATGATGTCATATTCGTGGTTCGCAAACCTTGCCAGCAGCTTTTCGTGGGCATCCTTTGCGGCAGTGGAATCCTGATCCATGCGCAGCACCCGCGCATCCGGGAACAGCTTTGCCAGCTCTTCCTCGGCTTTTTGGGTGCCGAAGCCCCGGTACTGCAGCATGCCGCCGCAGGTGGGGCAGACGGTGGGCGGTTCCATCTGGCTGCCGCAGTAGTGGCACAATACCTTGTGCGCCGCTTTGTGGTACACCATCGGCACGCTGCACTTTGTGCACTTGAGCACCTCGCGGCAGTCCTCGCACTGGGCCATGGTCTGGTAGCCCCGGCGGTTCAGCAGCAAAATGGTCTGCTTGCCTGCATCCAGATTGCGGCGGATGGCATCTTCCAGCGACAGACTGATCTCCCGCGGGGTGCCTGCCGCCAGCT
>OGPY01002451.1_pt1 | contig 11432 bp, 10 predicted proteins | sample 1553121 | NCBI WGS metagenome assembly OGPY01 (sample SAMEA2580004, study PRJEB22360) | human gut metagenome
GGCCAGCACGAAAGGCCTGGCCCCCGCCTGCCTGAATTTGTCGAGGCTCGTTTCGGTCCCCAGCGCCGTCATGGCCATCGTCAGCATGAAGGTATCAACGTACTCGATGGTCCCGTTGAGCGGAATTTCCCGGACCGTCTCCACCCCGCAAAGGCTTTGCAGCAGCGAATTGAGACCGATGATCCCGATGAACCCGAAGGCGAACCACGGCACGGCGATCCTGCGTTTTCCCGTTTCGCCCCCGGATTCCTTCCGGCGGCCCGCCAGCACGAAGCCCATGATCACGAGCACGGGCGCGAGCAGCATGACGCGGATCATCTTGGTGATGGTGGCCGTTCCGGCGATCCCCAGCGCATCGGTGGGGTCCATCGCGTTGCCCGCCCCGGCCACGTGGGCCACCTCGTGCAGCGTGCTGCCCGTGTAGACGGCCACTTCCGTGTCGGTCATCCCGTTGAGCATGCCCGTGCGGTACATGACCGGATAGAGAAACATCGAGAGGGTTCCGAAAATGACGACCGTGGAGACGGCGATGGCGGTTTTGTACCCCTCGCACTTCACCACCGGCTCGGCCCCCAGCACAGCCGCCGCGCCGCAGATGGCGCTGCCCGTCGAAGTCATCAGCGCCGTGTCGCGATCGATCTTCAGCAGGCGGCCCAGCAGAACGCCCCCCAGAATGGTGACCGTCACGACGATCAGGTCCACGACGACGGCCGGCACGCCCACGGCCGCCACCTGGGCCAGCGTCAGGCGGAACCCGTAGAGGACGATGCCCCAGCGCAGCACCTGCTTCGTGCAGAACCGGATGCCCGGGACCCAGGTTTCGGGCAGCCGGTTGCGCAGGCTGTTGGCGTAGAGCATGCCCAGCACGATGCCGACGATCAAGGGGCTGAACGAGAGCCGTCTGACAACGGGGATTTCGGCGATGTAAAATGCCGCGAACGAAAACAGCGCGATCAGGAGAATTCCGTGCAGGGTGTTCGCCCTGTTACCTTTTTCCAACATATCCTTGCAATTTTAATGACGACCGATAACTTTTGCTTCATTGCGACGGCAAAGGTCGCATCTTTTATCGGGATACGAAACAAGATTTGGTTATCCGGGATAACCTGAAGTTATGACGCAGGGATAAGGAAACCGGGGGCCGGCAATCAGAAATCCGCCCGGGCGAAGTCGATGAACCGCCGCGCCAGACGCGCAGGTTCGGCTTCGGCATGCACGAAAACGAAATCGCGGGAGAGCGTCAGCCCCTCGATGTCGACGATCCGCAGCGCGCCGCTGCGCAGTTCATCCACCACCGAAATCACCGATACGATGGCCATGGCGTCGCTGTTGCGGACGAAGGCCTTGATCCCCTCGGTCGACCCGAGGCGCATCGTCACATCGAACTGCGAGAGACGGATGCCTCTGGCCGCAAGGGCCGCGGCGATCACTTCGAGCGTCCCCGAGCCGCTTTCGCGCAACACCAGCGGGATGCGCGGCAGCTCCTCGGGCGTCACCGTCTCCCGGCGGGCGTATTTCCCGCCCGGACGGGCCACCAGCACCAGTTCGTCGGGCCTGAAAAGCGTGTAGTGCAGCCCCTGCCGGCGGCTGAGGCTCTCGACCAGCCCCAGATCCACGGCATGTTCGCCCAACGCCTGCTCAACCTCGGCGCTGTTGCCCGACGACATCGAGACCCGCACCCCGGGAAAGCGCGCCGTGAAGTGCGCCAAAATCGGCGGAAGGAGGTACTGCGCGATGGTCGTGCTGGCCCCGAGGCGGAGTTCGCCCCCGGTCTGGTCGGCGCAGAGGCTCATCTCGTATTCGAGGCGGCGGTAGTCGTCGAGAAGCCGCCCGGCCGCCTCCAGCATCGTACGCCCCGCATCGGTCAGCTCCAGACGGCTGCCGCGGCGGGTGAAAAGCTGCACCTTATAACGGGATTCCAGCTCGCCGACATGCTTGCTGACGGCGGGCTGCGAAATGTAGAGTTGTTCGGCGGCCCGGGTGAAACTCAACGTCCGGGCCGCGGCGATAAAGACCTTGAGGCGGAAATCGTCCATAAGGCGTCAGCCCAGATGCCCTTCGTCGGCGAACTCCCTGACCGAACGGACGTAGTGGTCGATGGTCTCCTGCATCGAGACGAACGACTTGCCCCCCGCGGCGTTCTTGTGGCCGCCGCCGCTGAAATACTTCCGGGCGAAGAGGTTGACGTCGACGTCGCCCCGCGAGCGCAGCGACACGCGGATGAATTTGCGGTGGGCGAGAAACATGGCCGACATCTTGACCTTTTTGATCGTGAGGGCGTAGTTGACGAATCCCTCGCTGTCGCCCTGCTGGAACTGAAAGCGGCGCATCTCGTTCTCCAGCAAGGACATGTAGGCCACCGTCCCGTCCTGGATCACCTCCATCTTGCGGTTGATGGCATAGCCGAACAGCCGCGCGCGGCCCTCGGTATAGGCGTTGTAGACGCTGTTGTGAATGTCGGGGATCGAGATGCCCTTCTCGACCAGCACGGCCACGGCGCGGAACAGCTCCGGGGTGAGGAACGAGAAGGCGAAATTGCCCGTGTCGGTCATCATGCCCACGTAGAGCGACTCGGCCATGCGGCGTGTGATAGCCCCGGCGCCGCACATCGCCTCGACGATGCTGTACACCAGAAAACACGTGCTCGACGAATCGGGATGCGAGAACATCAGGTCGAAGCCCTCGTCGGGCGAGAGGTGATGGTCGATCAGCACGCGGCGGGCCGTGGTGTTGGCCGCGATGGTGTCGCTGAGGATTTCGAGCCGCGAAACGGCGTTGAAATCGAGGCAGAAAATCATGTCGGCCTCCGCGATGGCGCGCCGTGCGCGCCCTTCGGTGTCGGTCTTGAAGATCACCACCTCGTCGATCCCGGGCATCCAGTCGAGGAAATAGGGATATTTATTGGGCACGACGCAGGTCACCGCATGTCCCATCGTACGCAGGACCTCGGCCCATGCGAGCGACGATCCGACGGCGTCGCCGTCGGGGTTGGTGTGGGAGACGACGACGATGCGCTGCCCGGGTCGGGCGAGCATCTCCCGCAGACGTTCGATATGTTCTTTCGATAACTTCATTCGGGTTGGTCCGCATTGGTGGACCCGACAAAGATAGAAAAAAACAGGCGATAAACCAACCGGCCTACCGGATATTCAGCAGCACGAGGTTGTCGAGCACGGTTCGCTGGGCCGTACGCTGGAGATATTCGGCCTGCTCGGCCGGAAGCTCCGCGGTAAAGGCCGTCTGGTAGGGACGCTGGAGGATCGTCGTGAAAATGACGTTGGCAGCCAGATAGCTGCCCGGAACCGCGGGATGGTAGCAGTCGGGCCGGTAGAGGATGCAGTCGGGACGCTCGCTGCGCACCGCGCGCCACGCCATGCCCACCGGAGCGCACCATGCGCCGTTGTCGTAGGCCATTTCGAGGTAGCTGGTCTTCAGCCGCTCCTGCATCCCCTCGTATCCGTTCGAAAGCGGGTATTCGGCCACGGGCTTGCGGTTGCCGTACTTGTGCCCCCAGGTCATGTAGAAGATCACCCGGGCGTCGGGCGACGCGGCATGCACCAGACTGTCGAGCGTCCGGGCCGCGGGATAGACCTCGCGGGCCACCTGTCCGGTCGGCATCGCGGGAGCCGTGCTCTGCTCCTGCAGGACGACGTAATCCCAGCCGCCGTCGGCAATGGCCTGCAACAGCTTCTTGTTTTTCAGGTGCCCCGAGAAGCGTTCGCCGCCCTTGAGAAAGCGCGTGCAGGAGAGTTTTACTTTTTGGGTCGAGGCGATCTTCTGCACCATGCCGGGCAAATCGTTGCAATAGGAGAAACTGTTGCCGACCCACAGCACCCGCAGGGAATCCTGCGGCGTTTGGGCCATGCCGCCCAGAGGCAGCAGAATCAGCAAAAGGCGGAAAGCGAGTTTCATCATATCTTCAAGGTTTTAGGTTGGCGGTGATCGGAGGCGTATTTGCGGCACCAGGTCGCAATGCCGCATTCGTCGCATTTGGGGGCACGGGCCACGCAGACGTAACGCCCGTGGAGGATCAGCCAGTGGTGGGCCAGAGGCAGCAGATGGCCGGGAATGTTCTTTTCGAGGGTCAGCTCCGTCTGCAACGGGGTTTTCGAACGGGTTGTCAGCCCGATGCGCTCCGAGACGCGGAAAACGTGCGTGTCGACCGGCATCACCTCCTTCTGCCACAGCACGGCCCCCAGCACGTTGGCCGTCTTGCGGCCCACGCCGGGCAGACGCTGCATCTGCTCCAGGTCGCTCGGGACTTCGCCGCCGAACTCCTCGCAGAGCATCCGGGCCATTCCCGCGAGGTTTCTGGCCTTGTTGTTCGGGTAGGAGATGCTCCGGATGTAGGGATAAATCTCCTCGGCCGTGGCGCGGGCCATGTGGTACGGCGTGGGAAAGGCTTCGAACAGCGCCGGGGTGGTCATGTTGACCCGTTTGTCGGTGCACTGCGCCGAGAGGATCACCGCCACCAGCAGCTGATAAGGGTCCGAGTAGTGCAGTTCGCTTTCGGCCACGGGCATATGCTCCGAAAACCAGGCGATTACGCCGTCATAACGTTGTTTGGTCGTCATAAATGCTGTTTTTTACGTCGGAAAAGAATCTTTTTCACCAGCAGTCCCGGCCCTTCGGGACAGAGCGCGAGGCGCGGGCAGGCCGCAACGTCGCGCCGCCAGCGCGTCACGTATTCCCCGACCGGACCTTCCCACGAAAGGACCCACAAAGCCACCGAACTGCGCCGCCGGAGAATGCGGAAGCGGTTGCGGCCCGCAGCGTAGCGGGCGTCGAACCAGAGGCTTATGTCCATCAGCGAATCGCAGAAGGCGATCCGTTTCCGGTAGGCCGTGCTGTGGCTCACGCTGTCGGGCAGGCGCCGGTGGACGGCCGTGATGTCGGGCAGATAGCTGATGCGGCTGCGCACCGAGAACCAGAGCCACATCGGGGCGTCGTCGGTCTTCCACTCGGGATGCTCCGCGGGACGAACCTCGTCGTAATACCGTGCGATCAACTCCCGGCGGGCCAGCGTCGCGCAGTTGGCGATGGTCAGGCTGCACAGCAGACGCCCGAAATCGGTGTAATGGTCCGAGTGGTCGGGTTCCGTGCGGTCCGAGGCCTGCCAGTAGTTCGAGGCGCGCGTATAGCACATGCCGCACCCGGGGTCCGACTCCATCAGGTCGGCCTGCATCTGCAATTTCCGGGGATCGCACCACCAGTCGTCGCCGTCGAGGTAGGCCACGTATTTCCCGCGGCACGCCTCGAACGTCCGCCGGTAGTTGGCCCGCCAGCCGACATTCTCCGGCGAGGTCACCAGCCGGATGCGGTCCGGGTATTTCGCCGCATATTCGCGGCAGATCGCCGCCGTGCGGTCCGTGCTGCAATCCTCCCCCACGACCAGTTCGACTCCGAACGAGGTCTGCTGCGCCAGCACGCTTTCGATGGCCTCGGCGATATAGGGTTCGTGGTTGTAGGTGGTCATGCAGACCGATACGAGCGGCGTCTCCATCGCGATCAGAGTTTGGTCAGTTTCGCAAATTTGGCCAGCAGGGTCTTTTCGCCCGCATTGTCGAAAGCCACCACGAGTTTGTGGTCCGTGGACAGCGTCTCGATGCGCTGCACGATGCCCACGCCGAATTTCGGGTGCTCGACGCGCTGTCCCACGACGTATTCGCCGCTCACCGCCGCCGCACTTCCGGAGGAAAGGCCGCCGTCCATCGCCTGACGCACGCCGACACGGCGCATACCGTCGGTCGAAGGCCGGGGCGTCTGCACCAGCGCCGGATCGGGAGCCGCCGCCGTGTAAAGCCCTGCGATGTACTGCACGCCCGTCGACACCGACCAGCGGCCCTTCCCGAAATCGCCTCCGGCGTAGAGTTTGTGTTCGGGGGACGCCGGCACGGGATACTCCATCCGGAGCCAGCTGTAATTGGCATTGACGCTCCATCCCCCGCCGATGCGCCATGCGGCGTCGGCCTCTGCGCCCCAGTTTTCGATCCGGGCCTGGTTGAGCAGGATGTTGCGGCCGTCTGCCCTGCCGCGCCGGATGATGTCCTCGCCCTCGATATAAAAGAGGTTGACGCCGTACGACACGCTTCCTCCGGCCAGCCGCTGGGTCCACGAAAGTTCGTAGTTCCACAGCCGTTCGGGCTTCAGATCGGGATTCTTCACCCCGAACATGTAGAGTTCGCGGAGCACTGGGTTGCGGAAGCCCTTGCTCACCATCGCCTTCAGCGCTCCGTCGCGTGCGGCCCGCAGCGAGATGCCCGCCTGCGGAACCCACTCCGTGCCGGTGCGGGTGTGGTGGTCGATACGCACCCCGGCGTCGACGGTGAGGCGTCCCAGCGACTGCCGGAAATCGGCGTATCCGGCGATTTCGTCCTCCGTCTGGTCCACGATCGGCTCCTCGCGGCCGTCTGCCGTGAACCGGTTCCACGCCCGGCCCCCGAAGCGCTGCCAGTCGATGCCCGCCGTCAGGCGGCTGCCGCGCCACAGTCCGGCGCTCTGATACCACGAGACGCCCAGCATCCGGTCCTTCGAGTTGAAACGGTAGTCGCGCGGCTCCTCGCCTGCGCCGTAGCCGTCATTGATCCGGTGACGGCCCCAGTTGTAGAAGAACTTCAACGCGCCCGAAGTCCGGTCGTACGAGTTTTCCAGTGAGACGGATGCCATGCCGCGCGTGATGCGGGAGTCGTTGTCGAAGACGGGCGCGGTGATTTCGCCCGGATTCGAGGCGTTGAAGTGTGTCAGGTTCACATCGGCGTAAGCGTTCCAGCGGCGGCTGATCTCGTAGCCGACCTTGGCATATCCGCCGTACTGCTCGAAACCCATGTCGGCGCGGTGGCCGTCCGTGCGGTTGTACGAGCCGGTCACGACGCTCGTGAAGCGGCCTTTGCGGATGCGGTTGGCTGCTTCGGTCTGCAAGGTGTTCCACGAGCCGTAGCCCACGTTCAGGTCGGTTTTCACGCCTTCCTCGCGCTGCCGGCGGGTGACGATGTTGATCACCCCGCCCATGGCGTTCGAGCCGTAGAGCACCGACGCCGGTCCGCGCACCACCTCGACCCGCTCGGCGAGCATCGACTGGTAGGCGTCGGCGATCGGATGGCCGAACAGCCCCATGTACTGCGGATGCCCGTCGATCAGCACGAGCATCTGGGCCGCCGACCCTCCGCCGATGCCGCGCAGGCTGATGCCTCCGGCCGCGCCGTCCGAGACGCCGTAACCCATCACGCCGCGTCCCGTGACGAACAGCCCCGGAACCTGTTCCGTGAGCAGCGGAAGCACCGATGCCTCCTGCCGGCGGACGATTTCGTCGCGGTCCACGACCGCCACCGACATCGGCAGGTGGCGGATGTCCGAGGCGTAGCGCGCCCCCGTCACCACCACCGAGTCGATCGCGACGTTCTTCGCCGCCTGCCCGGTCTCCTGCGCGGTCTCCTGTGCGCCGTATGCGGCGCCGGCAGCCGTGCAGGCCAGTAAAATCGAAAGAATCTTGTTCATTGTTCCGTATTTGATTTGTTTTTCGGTCTCCCCCGCCGCAGGCTTGCGGACGAAGGCTGTGGACGGTTCTTTCCGCCCTTCGCCGGAATCAGGGCGCGCCCTTGCCGGCCGTCAGAAACCCTTCGATCAGCGGCAGGCACTCCGCGGCGGTCCGCGCCCCGGCGCAGAGCCGCTCCACGGGACAGATGCCGTCTCCGGCGCGGTTGATGATGTGGGGCACGGCGACCGTGTAACTTACCGGAATCCCGGCTCCGTTCAGCAGTTCCAGCGCCGCGTGGCTCACCACGTCGGCGAAGAGTTCCCTCACACGGCCCGCGGCCATCAGCGCCGCAGCGCCCTTTCCGACCACCTTGTCGGCCACGAACGCGCCGTCGAGCAGTTCCGGCTCCTCGTGCAGCAGCCTCCAGAGGTCCCGGACGCCCCGTTCGCGGAATATCCGGATCGTGTCGCCGTTGCGCACGACGCACGAGCATCTCTCGGCGAAGAGCAGGTCTATGGCCTGCCGGTCCTTGTTTGCGTTGTCTGTTCCCATTTTTTCCCGAATTTGCGGTCAATAGCCGAATCGTTCCGCCGCGCGGCGCATCGACGCTACGATCTCCACGCCGAACGGGCAGCGCGTTTCGCATGCGCCGCACCCGATGCACTCCGATGCGTGGTGCGTGAGCGCGGCGTAATGTTCGCGCACGGTTTCCGGGATTTCGCCCTGCGCCACGGCGAGGTTGTGGAATTTATGGACCGTCGCGATGTCTATTCCCGCCGAACAGGGGGCGCAATGGCCGCAGTACATGCAATGCCCTTCCCAGGTAAACCGCTCCATGCCGGCCATTGCGGAGGCATAGTCCCTTTCGGCGGGCGATGCGCCGCACCAGTCGAGTGCGGCCCGGATTTCGTCCTGCGTTCTGCATCCGACCATCACGGAAGCCACGCCCGGCCGCGTCAGGGCGTATTCGATACACTGCACCGGCGTCATGGCCTTCCCGAACGGGGAATTCTCCGCATTCAGCAGGTCGCCGCCGCCGTAGACCTTCATGGCGTCGATGCCCACGCCCGTCCTTTCGCACAGTTCGTAGAGCCGTTCGCGGTCGGGGTCGATGTTGCGCAGCGCGCCGGCGTAACTCTCCTCGGCCCACAGGGCCTCGACGTCGTCGCCGGCCGGTTGCAGGTCGTAGCAGGGGTTTACCGAGAACATCAGCACGTCCACCAGTCCCGTTTCGACGGCCATCCGGGCCACCGCGGGATTGTGGCTGCTGATGCCGATATGGCGGATTCGCCCCTCCTCCCGGAGCCTTTGCGCGATTCGGATGATCTCCCCGCCGAAGACGCGGTGAAAATCCGCCTCGGCGTCGACGTAGTGGATCATGCCGATGTCGAGACAGTCCGTCCGCAGCTGTTGCAGCTGAAGGTCGAACGACGCGAGGGTTTTCTCCGGGTCGCGGGTGCGCAGGTACTGCCCGTTCTCCCAGGTCGTGCAGAGGTGTCCCTGAATGATGAAGTCCCCGCGGCGGCCTTCGAGCGCCGCGCCGATGTTCGTCCGCAGTTCGGGATTCGGCGAGTAGATGTCGATGAAGTTGACGCCGTGCCCGATGGCGAAGTCGAAATCGGCGCACACCTCTTCCGGCGTTTTGTGGATGAAGCCCTCGCAGCCGAGTGCGACGGCGCTCACGCGCAGGCCCGTTCTGCCCAAAATTCTGTATTCCATGATCGTCCTCGATTTTCCGTTTCGCCGGGTTCCGGATTCCGGAACCTTCCGTTCACGATGCAAAGATAGTCCGAAAACAGGATTCCCGAAGTAACCGGATTACGGATGTTTCTACCTGAATTACTGATTCGGCGCTCCGGAAACGAACCGCCCGTCTCTCGACGGCGGGCGGCTTTGTCTTGCGCGGATGCGTTTATCGGTATATCTCGTTCAGCAGGCGGGCCAGGCGGTGTCCGCCGCGCAGGAACTGCCGTTCGACGACGGGCGTGTACTTGAAGAGGTAGTCGTACGAAATATCGGTCCCTTCGGGGGTGAAGCCGTAAATCTCCTTGCAGATTTCGTGCGTCTCCTTCACCCAGTCGGCCGGCTCTCCGGCGGCGATCTGCGCAGCCTCTTCGTCCGTCAGCCGGTCGATCTGCTGCTGCCACTCGCTGTAACTCCATTTGTGGACCGCCTCGGGAATGTTCGTATCCCAGACCGAATGCAGGTTCGTGTCGCGTCCGAAGAAACGCACGGGCCGCTTGTTGCCGCCCAGGTCGCTCAACCGTCCGAGGTGCATCGGGCAGTGCATGTCCCCGACCAGGTGAATCAGCATCTTGAGCGAGAGCGTCTCCTCCTCGGGTGTGAGGCGTCCCGACTTGAGTTTCTCCGTGAGTCGGGTCACCGCCGTCAGCACGTCGCCCCCGGGATTCCGGGACATGCTCTCCAGCGTCTCGCCTTCGTCGATATTGAGGTAGTGCCAGGTTTTCGAATAGGCGTATTCGGGCCAGTAGCTGGCGAAGTCGAGCCAGTTGGCGATATACACGGGCGAGTAGCCGTCGAGCGCCTTGCGGACCTTCTCTGCCGCTTCGGGCGTCAGACGGCATTCGGCGATATACGCCGTCACGTCGTGCCCCTTCTGTCCCCATGCGAACGCCCCGCGGGCGAAAAGAAGACATAAACTCGTCAGAATCAGCCTTTTCATCTGTACCCGGTGTTTGCGCTCCGTGCGGTTAGTGGTTCATCGTGGCGAGGAACTCCTCGTTGGTGTCGGTGAGTCCCATCTGTTTCTGGAGGAACTCCATGGCTTCGACGGGCGTCATGTCCGAGAGGTACTTGCGCAGCACCCACGTGCGGTTCATCACGTCGCGCGGCAGCAGCAGGTCTTCGCGGCGGGTTCCCGAGGCGATCACGTCCACGGCCGGGTATACGCGCTTGTTGGCCAGCTTGCGGTCCAGCTGCAACTCCATGTTGCCCGTACCCTTGAACTCCTCGAAGATCACTTCGTCCATCTTCGAACCGGTGTCGATCAGCGCCGTGGCGATGATCGTCAGCGAACCTTTCTCCTCCGTGTTGCGGGCTGCGCCGAAGAAACGCTTGGGCTTGTGCAGGGCGTTGGCGTCGACACCTCCCGAAAGCACCTTGCCCGAGGCGGGTTGCACGGAGTTGTAGGCGCGGGCCCGACGGGGGGTCGAGGCGAGGGAGATCACGGGTAAGACGGGTGATCGAGTCGAGGAAGATCACCACGTCGTGGCCGCTCTCGACCATGCGTTTGGCCTTGTCGAGCACCATTTCGGCCACTTTCACGTGGCGCGAAGCCTGCTCGTCGAAAGTCGAGGCCACGACCTCGGCCTTCGAGTTGCGGGCCATTTCGGTCACCTCCTCGGGGCGTTCGTCGATCAGCAGTACGATGATGTACACCTCGGGATGGTTGTCGGCGATGGCGTTGATGATCGACTGCATGAGCACCGTCTTACCCGTCTTGGGCTGGGCCACGATCAGTGCGCGCTGGCCCTTGCCGATGGGGGAAAAGAGGTCCACGATGCGCGTGGACATGTTGTTGTGGCCGTTGCCCGTGAGGCAGAATTTCTCGCTGGGGAACAGCGGCGTCATAAATTCGAACTGCACGCGGTCGCGGATGTACTCCGGGGCCAGACCGTTGATTTCGTTCACGCGCACCAGCGGGAAGTATTTCTCACCCTCCTTCGGGGGGCGGATCGCGCCGTTCACCGTGTCGCCGGGCTTCAGTCCGAAGAGTTTGATCTGCGAGGGCGAAACGTAGATGTCGTCGGGGGAATTGAGGTAGTTGTAGTCGGCCGAGCGGAGGAATCCGTAGCCGTCGGGCATGATCTCCAGCACGCCTTCGCCTTCGATCTCCCCTGCGAAGTCGTCCTTGGTGATGACCTCCTCTTCGATGTATCGGGGAGCCTGTTCCGTGTGGGTCTCCTGCGCGGCGGCAGGGACCGCCGTTTCCTGCACC
>OGPY01002456.1_pt1 | contig 11409 bp, 7 predicted proteins | sample 1553121 | NCBI WGS metagenome assembly OGPY01 (sample SAMEA2580004, study PRJEB22360) | human gut metagenome
TCTGAATCACAAAAAGAGCCCGGGGATTCTTCACAAACTGAAAATACCTCGCAGTAACCTGCGAGGCATTTTAACTCAATCATATAAAATGTAAAATATATGTATGTATCAAAATATAATCTACTGCTCACTGTCTGTAGATAATCCCTGTAGATAATCGCTGACAGCACTGATATCTGCGTAATAGCAGTTCACCGGACGACTCTTCTCATAGTACTGATATCCGGAGTAACCGCCCCAGCCTACCAATGCGACTACAGCTGCCGCTGCAACAATTCGTGCTATAACACGCTTTACTTTATTTCTGGCATTTGTCTTTTTACGATTTGCCTTTTCATTCTTATATTTATCAACCTTTGCCTGACTCATTGCTTTTCTCCTTTAACTCAATGCAATAATTCTACTACATTTTGCTGGCGATATCAAGGCATTTCATCATAGCTTCAAAAACACTGCTTCTCATGCCCTTTTCCTCAAGCACACGCACAGCCTGGATAGTGGTTCCGGCCGGTGAGCACACCATATCCTTGAGCTCGCCCGGATGCTTTCCTGTCTCGAGAACCATTTTTGCGCTTCCAAGCACTGCCTGAGCTGCAAATGTATATGCCTGGCTCCTTGGCATGCCGCCTGCTACAGCTGCATCTGCCATAGCCTCGATAAACATAAACACATATGCCGGTGAGCTTCCGCTGACTGCTGTCACTACATCCATAAGCTTCTCGTCTATCATCTCAGCCTTTGAAAAGCCCGAGCACAAATCAAGCACTGTATCAAGCTCCGCCTGCGATACTCTTTCATTTGCACAGACTCCCATCATGCCCTCACCAACCATGGCAGGTGTATTTGGCATGGTACGTATAACCTTTAAGCTCTTTCCAAACATCTCGTCAAACCACGAAAGTGACTTGCCCGGTGCAATCGAAACAATGATTTCATCGTCACTAACAGTGTCCTTTATCTCTGCTATAACCTCCTCATAGTACTGTGGCTTTACAGCTAAAAACAGAATATCTGCAAACTCTGCTACGCTCTTATTGTCCGCTGTCAGCCTGATTCCAAGCTCTGCTGCATTCTTTTCTCTGGAGCTTTCGGTCTTTGCAGATGCAAGAATATCGCTTGCCTGTGCCTTGCCTGATGCCAGCACTCCGTGTATCATTGCCTTTCCCATGTTTCCACAACCTATGAAGCCTAATTTCTTACTCATATTATCCTCCTGCCGTAATCAATATATCTGACTATTCAAAGCATCCACAATCATGTTTAACAGTCAGTATTTTTGCAAACTATTTTAGCACACTTCATTCAATCATGCAAAATATCTTTTGACTCTCATATCATCTTATGCATCAAAACCTGAATGTACAGGCAGGCCTCTGTGCTCAACAGGAGTGGAAAAAACTATCTGTGTACTTGTCTTGCCGAATTTCTGCAGAGTGTTGATAAAGTCATCAAGCTCCTCCGTATTCAAAAACTCCACCTCTATAAGCATAGAATACTCTCCTGTCACACAATTGCACTCTATGACATTCTCCACACTCTCAATAAACGGATAAAACTCTTCCTTTTGTACAGGCTCCAGATCCAGATTGACAAAAGCCTTTATCTTATAGCCTAGATTAACCGAATCAACAGTGGCATGATAACCCTTTATGATTCCCTTGCTCTCCAATCTCTCTATTCTGGCTGTTACAGCCGGTGATGACAAAAACACCTGTGCCGCTATCTCCTTTATCGCTATACGTGCATTTTCCTGTAGCAGCTCTACTATTTTCTCATCAATCATATCCAATGCATTCTTAGTCAATGTACCGCCTCCTAACCTCTCTTTTGTAAATGTGATTTTTCCAACAAAAAAGAGGGCGCAGATAACCTAATATCTGAACGCCCTCGTTCGCTTTACTTTTTTAATTAATTACTCTAAAAAAATAATATCATTAATCAATATTACTTGTCAAGATTAAGATCTGTAATCTCCGTTAATTTTTACATAATCATATGTAAGATCGCAGCCCCATGCCTTGGCTGACACATCTCCCTGGTGTAAATCTATGTCGATGTAAATCTCGTCCTCATGCAGTATCTTTGCTGCCTCCTCCTCTGAGAAGTCAACTCCGGCACCATTCTCGCACACCTTGATGCTTCCTGCTGTTGAGCGCAGGTGAAGCTCCACCTTGTCTATATCAAAATCAGCCTCCGCATAGCCTATAGCACAAAGAATTCGTCCCCAGTTGGCATCCTCGCCAAACATAGCACACTTTAAAAGTGGTGAACGGATAACGCTCTTTGCCACAATAATTGCTGTATCAAGATCAGGCGCACCTGCGCATGTACACTCTAAAAGCTTTGAAGCACCCTCTCCATCCTTTGCAAGCATTCTTGTAAGATTTGAAAGCACCTCGTACAGTGCATCCTTAAAGGTCTGATAATCATCATTCTCTGTAGTAATAGGTGTGTTTCCTGCAAGGCCGTTTGCCATGATGCTTACCATATCATTGGTAGAGGTATCGCCGTCAATGCTTAAGCAGTTGTAGGTAACCTTTACAATCTCGCTCAGGGCCTTCTGGATGAGCTCCGATGAGATGGCAACATCTGATGTGATAAAGTTTAATGTAGTAGCCATGTTCGGGTGAATCATGCCGCTTCCCTTTGCCATACCGCCTACTGTACACTCACTGTCTCCAAGCATGAACTTTACCGCATACTGCTTTGGAACGGTATCTGTAGTCATTATAGCGTTTACAGCCTTGTCGTTGCCGTCTGCCGAAAGTCCCTTTGCAAGCTCCTTTATATGGCTCTCGATAGGCTCAATAGGAAGCACCTGGCCAATAACGCCTGTAGATGCCACGATAACCTCGTTTGGATCAATCGAAAGCTCTGCTGCTGCAAGCTCGCACATTCTCTGGGCCTTCTCTACTCCGTCAGCATTGCAGGTGTTGGCGTTTTTGCTGTTGGCAATAACAGCCTTTGCCGTATGTCCTGATGCCTCAAGGTGTGCCTTTGTCACCTGAATAGGCGCGCCCTTCACTTTGTTTGTTGTGTAAACAGCCGCTGCCTGACACTGTGTTTCTGAATAAACTAAAGCCAGGTCATTTTTGTTTTTGTCACTGTTTAATCCACAGTTTAATCCGTTTGCAACAAAGCCCTTTGCTGCACAGACGCCCTTTTTTACCTTTGTAAAACTCATTTGTATAATACCTCGATTCTTTTAATATGTCCAATCCCCAACATATCGTATTATTGATATATGAACGATAGACTGTAACATTCTCTCGTTACTCTATCTCTTTCATGACGCTCTTGTAAGCCGGACGGATAATCTTGTTCATGCCGACAATCTCCTCAAGCCTGTGGGCACTCCAGCCAACGATTCGCGCAATGGCAAAAAGAGGTGTGTAAAGCTCCATAGGAATACCAAGCATCTCATAAACAAAGCCGCTGTAGAAATCGACATTCGGAGAAACACCCTTAAAGATATGGCGCTTTTCAGCGATAATCTCAGGAGCCACCTTCTCTATTGTATTATAGAGATTCATCTCATTATCTCTCTTCTTTGCAACTGAAAGCTTCTCCACATAGCCTCTGAATATACGCTCCCTCGGGTCAGAAAGTGAATACACCGCATGTCCCATTCCATAGATGAGTCCCTTGTGGTCAAACACCTCACCATCCATCATTTTTCTGAGGTATGCTCTCACCTCATCCTCATCATCCCAGTGCTTCACATGCGAACGGATGTCCCGCATCATCTCCATCACCTTGATATTGGCACCGCCGTGCTTTGGTCCCTTAAGGGATGACATGGCTGCAGCGATAGCAGAGTATGTATCAGTACCTGCCGATGTAACCACACGGGTGGTAAATGTAGAGTTGTTTCCACCGCCATGCTCCATATGAAGAATAAGTGCCATATCAAGCACCCTTGCTTCAAGCTCTGTATATTGATTGTCAGCTCTGAGCATCCTAAGGAAGTTTTCAGCTGTCGAAAGCTTTGGATCCGGCCTGTGAATATACATGCTCTGATCATTTTCATAATGATTATACGCATGATAACCGTAAACTGCAAGCATCGGGAATATTGCAACAAGTGATAAGCACTGTCTGATATTGTTGTCGATGCCCGCCTTTGCTACAAGAGGATCATATGAAGCCAGTGTCAGTATACTTCTCGTCATGGAATTCATGATATCCTTTGACGGAGCCTTCATGATGACATCCCTCGTAAAGTTGGTAGGAAGGGTTCTGCTTCTTCCTAAAACCTCTGTAAACTCAGCCAATTCACTCTCAGATGGCAGCTGCCCGAAAAGCAGCAGATAAGCAATTTTTTCAAAACCAAACTCACCGGGCTTGAGATTATTTGTAAGTGTCTTTACATTGTAGCCCCTGTACCACAATTGTCCGTCACATGGCACGCTACTGCCATCCTCGCCCGTCTTAAATGAAACAATCTCTGAAATATTCGTAAGACCTGTCAGAACTCCCTTTCCGTTTACATCCCTAAGTCCTCTGTTGACACCATATTCCCTGAAAAGACTATCTGAAATTGTGTCATTTTTAATACAGATATCCTGTTTTTTTGCAGCGTAATCCGCTAATAAATTATTGCTTTTTGTCATCCATTCACCCTTCCTTTTTATCTTTTAGAATATATTATATCCGTTTTCTTAGAAATTGGCAAACCCATTCATGAATCCGTAGCCAAAAATTTTATTTGGGTAGTCAGTTTTTTCTTTTCTGCGGCAGTTTCTTACCATGACATTTTTTATATCCACTCCGTTTGCGAGCAAAACATTGCCTCTCACTATCATCCACTCCATGATGAGAGCCGCCACCGCTGCAGTGATTGCAGCAGCCGCCGATGTGCCACTTAGTGCTATATACATTCCTCTTAGATTTGCCCCTGTGATATCCACAGCCGGTGCTACGAGATCCGGCTTTATTCCACCGTCTGCGTCAAAGCCCCTTCCCGACTCTAAAAGTATTGCATCATTTAGGGAATTATAGCCTCCCGCCGTTATCACAAGCTTAGCATCCGAAGGCATGGTCAGCGTGGTATCAGGCTCCGAGACAATAAAGCTCACATCAGCATCAAGAAGTCCTGTCATCGGGAGCCACATATTAAAAACACCTCCAATAGTACTAAGTGGAAATACCCTGATGGTCCACACTCCCTTCACCACCTTTTCAAAGCGGATAAATATAAGCAAATCCCTCGTCTGTCTGCCGGTCTGCCTGTAGTCAATAGTCACCTGTGTTCCTTCAAGCAGAAATGAGTATTCACCGCTGTCTATTCGCATTGGTACCCCTGCCGGATTCGACTGACCACTCGGTGATATGACAGAAAGCGTAAATAGCTCAGGTGAAAGTGCCCAGCATTCCAGATAAAACCCATCCATATCCTGCTCAACATTTATCTCAATATCATCGACTGTATCTGTTATGCGCCCTTTATAATGATGCCTGCTGTTCGCCTCATTGCCCGCTGCCGCAACCACGGCCCTGCCTCTTTTTGCCGTGATATAGTCCAGATACTCTGAAAGATCCTCAGCTCCCGTGTGGCTTCCGTTATTGCATCCAAGCACCATGCAAAAGACAGCCGGTGCTCCCTTTTGACCTGCAAACTCATCTGCAAAATGCACTGCTCTCATCACATCAACCTCCGAGTACACTATTTTACGATCCGGAATAAAGTAGAAATCATACAGCTTTTGAGGTGCCCTTTTCAGCTTTACGACAATAAGCTTAGCCTGTGGTGCCACCCCTGCAAAATCATCCTGCGGTCTGTCATTGCCACATATCACGCTCGCCACAAACGTACCATGCCCATCCTCATCACCCGGTATGCTCTCATATGGATTTTCCGATAAAATAGCAGCATTTATCTCATCCTCAGAATAAACCGTATCCGTATTCTGATCCCAGAGCACTGCAATCTTCGTCTTACCCTCAGGTGTCATAAAAGCCTCCTGCGCATAATTCACACCTGTGTCAATAACCACCACATACACACCATTTCCGTATAGTCCCGGAACAAACTCCCTTTGAAGTCTGAACACACCGCTCTTTACAAGTCCCTGCGTGGATAAAGGAGCAAGACACTTTGGAATAGCCGAATACGAATAAACTCCCACCAGAAGTGGTGGGAGTCTTTCGTAATCCTCATATGTCCATATCTCGTAATCATCGCCCAATGTCTCTATGATATCAGGAGCTATTACCGGTGGAATGAACTCCTTTTTTGATACTATGAACTGCATATTTTACCTCATATGATATAATATTTAGATATGAGGGTCAAAAGATATTTTGACCCCGGCATCAAATATATAATTTCAAATAAAAGAGCAGAAAGAGGAGGATATACAAGATGGATTACAAAGAGATTTATGTAATATAAACAAAGCTTCGACCAAAATTTACTCGCGGCTTCCATGACATGTAAAATAAATCACCTGGTAATCCTGCGAAAGCACCGCAAGCAGCCTTCTGCCTCGAGCAAGCTTCTCATCATCCAGATTCACAAACGGATCGTCAAGTATGAGGAACGGCTTCTCGCCCGGATACATCGCATCCACAAGCGCAAAACGCATACATATGCCTATCAGGTCCTTGTAGCCTGCCGACATGGTTCTCACATCGCGAAGCTGCCCCTGCTCCTTCATCCTTATTGAAATATTGGCATCCACCTGCCAGTTTCTGTCTGTATTTTCTGTCAGGATACCGAAGTACTTCTGGAAGCCATTGGAAATAGGCGCCATGTATCTGGCAGTAAACTGCTCCCTTGCCCTGGTCAGATAGTCTGATGTAAGCCCAAGTATCTCGTACTTATGCTTTTCCTCAGCCTGTATCTGCTTGCAGTTGCGATACTCCTGCTCCTTTTCATCCCTCATATCAAGCTGCTCCTGCAGATCATCCATCTGTCTGCCGTACTGCACTAAGGATGCCCTGATTTCATCGAGGCTGCCTTCCACCTTTGAAATCATCTCATTGAGCTCATCAAGTGTATACGGACACTCATTTGGTGCAAGAAGCTTGTCCATATCGTTGTCATTCTCAAACTGCGTTTTCTTCTGAAGAGCACTGTCCATATTTTCCTTTGCAAAGCCGGCCTCTGCGAGCTGCTTTTTCATCTGTGAAAGTGTCTGTGTATATTCTGCAGCACTGTCATATCCATAGAGACTTAAATACTCATCAAGCGAAGCCTTTGCCTTCTCATAGTCAGCCTTTGTCTTGGCGCGCTTTCCTATCTGCTCGTTGAAACGGCTGTAGTCATGAGCCTTTGTTCGAAGCTCATAAAGCTTCTCCTGATACTGCGATTCATCTGCTTCAATCGAAAAGCTGTCAAAAAACTGCGATACCTCATGCTCCATTGATGTAATGCCGCTTTGAATCTGCTCAAGCTGCTCCTTTAATTCCTGAATCGGTATCTCCTTCTGCTTTATATTTTCCTCACGCTCAGCCATAAGCCTGATGTATGCTCTCTGCTTTTTGTTGTTCAGACGGATTCCATAGACCATCATGACAACACCGCAAAGCGCCATAGCGACTCCAGCTATGCCTACCACAAGAAACATGATTTCCTTCACATTGTACTTCTCATTCAGACTGAATACCGTGGCAACAGCCGCTGCCAAAAGACCGATAACCATAAGCACAATACCTGCAGGTACAAGCTTAGTCTTCTCAGGTGTCTCCGGTTCCTCCTCATCATCTGCCATCTTTGCAAGTGAGGTCATCTGCGAGAGCTTGAGCTCCATGTGACTGTACTCATTCTTGACGCTCTGGATGTTTGCTATCTTCTTTTGCATCTCATCAAGACCATCATCAGATGGCACACCATCCTTAAACATACCTGAAAGTGTATCTAAATACTGCTCCTCCTCAGGCGTAAAGCTCAGATTATCTTCTACAGCCTTTAAGCTTTCAAGCTCTCCGGCCTGCTTTGTCTTTTCCAAAAGCTCTGCCTCATCCGGAGCTTTGTCTCCAAAGACTGCCAATGCAGCATTGTAAATACTCTCTTTCTCCTTTGCAACAGCACAAAGCTGCTCGTAGTTTTCACGAAGTGCCTGCTTTCTGCTGTCCTCAGATGCCACCTGAAGCGCCCTGCCGTACTCGGCTCTGATACCTGTAAGCTCCTTCTTCTGGGCAGTTTTCTCATCTATTTTCTGTGAAAGCTGTGCTGCCGCCTCATCCGCGGCCTGATACTTCTTAAGCTCCTGTTCCAAGGCTGTGAGTGTATTTACACGCTTTTTGATAGAGCCTGTGATACGGTTTGGGGACATCTTGTTCATCATGTCCTTAATGTCCGCTGTCGCCGACTCGAAATTGTTGATGTCATTTGTATTTTCCGCCATATTGCCAAGCTTTGCGCTGATACTGTCTGATGACGAAAACATGCAGTCTGCCTGTGCTATGTATATCGTTCTCTTGAACGAGCTGCGGTCGAGGTCAAAAAGCTCCTCTCCAAGCAGTGGTGAAAAATCATCACACTCAACCATGGTTGCAAGCCTGTACAAATGAAAATCATCCTGCTTTTCTGTGAGGCCAAAGGTCCTTACAAGTCTGTACTCCACTCCATCGGCCTCAAAATCAAGCTCTCCACCATAAGTGCCGCCCTGCCATGGCTTATAGAGCTTTCTTTCCCTCTCAAAGGCGCCCGGCTCTTTTTTCGTATCAAAACCGTACAGCATAGCCTTCAAAAAAGCCGCAAGTGTACTCTTTCCCCAGCCGTTTGGCTGGTTTATGACATTGACTCCATCATTGAAATTGATATTAAGATCGGACAGCTTTCCGAAGTTGTTTATGTGACAAGCTATTAATTTCAATTTCTAAATCTCCTCCCCGCTAAGCGCCGATATACCACACCTGATGACCTCAGACTTCTGCTCCTCGGTCATATCTGAGCCAAGCACCATCCGTATAAACTCACCCTTAAGTGATGCATCCTTTTCGTATTCACTGTAATTGATGAGAAGCCTTGTCTCATCATACACCTTTTCATAGTAGAAATATTCCTCGAACATATCCTTGAGGAAGTCTGTGTTTATCTCACAATCCACGTCCACCTCACCTACAAGCACGAACTTTACCATGCTTCTCGATGAATATTCACTGTCCGAAATGGCCTTTTCCATCTTCACAGCCACATCCTGTGTGGTCATGGCTCCTGTCACATCCACATACAGCGTGTAGAGGCTCCTGTACGCAAACGGTACAAAGCTAAAGCCTGCCGTGAGCTTCTCATCATCTATATCAAGCACCACAAAGCCCTTTTGTCCGCACTCATCAAAGCCTCTTCCCTCTAAGCAGCCGCTGTAGCAGTACATGCCACGGTTGTCAAGCTGTCCGCTCTGATACTCATGCACATGACCGAGCGCGAGATAATCAATGCCCTTATTCTTAAGGTCGCCTGTGGAAATCTCATCACCGAGCTGTCCGTGGAGAGTGACAACGTTGTAATTGTCATTGTCGAGCACAAGAGAATTGTACATGGCAGCCTGGTTAGACTTGTCTATCTCAAGACCTGTTATTGTGATATTCCCATAGCTGTATGAGGTCCACTGATTAGAAAAAAGCTTAAGGTTTTCAGGGATTTCATCGAGCTTCGATATGAAATTGTCCGAGTCGTGATTACCCTTAAGATAATAGAAATCAATATCCGGATTTGACGTAATCGAATCCTTTACCAGATTTCTGGCAGTCGCTGACACATTTCTCGTGTCAAATAAATCGCCTGCTATGATAATCGCCTTTACATCATTATTTTTGGCGTACTCTATCATCCTTGAATATGTACGCAGTATTTCCATTTTTCTCTCTTTTGCCTGCTCCTTTGACAGATTCGAGGTCATCTTCGAATCCAGATGCAGGTCTGCACAGTGGATAATTTTCATTTTTCCAATTCCTCTTGATATATGAACGTTTATAAATCATTACAGACTACACATAGATTCATTACGCATAGCCTGGTTGCATCATTTACAGCCAATTCACAATTTCATAATCATTTAACAATTAAACGTGCTGACTGTCTGCAAGCTCAGGTGTACCTCTCATCTGAATGAGCGGGCCGCCCTTCTTCTCAACGTAATCTTTAGTGATTGTAACCGTGCCGATATTGTCATCCTTTGGTATCTCATACATGATATCGAGCATGAAATCCTCTATAATCGCACGAAGGGCTCTGGCTCCGACCTTCTTCTCCTTTGCCATCTTGGCGATGGCATAGAGTGCATCATCATCGAACTCAAGCCTTACCTCATCCATCTCAAGGAGCTTCTGATACTGCTTGATTATGGCATTCTTTGGCTCCTTCAATATCTTTACAAGCATATCCTCAGTGAGCGCCTCAAGTGAGAACATGATTGGAAGTCGTCCGATAAACTCAGGAATCATTCCGAATTTGCGGATATCATCAACAGTTGCCTGCATGAGCAGGTTTTCATCCCCATCATACTTGTCCTTCAAATCAGCCTTGAAGCCTATAGAAGCCTCCTTGTTCAGGCGCTCCTTTATGATATCCTCAAGTCCCGGGAAAGCGCCTCCGCAGATAAAGAGAATATTTCTCGTGTCAACTGTGGTCATCGGAACCATGGCATTCTTGCTGCTGGCACCAACCGGCACCTCAACCTCTGAGCCCTCTAAAAGCTTAAGCATACCCTGCTGCACGGACTCTCCGCTCACATCACGCTGGTTGGCATTTCTTTTCTTTGCAAGCTTGTCTATCTCATCTATAAAAATGATACCGTGCTCAGCTCTCTCCACGTCATTATCTGCAGCCGCAAGAAGCTTACTTACCACACTTTCGATATCGTCACCGATATATCCGGCCTCAGTAAGTGATGTGGCATCTGTTATGGCAAGTGGCACATCTAAAAGCTTTGCAAGAGTCTTTACGAGATATGTCTTTCCTGAACCTGTAGGTCCGATCATGAGCATATTTGATTTCTCAATCTCCACACCATCATATTTATTTGAAGCCTGCTTTGCAGTGGTATTCTCTTCCTGCGCCTTATGCTTATTGTCAGCCATGACACGCTTGTAGTGGTTATATACTGCAACCGACATGACCTTCTTTGCATGCTCCTGACCTACCACATAGTCATCAAGACTTGCCTTGATCCTATGCGGTGCAGGAATTGAGTGAATGTCAAGAATCGGCTCGACCTTTTTCTCTTCTTTTGGCTTTTTCTTCTTAAGCTTCTGGCTGTTTGGTATGCCTCCTGTCAGATCTGACAAATTTATCATGCTGATATTGGGCATATTGCCAAAATCCATATTGCTTATATTACCCAGATTTCCGAAATTGCCAAAATTACCGTTGCTCATGGAGTCAAAGGTCTTTTGCATACAATCGTTACAGATGCACAGGTTCGGCTGGATATGTATCATCTTGCCTGCCACGCTCTCCGG
>OGPY01002458.1_pt1 | contig 11405 bp, 9 predicted proteins | sample 1553121 | NCBI WGS metagenome assembly OGPY01 (sample SAMEA2580004, study PRJEB22360) | human gut metagenome
GAACAACTAGAATTGAATCCTGATCATCGTGCCCATGATGGCCGTATCCAATTTGCAACGATGGCTGGTGATGCCAAAATGAATGAATATGCAGTAAAACGTATCATGGGTCACAAAATAAAAGACATTACAGAGAACACTTATACAAAGCGAAAAAAAGAGTGGCTTATGGAAGAGATTTTAAAAATAAAGTAAGAAAAAAGAGAGTCAAAAATTAATTTGGCTCTCTTTTCTTATTCACATTCTGAGTGTAGAGATATGGTATAGAGATAGTGTAGAGATAATATAGAGATTGTCTACATTTCACTACTTTTTACCACTTCTAACACCCTCAAAAAACCACGTATTTAAGCGGTTTCCTAGAATTTACCTGCTTTAGCAGCTTCCTCGATAGATACAGCTACTGCAACTGTAGCTCCTACCATTGGGTTGTTACCCATACCGATTAATCCCATCATTTCTACATGGGCTGGTACTGAAGAAGATCCTGCGAACTGAGCATCACTATGCATACGTCCCATAGTATCTGTCATTCCGTAAGAAGCTGGTCCTGCAGCCATGTTATCTGGATGTAATGTACGTCCTGTACCACCACCTGAAGCTACAGAGAAGTATTTCTTACCCTGCTCGATACATTCTTTTTTGTATGTACCTGCAACTGGATGCTGGAAACGAGTTGGGTTTGTAGAGTTACCTGTGATAGATACGTCTACACCTTCTTTGTGCATGATTGCAACACCTTCTGTTACATCGTTAGCACCGTAGCAGTTAACCTTAGCTCTTAATCCTTCAGAGTAAGATTTTCTGAATACTTCTTTTACTTCACCTGTGTAGTAATCCATTTCAGTTTCAACATATGTAAATCCGTTAATTCTGGAAATGATCTGTGCAGCATCTTTTCCTAATCCGTTTAAGATAACTCTTAAAGGTTTCTGACGAACTTTGTTTGCTTTTTCAGCGATTCCGATAGCTCCTTCAGCAGCTGCGAAAGATTCGTGACCTGCTAAGAATGCGAAACATTCTGTTTCTTCTTCAAGAAGCATCTTTCCTAAGTTACCATGTCCAAGACCTACTTTACGCTGATCAGCTACAGATCCAGGAATACAGAATGCCTGAAGACCTTCACCGATAGCAGCAGCAGCGTCTGCAGCTCTTCTGCAACCTTTTTTGATTGCGATCGCAGCACCTACTGTGTAAGCCCATTTTGCATTTTCGAAACAGATTGGCTGAATTCCTTCAACCTGAGCATAAACATCTAATCCAGCAGCTTTTGTAATTTCAGCAGCTTCTTCGATAGAATTGATTCCATACTCTTTTAAAACAGCAAGAATCTGTTTTTCTCTTCTTTCATATGATTCAAATAAAGCCATTATTCGCTACCTCCTATTCCTTTCTTGGGTCAATAATCTTAACAGCGTCATCAACGCGTCCGTACTGACCTTTGGCCTTGTCAAGTGCTGTCTGAGCATCGTCTCCAGCTTTGATGAAGTCCATCATTCTACCAAAGTTAACAAACTGGTATCCAATGATTTCATCATCAGCGTCAAGAGCGATACCTGTAACGTATCCTTCAGCCATTTCAAGGTAACGAGGACCTTTTTTAAGTGTTCCGTACATTGTACCAACCTGAGATCTTAATCCTTTTCCTAAGTCTTCAAGACCAGCACCGATTGCTAATCCGTCATCAGAGAATGCACTCTGTGTACGTCCGTATACAATCTGTAAGAATAATTCTCTCATTGCAGTATTGATTGCATCACATACAAGGTCTGTATTTAATGCCTCTAAAATTGTCTTGCCCTGTAAAATCTCTGCTGCCATAGCTGCGGAGTGTGTCATACCGGAGCATCCGATAGTCTCAACTAATGCTTCCTCAATAATACCATTCTTTACGTTTAATGAAAGTTTGCAGGCACCCTGCTGTGGAGCACACCAGCCTACACCGTGTGTAAAACCTGAAATATCTTCGATTTGTTTGGAGTGTACCCATTTGCCTTCTTCTGGGATTGGAGCCGGTTCGTGTTTTGCACCTTTAGCAACCGGACACATGTTTTGAACTTCCTGTGTGTAAATCATTTTAAGACTCCTTTCGATTGGATGAAATTGTAGTTGCGTTAAATTCTTAACACACTGATGTAGTTATTTTCTCATAAAATGTCGAAAACATCAAGGGGATATTGAAAAATTAGAACAATCTGATGTTACAATAGTTCTATCAGCCGTTTCACATCCTCTTCTTTTGTCGCCCAGCTTGTCACAAATCTGGCTACGGTGTGGTTTTCGTCTACCTTTTCCCAACGTCCGAAGACCACTTCTTTTTGCAGTTCTGCCATTTTTTCATTCTCCAGCACAATAAAAATCTGGTTTGTCGGCGAGTCCAGATAAAAGGTATATCCTTTGTCGCGGAACGCATCTTTTAACTGCTGTGCACAGGAAATTGCACTTTTTCCGATTTCAAAATAAAGAGAATCGGTAAACAATGCATCAAACTGAACGCCCAGCAAACGTCCCTTTGCCAGCAGTCCGCCATGCTGTTTGACACTGGTAAAGAAATGTTTCGGCATATTGTTCTTTGTAAACACAACTGCTTCGCCGCACAATGCCCCTACTTTTGTTCCGCCTATGTAAAAAACATCACAATAGTTTGCAATATCCGTTAAGCTGACATCTGTGCCTGCACTTGCTAATGCATAGCCAAGACGCGCCCCATCTAAATATAGGGGAAGATCGTATTCATGGCAAACTGCGGATATCTCTTCTAATTCTGACTTTGTATACAGTGTTCCGTATTCCGTCGGATGTGTGATGTATACCATTCCCGGAAACACCATATGATCGTAACTTGCATCACCGTAGTAAGTTGTTAAATATTTTTTTAATTCTTCTGCCGATATCTTTCCATTCTCCTGTGGAATCGTGAGTACCTTATGACCGGTAAATTCAATTGCTCCTGCCTCATGTCCGCTGACATGCCCTGTCGTAGCTGCAATGACACCCTCATACCCTTGCAGCATCGCATCAATGACAATCTGGTTTGTCTGCGTTCCTCCACTGATGAAAAAAATCTCCGCATCCGGACATTCACATGCCTCTTTGATTTTCTGCTTTGCCCGCTCACAGTAGGTATCATGGCCGTAGCCGGACAACTGCTCCATATTGGTATCGATCAGGTGCTTCAACACCTTCTCATGTGCTCCCTCAGAATAGTCATTTTCAAAATATAACATCGACTTCTACCTCCTCTTACTCGTTCTTTTGTACAACCTCATTGCGATTTTTATAAATAGAATGGTCTGCTACCACTCCGCGTACCATAGAAAGCGGATAGACATTGGTATGAGCACCAATGACCGTACCCGGATTTAAAACGGAATTGCATCCTACCTCCACATAATCTCCAAGCATCGCCCCGAATTTCTTAAGTCCTGTTTTAATTTCTTCTTTTCCGTCTTTTACAACCACAAGTGTCTTGTCCGACTTTACATTAGATGTAATCGAACCCGCACCCATATGAGACTTATGTCCTAAAATGGAATCCCCCACATAGTTATAATGCGGAACCTGAACGGAATTAAAAAGTATCACATTTTTCAACTCGGTAGAATTGCCCACCACGCAGTTTTTTCCTACGATGGCATTTCCTCTGATAAAGGCACAATGTCTGACCTCGGCACCTTCATCAATGATTAAAGGTCCATTTAAAAATGCTGTCTCTGCCACCTTTGCAGATTTCGCTACCCAGATGTTCTCTCCGCGTTTTTCATATACTGACACATCTAAGGTATTTCCCAATTCCACAATGAAATCTTTAATCTTTGGAAGCACTTCCCACGGATAGGTCACACCTTTAAAAATATCCGCTGCAATGGTTTCTTCTAAATTATAGAGCTGATGTATCTCACACTTTTTCATTGTCTTTCTCTTTTCCTTTCGTTTTCCCTTTTTTATAATATGCGGCTGCATGATCAAAAGAACCGCGCAGGGCATATTGATTTCTTAAATTCAATACCACATCTGTCCGTCTTTTGATAAAATTCTCTAATTTTACCATGTACTCTTCTGTCGTAATGCTTCCCTCTGCCACATAGGTCAGTCCTTTTTCCCAGCTTGCTGTTAAATCAGGATTTAACAATGGTCTTATCGAAGCATTTACTACATCATAAATCATCTCTCCAAGCAGGGTCGGCGTGATGATCTGTGTCTTTTTGTTCAATGCCAGATATTTATTTGCCACTAATTTTTTTAAAATTTCCGCACGGGTCGCTGAGGTGCCGATCCCGCTTCCCTTGATCTGCGCTCTTAACTCTTCGTCTTCGATCAACTGTCCGGCATTTTCCATTGCCAGTATGATAGAACCGGAGTTGTAACGCTTTGGCGGAGAAGTCTCCCCCTCTTTGATGTAGAGGCTTTTCACCGGAAGCTGTGTTCCTTTTTTCATAGCTGAAATCCGTTCTAACAGTTCGGTATCGCAAAGCCCGCTGTCTGCATCTTCTTCCGGCTTTTCCTCCAGTTTTTTCTTAAAAAACGAGTAGTCCATGACCTTTAAATAGCCCGGATCTGCTAACACCTTAAAATTAGAAAAGAATTTTTCTCCTTCTATCGCAGAGGTCAATGCTACTTTCTGATATACCGCAGGCGGATAAAATATCGCAAGAAATCTTCTGGTAATAACTTCATAGACTTTGACTGACAAAGGTTTCAGACTCTTCATCGCCCCAAATCCCTGTCCTGTCGGAATGATCGCATAATGGTCGGTGATCTGCTTATCGTTGACATATCGTGTCTTTGCAAGTCCCTGATAGCTTTTATTTGCGATGATCTCTTCGGCATAAGCCCGTACTCCCGGAATATTCTGCAGACCCTTGATATTTTTTGTGATCTCTTTTGATACTGCCGTAGAGAGGACTCTGGCATCTGTTCTTGGGTAGGTCACTAATTTTTTCTCATATAATTCCTGCACAATGCGAAGGGTTTCATCCGGACTGATCTTGAAAAATTTAGAACAGTCATTCTGCAGTTCCGCTAAGTTATATAACAGCGGCGGCTTTTTCTGCTCTTTTTTCTTCTCGATTTTTTCTACAACTGCCTGTGTCCCTTCGGTCTGCTGGCTGCTCTGTCCATTTTCGTTCTCGGTAAATTCCGTGTTTCCGGTAAGACCGGCAATAAACGCCCCGGCATCCTCTTTTTGTAAAAATCCATTGTCTTTATAGAGTTTTGGCGACTGATAAAATTTACTTCCCTCAACTGCCTTCCACTCGCTCTCTATGCCGGTGCCTTCGATCGCCATGCTGCTGAACACCCGGTAAAACGGTGTTTTTACAAATTCACGGATCTCACGTTCCCGTCGTACCACCATTCCCTGTACGCAGGTCATTACCCTGCCGACAGAAATCACGGTATATCGCTCATGCAGATAATTTGCAAGCGTATTTCCATATTTTAAGGTCAGAAGCCTTGAAAAATTAATCCCCATTAAATAATCTTCTTTTGCCCGCAAATATGCGGAATCGGACAGGTTATCATATTCCGATAAGTCCTTTGCCTCGCGGATGCCACGCAAAATCTCTTCTTCCGTCTGGGAATCAATCCAGACACGTTTCCGCTGCTTTCCTTTGTCTTTGACACCTGACATCTGCTCCACCAAACGGTAGATATATTCTCCCTCACGCCCTGAGTCCGTGCAGACATAAATCGTATCCACATCTTCCCGGTTTAAAAGCTGCGATACGATTTCATACTGGTTCTTTGCACTTGGAATCACTTCATACAGGAACTCTTCCGGTAAAAACGGAAGTGTCTCAAGACTCCACTTTTTATATTTTTCATCATATACTTCGGGATAACTCATCGTGACAAGATGACCGACACACCATGTCACGACTGCTGTTTCGCCCTCTTTATAACCATTGTGGTTACGCATCTCTAACTTTAATGCTTTTGCAAATTCCTGCGCAACGCTTGGTTTTTCCGCTATGTATAAAGCTTTCGCCATAATCACTCCTACAATTCATTCATATCAATTAATTTTATTTTCGGATTTTCTTCTGCTCTCTCCCGGATTGCTTCATCAAAGGACTGTGCAGAAAACAGATAATACTGCTCCGCTTTGATTTTTGCCTGTTTCATCGAAAATTCTAAATTTTTCCACATTTCATCGGTCAGTTCCGGCTCTGACCAGTTGCAGATTGCCACGATATTCTGCCGCACGGAATCCTGTGCAATGATATCAATGGTTCCTTTTTTTCCGATCCATACGCCCATTTTCACTGCCTGTACTGCCAACTGTCCCTGTGCATTTAACAATGCCAGATACTCACCACATACTTTTACAAAATAGCGGTTCAGATAGTCATTCAATTCTTCTTTGATATAGCGCTCATAAAATTCCTCGGTACTCATTTCATACAATCCGCTCATGTGCGGATAAACAAACTTGTACCAGAAGTGGATCAGGGTATGTTTGATCTGATACAGACCTTTTTGTGCATTGTCCCATCCTCCGGTTTCAAACACACTGATCTTCTCTACAATATCGTATGCCATCAGATTTTTTAAGTATACACTGATCTTAGCTCTTGAAAATCCCGTATCGTGATAAAGATCATTCAGCTTGCGGTTGCCTGCTGCAAGCGAGCATAAGATCGTATTATAGACAGATAATTCCCTTAAATCCCTGCCCACTACGCGCTCTGCCTCACGGAAAAGATTTCCGTTTGGTGACAGGATATGCTTACACACATTATATTTCAGATCTTTTTTAGAACTCCAACGGTTCACATATGCCGGTACTCCGCCAATGATCCCGTAGGTTTCCACACATTCGCTTACGGAATATTCCGGCAGTGCATGTACCAGTTCTAAGAACTGCATATCTCTTAAACGCACTATGCGGTCAACTTTTTTAAGACTTGCTTTAAGCAGCTCCCTGCCCTCTTCTTCAATCCACTTAAAGGCACTGCTTGCTAAAATGATCAGAACCGGCCCCGGATAAAGGCGTTTTGCCTTTAACTTCATAATTGCCTCTAAAAAAGTATCATCCTTTTTTGCGATATGATGAAATTCATCAATGATCACGACCAGTTTGGACGCATCACCGCTTTTGATCCGGTTAAAACACTCTTCATAGGTGTATTTTTTTATGGCTGCATCATACTGCTCTTCTATCTGCATCCCCATCATTTTTCGCTGCTGCTGCTCGGATGCCGGACGTGCTCTGTAATAAAAGGCTTTTTTGTCCTGCATAAAATATTTTAAAAGCTGCTCTTTCTGGCAGTTCTCATCACCGTAATAGATGACCAGACGGTTTCCGTTTGCCTGATATTCTTCTTCTAATGGTTTGATCTCAGCGGTTCTGATAATCATAGACTTCCCTCCTCATATGTGAATTGATGTGTGTTTCGTATACTCTATATCTACAGTGCATCTCAAAAATCAAAGATTCTTTCGATGTGCGGGCATGTTAACTCATTTGTACTCATTATATCACAATTTAATTTTTGCCACAAGAAAAGAAACTCAGTTATATGCCTCTACAGAAAATATACAAAATAAGAATCGGATTCTACGGCTCTTAAATTTACCTTCCGTTTTTTACAATCTCTGTAAAATCTGACCAATCTTCTACTTTAAAAGCTCTAATATCACGAACACTATTTCTGAACCATTCAATCTTTGATAATCGACTGATTGCCTTATATACCGTTGTCAAGCTATTTTCATTGCTTTTATTGATGTAGACACTGCCATGTGTCCATTCAAATCCAACATTGCCCAACTCATGCCTAACTTCTTCATAAGCACAATGATACGAATTACCATACTCTTTCTTTAAAACTTCTAAATTTAACTCAAAAGAAATACCATACATTTCCTATATTTCCTCCTATACTGCTTTCCTGCCAAACTCATGTTAACTGATCCGATGCCCGGATGTCCTGTTCTACAAACTCTTTGACAATTACAATCCTGCGTGATAATATAATGTTAGAAATAGGTACTGCCGATAGACGGTTAGTCCGATATAAAGTCAAACAAAAATAGCTGCTTCACTTGGACATGGGCGGCTATTTTTGTGGTTTATCATTATCTTTACCGAATGTGTATCCGATACTAAAGCAGGTCAAGCCGAAGCTAACTACTGCAATGAAGTCTACAATACTCATTGGCTTAGCCCTCCTTTCCACTGGATTCCATTTTCAGGTTTCTATGTAATCAGAGGGTCACAGTCCCTCTACAGAAGGACTAACCGCCTACCGTTATGACAGTACCCAAAATATATTATATCACATTTTTACAAGTAGCACCATTATCCGACTTTGCTTTGAAGCACAAAAAAGACATCTTTTCGATGTCTTTTTTGTATTTCCCTATATGCTACTTTACTTTTACCGTCTTTTTGCTGCTCCAGGTTCCGTAGTATTTCTTTCCGCTTATCTTTTTGTAAGAACGGATCCGTACATAGTATTTCTTTCCGGTCTTTAGCTTTTTAATAGTCTGCTTCGTGGTCTGTTTCTTTCCGATCACTACATTCTTTACGTTCTTTTTGAACTTTTTGTCCGTGGAATACTGCACCTGATAGCCGTCTGATCGGTTATCTTTCTTCCACTGCACCGTCAGCTTTTTCTTCCCGGAGGACAGCTTCTTAATATCACGCTTTCCCGGTACGGCATAAATGGTTACTTTCTTCGTCTGCTTTTTATAAGCCGATGTTTCTTTTGCCGTTATGCTGATCGTTACTTTCCCGGTTCCTTTGATCTTCACTTTGCCTTTACTGTTTACCGTGGCAACCTTTGTATTGCTGCTCTTATAGGTAATCTTGCCTTTAGCTTTTGGTTTTAAAGTAAAGGAGGAATTATACGCTTTCTTATAACTGGAAGAGATACCCGTTATCTTCTGACCTGATTTCTCGGTTGTGTTATCTTTTTTCTGATCGGTTTTTTGGTCTTTCTCTCCAGAATCTGTTGTGCTGTCTTTTTTCTGTATCTCAAAATAGGCTACTGTCTCTCCAGTATAATTTCCAGTCCCTTTAATGATCGCTTTTCCGGTTCCCGGTTTCGTATTATCAGAATACGATATCGTATAATCGGTTCCTTTCTTCAGCTCTTTATCTTTTAATATTACTTTCGCCTCCGGCATCTGTGCTTTTCCATTGTAATTTACATTATTAACGCTTACTACAGAATTGCAGATAGACGATTTTAAAACTTTTACCGTAAATTTCCCGTTTTTTATACTTCCATCATCATCTTTTACCGAAACATTAATTGTGACACTTCCAGCTCCGTTTACTTTAAAATAGTGCTCATCCCATTTCTCACCACAACTATTCGATTCGTGTTCTACACCATATACCAGTTTATCTGTATCACCTGTAATATTCCAATTTAAAAGTTCATTACAGGTTGGTGTATCTTTTCCATAACTTTCCGGAGCATTTGACCAGATTGAAAAATAGACTCTGTGTTCTCCCTCTGCATTAAAACTGAAATCATGCTTTACCGTATGATAGTCCAAGACGGCTATTCCATTATTGGTAAATTGTTCATAGTGAACCATACATTGAATATCTTTAATCGGTACAGAGACAACCGCTTTTATTGTAAGTGTACGACCTCTTCCATCTGTTCCAACAAGGGTACATTGTCCATGATTGACTGCTTTTAATGTAGAATGTCCATTAATTGTCTCTACATATGCCACCTTATCATCGGAGCTTTTCCATGTCACAACATCCGTTGTGTCTTCCGGGAAAAGCTGATAGTCGATCGTACAGTTTTCCTCCGGCTCTAATGTGATGTTCTTTGTCCTGCTTCCATCAGCAAAGGTTAGATCTGTTGCCGGTGTCAGGTATGCATTTCTTTCTTCTGCAGATAATTCGGACTCCAACAACACACTGGTGTTTTCCGAATTATAAAAGTCATCTGCCGATCCAATTGCTTCTTTCATTGCCTGATTCTTAACAATGATCTTACAGTTTGTAAGACTGGCAAATATATCTCTTACATCAACTTGTGAAGGTTCGGTATGGCAGAATACTATCGTTGCGTCTGAAAGTCCCGTAAATGCTGATATTCCGATAAAACTTACCGTATCAGGAATAACGATCTTCCTTAGATTTTTAGGCTGATAAAAATCTCCTACTGCATCAATATCTCTCGGAATAATATATGTTTCACCCGGCTTATTTTCCGGATAACGCTCAATCATTGGTTTCCCATTATCTGCTGCATACCGAAACAACACCCCATCCCTGGAAAAATAAACCGGATTTCCTTCTTCCACTGTGATCGATCTCAGTGATTTTGTTCCATCAAATGTAGTTATCACTACATCTCCGGGATGCCCCATATGGATCACTGTTGCCGGTATATGAATGGTTTCCACCGTTGTATTCTTATAAAATACCTCCTGCTCCAGTGAGGTTACCGTATGACCCTCGATCGTGGATGGTATGACTACATCCTTATCACTGCCCGTATATTTTGTGATCTCTGCCGTTCCATCTAAATATAATTTAGCTTCCCAATCGTGCTGTTCCTGAGTGCCGTTTTCAGGCACGTTTTCCGTTTCCGTGGTAATTTCCCCACTTAATTCATTTTCATTGCTTATTTCCGCCTGTACGTCCTCAGAAACACACTCCGCTGCAGGCTCCTCATCCTTTTTTTCTTTTATGGAATCTTCTTCCTGAACTGCCTGTATGGTGCTCTCTTCCATTCCGGTATTTTCGGCTGCATACACCAGTCCGCTGTTTGTAATGCAGAGTGATACTGCAATGATCCATGCTGAAATCCTTTTTGCCTTCATAAAAAAATCTCCTTCCACCTGTTCCCCGTTATTTACTATGTTTTCCCAAAAGGGAAAGCTGATTATTTTCATTCCGATTATACCATAGAAAACAGCTTGATTTAAAATCTTATTACAAAAATTTTTGCCAGAACAAAATTTCCTATATCCAAAAAAGAAGCCACATTTGCGGCTTCTTTCAAAAAACAACAATACTTTCTTTATTTTTTTGTAATATATCCTTTTGCCTTTAATGTCTCAGCACATAAAACAGCTCCACCTGCTGCTCCACGAACTGTGTTATGAGAAAGTCCTACAAATTTGTAATCATATACAGTGTCTTCTCTTAAACGTCCAACAGAGATTCCCATTCCGTTTTCGTAATCTACGTCTGCTTTTACCTGTGGGCGGTTATCTTCTTCTAAGTACTGGATCATCTGTTTTGGAGCACTTGGAAGTTCTAATTCCTGTGGAAGTCCGCTGAAGTTTACTAATTTCTCGATCAACTGTTCTTTTGTTGGTTTCTTCTTGAATTTAACGAAGACTGCTGCTGTATGTCCGTTTAATACTGGTACACGGATACACTGTGTTGTGATCACTGGTGTTTCAGCTTTCACGATCAC
>OGPY01002461.1_pt1 | contig 11398 bp, 12 predicted proteins | sample 1553121 | NCBI WGS metagenome assembly OGPY01 (sample SAMEA2580004, study PRJEB22360) | human gut metagenome
TCCACCTGCAATCTCGATTGGTATAATCCTGTGGTTTTCTCTTGCCGGATGGTCAAGACGTCCTGCATATCCTTCATTTTCCATACAAAGCAGACATTTCGGATATGCGGTATTCTTTGCATTTCTTGCTGCAGCGATCGCCTTTGGATCCTTCTCCGGCTTGGACAGATTAATTGTGATGTCAATCTTACCATATGGGGAATCTACTTTCCACTTCATGTCCTTTTTCACACGGTATCTGCGGATATAATTGCTGTCCTGACTTAATTTGTAGAAATATTCTGTCGCAGCTTCCGGAGATTCTTCATATTTTTCCGCAAATGTCTTCTGTACCTGAGCCGGTCTTGGTACCAGACAATTCATGATCTTCGTATCGAAAAGATCACGGAATCCGATACTGTCTTCAATGATTCCTCTTTTTACCGCCTCATCCAGTAATCCTTCCATAACTGCTTCCAGCTCGATGGAACTGCTGTCGATTTCTACATCTTCATATGAATCTTCCTGGAATAATTCTAACAATAAATTTGTTGTGTAAATTCTCTCACATTCCGGTGTCAGTCCGGTCTGAATACCATATTCTACCAGTTTCTTAATATTTTCATACAACATATTCTGATCCTTCCGTTCTTTTTTCTATTCTGTGAATTTATACAATCTTTGCTCCGTCACCGATATCTACTACATAGAATTCTGCTTCATGTCCGACTTTTTCTTTATATGTCTTTCCAATCTCCTCGATAAACTTATCTACCGTTCCTTCTTCAACGATGCTGACCGTACATCCGCCGAACCCGCCTCCGGTGATACGTGAACCGATAACCCCCGGCATTGCCTGCGCCAGATCTACCAGAATATCTATCTCTTCACAGGACACTTCATAATCATAACGAAGTGACTCATGGGATGCATTCATAAGCTGTCCGAATAATTTCACATCGTTGTTACGGAGTGCTTCTACTGCACGAATAGTTCTCTGATTCTCATATACCGCATGTTTCGCACGCTTCTGTCTGACCGGATCTTTGATCGCATCCTTGTACTGTTCGAATCCGTCCTCTGTAAGATCTCCAAGTGTCTTTATATCTGTAACCTTCTGAAGTTCCTTTAATGCAGTCTCACATTCATTTCTTCTGTCATTGTAAGCAGAATCAACCAGACTGTGCTTTACCTTACTGTTGATGATCACGATCTTCGCATTTTCAAGAACGACCGGTGCATATTCGTATTTTAATGTATTGGTATCCAGGAAAATTGCATGATCTTTCTTACCCATCGCACTTGCGAACTGATCCATAATTCCACAGTTGCATCCATTGAAATTATTCTCCGAATACTGTCCGATCAATGCAAGATCAATCATGGAGAGATCTTCAAATCCAAATGTATCTTTTAACATCAGTCCTGTCAGCACTTCCAGTGATGCGGAAGAAGAAAGTCCAGAACCATTCGGAATATTTCCATAGATCAGGATATCCATTCCATGTGTCAGTTCATACCCTCTCTTTTCGAATGCCCACATTACTCCCTTCGGATAATTCGTCCATCCGGCATTTTTACTCGGAATCAATTCATCGAGACTTGTCTCAATGATTCCAAGTTTTTCAAAGTTCAAAGAGAAGAAACCTAATTTTCTGTCTTCTCTGTTCCTTACCACTGCCCATGTTCCCATTGTCAGTGCACATGGGAATACATGACCTCCGTTATAATCTGTATGTTCTCCGATCAGGTTTACTCGTCCCGGTGCAAAATAAGTACGGATTTCCCCGCCTTCTCCGTATAATTCCTGAAATTTTGCGATCAATTGCTCTTTCTGCATTCCATTACCTCCATTTTTAATACATTTTTATCATTTTTTCTTTCATCCCTTAAGTTTCAGGCCCTCTTTAACATCCACTTACATACTTTTTTGTAGTTGACTGTCTTCTGTTATTGCTATAATATAATCATAATGAGATATGCACATTCTCACAATAAGAATATTGGCATATTTTATAAGAATATTGAGATTTTATTTGTTTTTGACTTTTATATACGGAGGATGATATGAAAGGTATTCAGATTCTTACAGAAAAAAACAAAAAAGAAGTAAAAGAACACGGAAGTTACACTTTCCCCGTTCAGGTATCCCCAGAGGCAATACAGTCTTATGAACAGCATTCCTTCATGTGGCACTGGCATCCGGAGATCGAACTTACATGGTTCGTATCCGGACAGATGGAATATGTCGTCAATGACCAGCGTTATATTATCTCAGAAGGCGAAGGGATATTCTGCAACAGTAATGCTTTACATGCCGGATATATGATTGATGACCAGGACTGTAATTATATCTCTGTCACATTTCATCCCAAATTCATCTATGGCTACGAGAACAGTATCCTGCAGACCAAATATGTCGATTTTATCACTTCCAACGAATTCTGGTCTTCACTTGTATTAAAACCGGAAATTCCATGGCAAAATGAAATTATCGAATACATAAAAGAAATATATACATTAACCTGCCAGGTTCAATCTTCTTCCGATGCCTTCATTCCCGGATATGAAGGCATAGCGGAACAGCCGGAACTTCCTGACTATGAATTCCGTATTCATCTCCTGCTCTGTGAGATCTGGCACCGGCTTTATCTGCATTATGTCCAGATTGCCCAGGATACTCCGCATCCACAGAAGCATTTACAGCGTTTGAAAGACATTCTTTCTTATCTTCAGGAGCATGCTTCCGAAGAACTCAGTCTCGAAGATATCGCCGCCCACGCCGGACTGTGCAAAAGCGAATGCTGCCGCTTTTTCAACAAATATATGCGGATGACCATCTTCGATTACCTGCTGTCTACACGGATTCAGAACAGTATTCCACTTCTTATGGACGGGGAGAATATTACTACGATTGCCGGACTTGTAGGATTTTCCTCACCGGCATATTATGGCCAGATTTTCAAGCGTTACATGGGCATGTCACCCAGTCAGTATAAAAAGAATGCCGCCCAGTCACCTTCCGGTGACTAAGCGGCATCTTTTATACATTTTTGCCCTCTCTGTCAAAGTATTCTTTCACAAGTCTGACCACAACTCCTGACAGCAGGAAGACTGCTATCAGGTTCGGGATAACCATCAGACCATTAAATGTCTCTGCAATATTCCACATCAGTCCCAGTTCCATAGTTGCGCCGACAATCGCTACCAGTGCATACAATATCATAAATGGTCTGTTTGCGCGGGTACCAAGCAGGAACTCCACACAACGTGTTCCATAAAGTCCCCATCCAATGATCGTAGAAAATGCAAAGCAGCACATTGCAATGGCCGTAAATATCGATACCCAGCTTCCGTAAGTGGAAGTAAATCCAAGAATCGTAAGTTCTGCACCGGCCGCATCTCCATATCCAACCGGTACGCCGCTGCACAGAATGACAAGTGCCGTCAGTGTACAGATCACAATTGTATCTACAAAGACTTCGAATATTCCAAAGAATCCCTGCTTTACAGGCTTTCTTGTATCCGCACATGCATGAGCAATCGAACCGGTACCAAGTCCTGCTTCATTTGAAAAGATTCCCCTGGATACACCTTTTTTCATACTCATGAAGAAAGATCCTACTGCACCGCCGGTCACAGATACGGGTGAAAAGGCACCTTTAAAAATAGAAGCGAATACTGTCGGGATATTTCTGTAATTCAAGATCACAACTCCGATTGCAAGAATAATATAAATGACCGCCATAAACGGAACCAGCTTTTCCGCTACCTGCCCGATTCGTTTGATTCCTCCAAGAAGGATCAGCCCGATCAATACTGCCAGAATAATTCCGATCACCAGATTCAGAGTACTCACATTCTGTTCACTGATCACACCATAATTATACAGAGCTGAATCAATTGCTGTCGTGATGGTATTGACCTGTGTTGCATTCCCCGTTCCGAATACCGTCAGTACACCAAATGCCGCGAACAGATAGGCCAGCCAGTGCCATTGCTTCTTCAGTCCATTTTTTATGTAGTACATAGGTCCTCCGACCAGATCGCCTTCCGCGTTTTTCTCCCGGAAATGTACCGCAAGCGTTACTTCTGAAAACTTTGTACACATTCCAAGAAGTGCTGATATCCACATCCAGAAGACTGCACCCGGGCCTCCGATCGCGATTGCTCCTGCCACGCCTGCAATATTACCGGTTCCGACGGTCGCAGCCAGTGCCGTACATACTGCCTGGAATGGTGTCAGTGCTCCGTCTGAAGCTTCTCTTTTTTTCAACATCCGGCCGATTGTTACTTTCATCGCATATGGGAATTTACGGATCTGAAGAAATCCGGTTCTGATGCTTAATAAAAGCCCTACTCCTACGATGCAGATCATAGCCGGTACTCCCCAGATGAAGTTATTTACCACATTGTTGATTGATTCGATTGTTGCCAACATTACTTCTAGTTGTTTCCTATTTATAAATCATATTTTTGATTTTGTATCGCGTTACCGCATTATCACATTGAATTTCAACTGTAGCAGTATAGCACGATTTTATATAAAAGTACAGGATTTCTTTTTCTTTATCAAAAGATTACCCGAAATTTCATACACGTACTTCCTTTCTTTTCTAGTATTTTTACAACTGGTATGGTATATTTTTTCATAACTGGCTCTTTATCTCATGCCACTACTATTGTACAGTAATGGCAATTACGAAAGGAAAGAGGGTTTTGGTTATGAATTCCAATCTGAAAAAAACAATTATGACATCATTATTCGCTGCGTTAGCCTGTGTTGCTACAATGTCCATCCGTATTCCGACACCGGGAACCGGCGGATATATCCATCCTGGTGATGCAATCGTAATCCTCGCAGGTATCATCCTTGGTCCTGTATATGGTATGCTTGCCGGTGGTATCGGTTCTGCACTGTCTGACCTGATCGGTGGATATTTTGTATACGTTCCGATTACACTGGTGATCAAGGGGCTTGTCGCACTGGTATCCGGACTGATTTACCAGAAGATGTGCCGTTACGGTAAGAACCGTTACGTCGCAGTTATCCTTGGAGGTATTACAGATATCGTATTCGTCGCCGGTGGATATTTTATCTGCGAGTTCTTCCTGTATGGAAGCGGTGCTGCTGCAAGTATCCCTGCTAATATTATCCAGGGAGTCGGTGGACTTATTATCTCTGCTGTATTATATCCGGTACTGATCGCAATCCCGGATGTACGCCAGGCAGCATACGAGACGAAGAATTAAATTCACTTACATACTTTGTCACCTATAGGACTTGCCATTGGCATCTTCTCTCGAACGCATGGCGAAAAAAAGGATAAGTTCTTTCTCTCTTTATGAAAGAACTTATCCTTTTTCCACATCTTTTTTACTTTTTCACTTTACTTATCCACTTTTTCTGCGTTACTTTTTCCACAGGAACATCCGATCACAAATGTAAGGAACAGTATTGCCACGATCATCCATCCGACCAGTACCTTCGTTCCCATCGGCTGGAACTTATCATAGTATCCCTTCAGGTAAATGATGATGATCAGAAGCGGTAATCCATAAGACATATATCCCTTGATTCCTGACGGGAACTTCCATCCTTCTCCCTGGTTGATCTCTTCGAGGAAATGGTTCCATCCCCAGCCATTCTTCTTTGTACAGAACAATACATATCCCAGACTTCCAAGTGGAAGCAGGTTATTCGATACGATGAAATCTTCCAGATCCATGATCGTTGAGCCTTCTCCAAGCGGAGTAAATCCGGCTAACACATTGAATCCCATTACGCATGGCATACTTAAAATAATAATCAGGATCAGACTTACCAGTGTACTCTTCTTTCTTGACCATCCGAATAAATCCATATCAAAAGAAATAATATTTTCAAATACCGCAACCAGTGTCGTAAATGCAGCAAAGCTTAAGAACAGGAAGAATAATCCTCCCCATACACGTCCGCCTGCTACCTGTGCGAAGATATTCGGGATCGTGATAAATATAAGGCTCGGGCCTGCTCCCGGTTCAATTCCGTATGCAAAGCATGCAGGGATAATAATGAAACCTGCCATCAGCGCTACGATCGTATCAAGCACGGTAATATTCACAGCCTCTCCGAATAATCTCTGGTCTTTTTCCATATAACTTCCAAAGATCAGCATAGCTCCGATACCGATTGATAATGTAAAGAATGCCTGGCTCATAGCCCCGAAAATTACATTTCCGATTCCAATCTCTGCCATCTGTTTGAAATCAGGGATCAGGTAAAAACGAATTCCTGCTCCGGCACCTTTCATCATCACAGAATGGATCGCAAGTACGATCATGATCAAAAGCAGTGCTGTCATCATGAACTTGGAAACTTTTTCGATACCTTTCTGGATTCCAAACGCACATACACCGAATCCAATGATAGATATCAGAATCGTCCAGAATGCCATAAGCGGCATATTTCCTAGCATATCACTGAATCCTGCAGATACAGTCTTCATATCCGCACCCACAAAATCTCCTCTGAAGCTTCTGACGCAATAATACAGCATCCATCCACCAACTGTGGTATAGAACATCATCAGGAAATAGCATCCGATAACACCGATCCATTTCGTAATATGCCACTTTGTTCCTTTTGGTTCCAGTGTCTCATATGCAGCGGCAACACTGTGTCTGCTGGCACGTCCGACACCAAATTCACAGACCATAACCGGGATTCCCATAATCAGAAGGAACACCAGATAGATTAAAATGAATGCAGCCCCTCCGAACTGTCCACACATGTACGGGAACTTCCACACATTTCCAATACCAACGGCACATCCTGCAGATACAAGGATGAAGCCCAGTCTTGATCCAAATGTCTCTCTCTTCATTCCATAAACCTCTCTTTACTTTTTAAGTCAAGCATTTTTTATTATATCGTATTTTGTCTACCAAACACAAGGACTGTCATTATGGAATTTTAAGTTTAAAAAAGATCAAGAAAAGGACCAGGAAATGTACCCTACTCATCTCCTTGTCCTTTCTTTCTCTTTTTATATGATTTTTACTATTATCAGCTCATGGAGTTTTATAAAGCTTTCATCTGGTATGAGCTGCCCCACATTCCAGATACTTATGCCGTACAGGCATTCTGAAGAATCTCATTTAAAGCATTTCCGCTGCTTGTGTGGCATCTTACGATTTGTGCATTACATTTTTCCGCTTCTGTTACTGCACAGTGTACCATCTTATGAGATACTGTATTGGTAAATAAGATTAACAGATCGGGACTTCCGATCTTCTCACTTAAGTTTCCCGACATCTGTGTGAATACTTTTGCTTTGCATTTGTACTCTTTACAGATCTTTTTATACTGATGAACCATTCTGTCATGTCCGCCTACGATTACTACACTCATGTACTGCCTCCTTTTATGTAAGTATATTAGTTAGCTTCATCTAACTAATATGATACACTTTTTTTTCGAAAATGGAAGAGGGTGTATTGAGAACTTTTCTCAATACACCCTCTTCCATTAAACACACGGAAAACAAAATCTACAGAACCTGCCACTGGCAGCTTCTTTCGAACGCATGGTGATAAATAAAAACCGGAACCACTCACCTCCACGGCATATGATCCCGGCTTCCGCTCACATCATTCTCTACATATCTTCATATTTCATCAGATACTTACAAATCTTCTGCAGATCCTCTTCCTCACTTGCAACGATCTCCAAATGCAGTTCGTCGGCTTTGGAGAAAAGCTGTGTCATAGACATAAACTGGCAGAGTTTTGATTTCAGATTCAATCTGTCTCCCTCACCTGTCAGTAATTCTACACGACCTTTGCAATCGTCGACAACTTTAAAGAATTCCTGCGCATTTGTAATTTTATTAATTTTCATAGCTGGTCTCCTTTTACAATGTGTAATAATCCGTTTCTTTTGATATTCCCTCGATTCTTACACCAAGTGTATCATATAATGATTTCTTCAATCTTTCTGCATCTCTATCTTTCAGAGCATCGATATATCCCTGATGTTCTGCAATCATATTCTTGGCTCCATTCGTATTCTTTATCACATCCCGGCCATATATCAGTTTAAAAAATGATAACGTATCCCATAATGATTCTATCATCGCACATACTCTGTCCATTTCGCTAATGGAATAGATTGCAAAATGAAATTTTCGATTCTGCAAGTATAACTTTTTTGCATCAATCTCGTCAGCTTCAACAATTGGAACATATTCCTTATGTATCTCTTCCAGTTCGTGTATCTGTTCTTCCGTAATCTTTTTACACGCTTCTCCAGCTGCAAGCGGCTCTAACAACTGACGCATCAGATATATTTGTAAAACATCTTCCTGTTCCAAAGAAACAAGTTTTACCCCTACATAAGGAATCGATTCAGCCAGTCCCATTTTTTCCAAACTTTTCAAAGCCTCTCTGATTGGCATACGACTAACTCCAAGCTGACGGGCAAGCTCTTCTGTATTCAGCTTTTCCCCCATCTTCAACTTTCCATCCATAATCCAATCCATCAGTTTGTTCAATACCTGCATTGGCAATGTATCTCTTTGCAGCATCATTGAATCATCTTGACCCATTGTCACTCGGTTACTCATATATAGCACTACTCTCTTATCTAAAATATTTACAGACCAAGCTTTTCTACCACTTTGTCCAAAATAGCAACCTGCGCTGTCTCTTCGACTAACTCAGCTGTATGTTCTGCAGCCAGTGGATCTTTTCCCATTGCAACTACACCGTGATCTGCCAGTAAGAATGCATTGATATTTGGTGTTTTTTTAAACATTGCTTCTACCATCGGTACGTCTTCCGGTCTTACCATTGCTGCGTGTACGTCTAAGGTTGGATAACCTTCCGGATTCTTCAGTTTGGAATGCCATGTTACAAGCGGTAGATCTTTCTTAGAAGATGACCATCCGATCGCATATGGAGAATGCACATGCACAACAGACTGTACATCTGGTCTCAGTTTATAAATATAACCATGCAGTAATGCCTCTCTCGTTGGCTTTCCGGCTCCTTCAACCACATTTCCGTCAAAATCCGTAATTAAAAATCCTTCTGGTGTGCAGTCACCCAAAGACCCGCCGCTTGCCTTTACAAGCATCGTCTCTGTTCCAGGTATTCTGGCACTTACGTTTCCCCCACTACCAGTCTGTATTCCTCTATTATAAGCTCTTTTACTGGCAATAACAAGTTTTTCTGCGATTTCATATGCTTTCTGATCCATATTCTCAAGTCCTCCTTTTTTAGTTCTCACCAAAGTCCTGTGGTAATTTACCCTGTTTTTTCATTTCATCCACAATGTAATGAGCTGCTTTCACGCCAAATTCCGGAGTATCCAGATTGTGTGGGATTACGATAACCTCTACATTATCATTTACATTTTCAATGATTGTCTGAATCAGTACAGAGTCACTCTTTGGCTCGTATAATTCCTGTCCTTCCAGTGTGTTGTGTCTCATTCCCTTGGTTGGAATCAGAAGTTTTACAGGGTAAGTAACCTTGCTGAGCCTTTCTGCCAGGATCTTTCCTAATGCTTCTGCTTCTTCCGGAAGGATCTTGATATGTGCTGTATTGGCATTGTGAAGCATGTATTTTCTTTCATCCATTCTGTCTGGAAGTTCGCTGGTACTGAAGTCTACAAAGTCAAGTCCGCCAAGGCTGATAACCAGCGGTACTTTCTTTTCTACAGATTCTACCAGACGGATCTTTGCTTTTGGACCATATGAGAATCCGCCTCCGAAATATTCGGATGTCAATTCATGTAAAGTCAGATCCAGAATTCCGTCTACCAGTCCGTTCGCAGCCATATCTTCCATGGTGGCTCCGCCGACTCCTGTTGCATGGAATCCGATAACCTCGAGTCCCATCTTCTCTAATTCTTCTACTGCTGCAACTGCTCCTGTATTTGTTACACCCATCAATGTAACTGCAACAACCGGTTTATCACCTTTTGTCAGAACCTGTCCTGCACATTTTACCATTCCCACGCAACAAGCACAGGCATTGGAGATGACCTGACGTGTTACAATATTAAGTCCTGTAAAATCACAGATTGCAGGCATAACCGTAATATCTTTATCCCCTACAACAAGGTCAAATTTTCTTGTTCCGCTTGCTACAGTTGTAGCCATAACTTTTGGAAAACCAATCGGCAGTTTCTGCATTGCATTTGCCGCCATGACTGTGTTCTGAAGTCCTCCGACAGAAATTATTCCGTCAATCTTTCCTTCTTCATATAATTTTACTACATAAGCTGCAACGGCATCTTTCATGTAGTCTATCTTTTCACCTTTTGATTTTGGTTCCATCTCTTCCCAAGGTGTGCCATAACTTTCTGCGATTTCTTCTCTTGAGATGTCATAATTATAAGATGGTGCAGGACCTGTTGCTGTATTGATAACCAGAGCATTTAATCCTTCATTTTTAATAAAATCGCTGATAAACTTCGCTTCTTTGAACTTTGTATCGCAACTTTCGATTACCGCTATCGTCTTCATATTCTCCATTAATCTCCTTCTATACAGATATTGTGAAGACCACCCCTTTGGATAACCTCCACAACATCCCACTCTCGTCCAGATTCTTATTCTCTCTCGACTATATCACATATTAGTTCTGGCTGAAATATTTTGTCTCAGCTTTCTTTGCTGCTTTTGCAAGACCGTTTTCTCTTAAAAATTCAACTGCTGCGTCCATGTCTCCGTCTGTGTTTGTAAGAGCTTTCTTACAATCCATCATTCCGGCACCAGTCATTTCTCTTAATTCTTTTACCATTGCTGCTGTGATAGCCATGATTCTTTTTCCTCCTAAATTGAAAGTGTGAATAAATTATTCAGCGTCTTCTGCAACTTCTTCAGAGTCTGCATCGATTCCCTGGTTTGCTTCGATAACTGCATCAGCCATAGCAGATGTGATCAGTTTTACTGCACGGATCGCATCATCGTTTCCTGGGATGATATAATCTAATTCTTCAGGATCGCTGTTTGTATCTGCGATTCCAACAAGAGGAATTCCTAAAGTATGTGCTTCCTGTACACAGATGCTTTCTTTCTTAGGGTCTACAACGAAGATCATGTCTGGAAGTCCACCCATTTCTTCGATTCCACCTAAGTTCTTCTGTAATTTGTCTTTTTCTTTGTTAAGTTCGATAACTTCTTTCTTTGGAAGTACGTCAAATGTTCCGTCTTCTTCCATCTCTTTGATCTTTGCAAGAGAAAACGCACCGGAAAATCCACCCAGTCCACCGAGTACTTCCGGACGCATTGTTTCTTTTACATATTCTTTCATCAGTTCCACTGATTTGTAGCCAGCCTCGATATCAACACCTGATGTTTTATAATCCATAATCTTATCTCCTTATCCACCCGCAGAATCCTGCTTGTCACAGAGTTACTGTGACCAG
>OGPY01002472.1_pt1 | contig 11318 bp, 11 predicted proteins | sample 1553121 | NCBI WGS metagenome assembly OGPY01 (sample SAMEA2580004, study PRJEB22360) | human gut metagenome
AAAGGCTATGGCTTTATCACAGGAGAGGACGGCGCTGACGTATTCGTTCATTTTTCTGCAATCAATGGTGAAGGCTTCAAATCTCTTGACGAAGGTCAGGCAGTAACTTATGATTTAACAGAAGGCGCTCGCGGAATGCAGGCTGCTAACGTTACAAAATTATAATTAACATCCGATACTTCAGGTTTTATAACCATTCAATAAAAAATCCCAGCTGGATCAGCCGGGGTTTTTTATTGTTCATTTTCATTTGGCTTATTGTGTATCGGAAGAAAGTCCTGATACATAATTATCGATTGCTGAAGTATCTACAACCGTTTCCTTCACTACGGAAGCTTCCTTGGCAGTTATCTTTGCATATGCGGAAAATCCGATCCATGCAACCATAGCCACACAGATCGCAACCCATGCAAGGATCTCTAATCTGTCGATCAGTTTCTCTTTTCTGGCTGCTCTGCTGCGGTTGTTCTTACCAGCTTTGTAGCTGTCTACTTTTTTCTGACTCATTTGCGAATCTCCTTTGCTGCATATAAGTACTCATTGCATTATAGCACAGGAAAGTCCAAAAGTGAAGTACCTTTCCGGGATATTCCATGCTTATACAGCAACGATCACGCCTCCGTCATTTGCATACATGCTGCTTACTCCTGCAGTATCCAGGATCACAATATCCTTCACGTTCATACGCTCCTGAAGTGCATTTCGAAGAAGGACTGCTCTCTCATGGCAGTTGCAGTGTGAGATCGCAAGTGTCTTGGTTTCACTGTCCTGTGTCTTGGCTACGATCTGTTCTGCCATTTTGACCAGTGCCTTATTCATTCCGCGTGCCTGATCAAGCTGACAGATGCTTCCTTCATCTGTAGATCCCATGACCGGTTTGATCTTCAGCGCGCTGGCAACAAGCGCCTTTGCTTTGCTGAGTCTTCCATTCTTACGAAGTGTCTCCAGATTGTCAAGAACAAAGAAAGTATGCTGTCCTGCAATATACGCATCCACAGTCTCAATCACTTTGTCAAAGGAATATCCGGCTTCTTCACACTCCTGTATCTTCATCGCGATCAGTGTCTGACCTACAGAAGCTGATCTGGAATTAAAAACATGGATCTGTCTGCCCGGCTTCTCCTCATTCAGAAGATTGCTCCCCAGAACTGCACTGTTATAAGAACCGCTGAGTTCTGCTGAAAGTGTCACTGCATAGATATGATCTGCATCACAGTCAAAAGCTCTCATATAACGCTCCGGAGAAGGACACGCTGATTTCGGGCACTCCGGGCATGCGGCTACTTTCTTAAGGAAATCTGCCTGATCAAAAGTTTCATCATCTATAATATTCTCGCCGCCTACATTCAAAGTAAGCGCTACCGATTCAAAATGTTCATTATTCTTCCATTCTTCTAACAATTCACCGCAACTATCTATAATAATCTTATAACTCAATTATATCGTCCTCTTTCCCGTAATATGTAGTTTCGAATACCACATCTATATTAACATATAGACCATTGTTTGAAAAGAGTTTTTGTAAAAACTATATTCTTTTTTTCAGTTCTGCTTTATAATAGAAGCAACAGTAAACAGAAAGGAGTTCTTTAATGCTTGCACTCAAGATCAATACTACCAAAGCTTTTATGCACAAACTGCTGATCGAGGATACGTTTCATAAGTTTTCTCTTGCAGAAGCTTCCATTACAACATTTAACCAGTTTCATATCGACGGAAAGCTGCATATGGATTTTTTTGACACAGATACCGCGCAGCAGCTGACTGAAAATGGTGAGATCTATTCTTCCTGGCAGGATGTCAAATCTTACTGCTATTCCATCATTCGAGGAAAGCTCCCGCCGCTTCAGTTCAAATTTGTAATGCGTCTTGCGCCTCAGCAAATGGCATGTTTTTCTTCTGAGAATATTCCAGCTGTTTCCAACGGTGAAATTTCAGACCTGTTTTTGAATATTCAATATAAAAACAACGAATTGCTCTGCACCACGGGCATTTTTTCCCGTATCTTTACATTGGATAAAACTTTCGAAACTGCATGGGATAACGCTGTACTGAATTTTTTCAGAAAGCATCAGATTGATTTTACGATACTGTAATCTGTATAGAGTTTTCTGTCAGGATATGACGTTTCAATTTCTGTCTGCATCAGGTAATATGCCATCATGTCTATAAATTCACTGTTTGTCGGCTTATAGCGCAGCGGATAGCCGGCAATCTCATTCATAGCTTCTTTGTTGGATTCCCAACAGACATTGATCACTGTTCGGATATCATGTTCCACATTTACCGGTGTGGACTTAAACTGTTTTGCCAGGGATGGATATATATCTTTTGTGATCTTTATAGGATGATCCTGAATTTCCATGAACATCTTTACCGCTTCTGCCACATAGTAATAACCTTTGTATTTGGAAGTTACTCCTAATTGCCGTATCAACCGATATACTTTTCTCATACCTTTTTCCCTCCGGTTTTTTCTTTCTCAATATTATACGACATATTTTGCTTCATTTCTCTTTTCCTAGCAAAATAGTCCTTCCTCGATAAAAGATTACATTCCCGGAAAGATATCGTGATTTTTCGACAAAAACAACATCAACATACAATAACAGCATAAAAATTTTTGCAGCATTTGTCAATCGTACAAAAAGAATTCCCGGATGTGGTTTTTGGCTGTTATCCACATCCGGGAATTCGGGAATCAATCTTATATTTCTAATGAAATTTTTATTTAGCGATCATCATCAGGATATCGTTGCTTCTCTGAACAAACTTGGTCATCTCATCTGGTGAAAGCTGTTTGTGGCTGATCATGGCGAGATCATATAGCTGCTCACAGATCACTGCTGCATGTTCAGACTCCTGATTCTTGCCAAGGAACTGTACCAGTGGATGGTTGGCATTGAGCACCAGTGTCTCCTGTCCGCCAAACATGGACGGGTCCATTCCATACATGTTGTACATCTTCATCATATCCTGCATACGGCGGCTCTCCTCAGAAAGCATCATCATTGCAGCCACAGAGTCATTCTTGAGGTTCTCTACTTTGACTTCGAGTTTCTCTTTGCCAAGGCTCTTGCGGAACAGATCTGTCAGAGTCTTTGTTGTCTCTTCATCTGCTGCGCCCTCTCCCTTGAGTTCTTCTGTAAGATCAGCATCAATTCTCTTGAACTGGATGGTCTGGTCCTTCTGCTCAAGATGAGAAATGAAGGCTGTGTCGATGTTGTGTGACAGGATCACTGCATTCTTGCCGGCTTCCTTAAACATGTTGATGTACTGGCTCTGCTGTACCGGATCTGTTACATAGAAGATCGTTGTCTTCTCCGGCTCTTTATTCTCAGCATCATCTTTCTTTTCTTCTGACTCTGTTTCTTTTGTTTCGGAAGTCTCTTCTGTTTCTTCTTTCTTGTTCTGCTCGATGCAGTCCTTGAGAGTCATATATTTGTTATCCAGGTCTTTGAACAGAATGTAGTCATGCAGTTTCTCTGCAAACTTCGCATCCTTGATGCAGCCATATTTGATGAATGGGCTGATGTCATCCCAGTATTTCTCATAGGATTCACGGTCAGTCTTGCACATGCCTGTCAGCTTGTCTGCAACTTTCTTGGAAATGTATTCAGAAATCTTCTGAACAAATCCGTCATTCTGAAGAGCACTTCTGGATACGTTCAGTGGAAGATCCGGGCAGTCGATCACACCTTTGAGAAGGAGCAGGAATTCCGGAATGACTTCCTTGATATTGTCTGCGATAAATACCTGGTTGTTATACAGTTTGATGGTTCCCTCGATGGAATCATATTCTGTGTTGATCTTCGGGAAGTACAGGATACCTTTGAGGTTGAACGGATAATCCATGTTCAGATGGATCCAGAACAGTGGCTCCTTGTAATCCATAAATACTTTACGGTAGAAATCCTTGTAATCCTCGTCGCTGCATTCATTCGGATGTCTCATCCACAGCGGATTCGGATCACTTAAGGATACCGGACGTTTGTTGATCTTTACTTTGTCCTTTGCAGGAGAAACTTCTACGACTTCTTTCTCGCCGTTTTCGTTTTCCTTTTCTTCTGTCTTGGCATCTTCGTGGATGTGCTCTACAACTACATCGTCATCGCGAAGTTCAGATTCATCGATGGTCTCATATTCCTGTTCTGCATTTGCCTTGGACAGGTAGATGTTTACCGGCATGAAGGAGCAGTATTTCTCGATCACTTCACGCATACGATATTCGTTGCAGAACTCCAGGCTCTCTTCGTTCAGAAATAAGGTGATCTCTGTACCTGGTGTGGTCCTGTCGCCATCCTGCATGTCATATTCTGTACCGCCATCGCAGGTCCAGTGTACTGCTGTTGCTCCATCCTTATAGGAAAGTGTATCAATGTGCACCTCATCAGCAACCATGAATGCAGAATAAAATCCCAGTCCGAAATGTCCGATCATCTGGTCATCTGTTGTTTTGTCCTTGTATTTCTCAAGGAATTCTGTTGCACCGGAAAAAGCGATCTGTGTGATGTATTCTTCCACCTCGTCACCAGTCATACCGATACCGTTATCAATGAACTTCAGGGTTTTGGCATCCGGATCCACAACTACCTGAACTGCTGCTTTATAGTCATCCGGGAAAGTGTACTCTCCCATTACTTCCAGTTTCTTAAGTTTGGTGATCGCATCACATCCGTTGGATACAAGCTCTCTTACAAAAATATCATGGTCTGAATACAGCCATTTCTTTATGATAGGAAAAATATTTTCACTGTTAATTGACAAATTTCCATGTTTTGCTGCCATTTAAAAACACGCTCCTTTGTTTCTTTAATTTCATTTTTTATATATACTAATACCATTTTGTATAAAAGTCAAGAAAAAATTAGCACTCATTCAAAATGAGTGCTAACAAAAGTTTCCTTATTATTCCTTTTTCTTCTTGTAATAGATCACGCCGCATACTGCCCCTGCTGCGATGATCAGAATGATCACGAATGGAATGATCACTGTTGGGTCATTCGTCTTGACAGATTTTTTCTGATTTGCAGATGGGGTAAGATTTGTTCCTGGCGCTGTGACCTTAGCTTTGGAAATACTGAAAGCCACCTGCTTGGTGTCCTGACTCTCGGTATTTTTCCAGTTTTCTCCACTGTACTGCTGCTGCTGGAAAACAACTTTGAGTGTATAATCACCGCTCTTGGAAAGTCCGAAGCATGCTGTGTATGGAGCTTTCGACCATGCATTGGTATTGATGACTGTCCAGTTCAGTGGAACATAACGGATGTCTCCTTTCTTAGGAGAATTATTGTCCATGCCTGCTCCTACTGCTGTAAAGGAGATTTTGGACTGGGTCGTGTATACGCCATTAACTTCAATTCCTGTGATCTTGTTGTCATCTGCTGAGACGGTCTTTGGTGTGTATGCCTCTACATTTACTTTGACGTAAGCTAACAGATCGATATTATTGTTATTATCCACGCCATCCGGAAGTGTTACCGCTCCTTTGACTGTGAAACTCTGTGCCGCTGTATCAGAAACGTTATAGGAACAGTTCTTGACATCCCAAGATACTTTGGCTTTGGCGTTCCCGCCTGTAGTCTCGATCACTACGGCTGACGGCAGTTTCAGTTTCTGTGCATCTTTGGCTGTACCATTTGCAATTCCGCTGATCTCTGATGGATTCTGGATCTTTGTAACAGAAACAGTTCCCTTGAGCACCTGGAAATATGCCTTGAATACAGTTTCTGTCGCCGCAGAAGCAATCGTGATGTTTTCCTGATAGTTGTTTACATCCAGGCCATCCTTCGGTGCTACTGTAAATGCAGCTGATTCTCCTGGCTGGATCGTCAGTCCGGTGGATGCTGTTATCGTAAAATATTTCGCTGAAGGCTGTGTAAGTGTCTCTGCCACATTTCCATTATTCGTAACCGTGATCTGCTGTGCACTGACTCCGCTGTAGCCCTTCTTTGCGCTTGCAAAATCAAGTGTATCTGTTGAAATTCCAAAGCTGTGGCTTGCTGTGTTTACAGTGACTGTTGCTGTGATCACGATCCCCTGTCCGGAAGTTGTATCATTGACGGTAAATGCCTCTGTATAGGTACCGGCGCTCAGCCCATTCTTCGGACGTACGGTAAATGTTGCTGTACCTCCATTTGCACTGATATTCTGTGAAGATAATGCCACATCAAAATATCTGCTCTCGCCCTGATCACTGTATATCTCTGACAGAACGGCATCTGCGTCACCTTCATTTGTCAGAGTGACTGTCTGTGCCTGCGGTGCCTCTGCATACCCTTCTACAACACTGCCAAAATCTGCCGCACCGGTATCTGCACTTACCCTGCTCACTGCCGGTATCTGTGTCGGCTCTGGAGTTGGTGTATCCTGCGGCGCTTCGGTCGGTTCCGGAGTCGGTGTATCCTGCGGTACTTCGGTTGGCTCCGGAGTCGGTGTATCCTGTGGCACTTCGGTTGGCTCCGGAGTTGGTGTATCCTGTGGTACTTCGGTCGGTTCTGCTACCGGTGTGTCAGGATCTTCATCCGTCACGGTCATCTCCGCCTTGAAGGAAGCTTCTGCCCCTTCCTCTGTCTGATACACAATTGTATCCTCATAACTTCCCGGCTGTGTTCCTGCTCTTGGAACGATCCATACCTGCACGCTCTGTCCTGCTTCCAGAGGCTCTGTAATATCCTGTACTGCAAAATGTTCCGGACTCATTGCTATAAAATTCAGTGTTTCTGTTCCGGTATTTTTGATCGTGACATACTGTCCCTGTTCGTCTTCCTGTCCGGAAACAACCGTGCCAAATGTCAAAACGTCACTGCTTCCGTCGCCGACTTCTGCTTCTGCCTGATAGGAAGCCTCATCTGTATCTGACGGACTTTCTGCTTCTGTATTATCTTCTGTGTTATTGTATGTTCCGTCTTCTTTTGCTTCCGGGATTCCTTCTACAGAAGAACTGCCTGCTTCCTCAGATTCCTGTCCATTATCCTCTGCGCCTTCGCTCTCATCTGCCGGCTGTAATTCTTCCTGATATTCGCTCTGTTCCAGTTCCTCGTCTGAATTCTCATCCGTTTGTTCCGGTGCTTCTTCAGGATCATCTGTTGCTGCTGGAATGCCGTCTACAGATTCTGATCCGGCCTCGTCATCGTTTGTCGCTTCCGGAATTTCCTGTGTTTCTTCTGATGAATCATCCTCTGCTGCATCCTGGTTCTGTTCTTCTTCTGAAGCTTCTGTGTTCTGCTCTGTCTCCGCTGCTTTAGGATCTGCTGCTTCTGTAATAGTCGCTGTCACAGCTGTCAGGCTGCCGCTGAATCCTTTATCTTCCAGTCCGGTGATCGTCAGAACGATCTTGGAATCTATATCATCCTTGGTAATTGTGTAAGTTTTCTCTTTGCTGAGGGATTTCAGTTCAGGTTTCTCTCCCTGTTGTTCCTTCTTCTCATCATCGGAAGTCTTGCGGAACCACTGATAACTGACACTGTCCTCTGTTATCCCTTCGTTCTTTATCCCCTGCATATCTGCTTTCAATGTCGTTCCTGCTGCTACAGTCCCCTGGATCTTAAGCTGTCCGTCAAGTGTGACAGCAGTTGTCTCTGCAAATACTGACACCGGCAGAAGTGACAATATCATAAACACAGACATAATGATCGCCAGAAATCTCCTTCTGTTCATAATTTTCCTCCTTTTTGGGTTTCTATCACAAATATTCCCTGATTTAACCCTTTTATTGATACTATATTCCCCACTTCCCGTATCGTCATTATAGCATGACAGGGAAAGGCTATGTAATTTCTATTTTACATAACCTTTCCCTGCTGTTTTACCTGGCTCTGAACTTTTGATCAGCCTTCTACCAGAAGATATCCTCCTGACGGAAGAGCAAACACCTCACTTGCCTCTTCCAGTTCCTCATCAGTCATTCCACTGATATCTGCACCTGTTTCATCAAAGTATGCACGTACTTCCTTCATCGTTTCTACTTCTACAGCCATACAGTCTTCAAGAAATTCTTCTGCTTCCTCATAGGAAGATGCAACTGCTTCGTCAAAAAGCTGTCCCTGGTTTTTGAGAAATGTTTCTACGCTTTCTTCTGTGTACATTATTTGATTACCTCCTCTATGTTTCCGCCTGCGCGGATCAGTTTCTTAAGAATATATTCTACGCGCTCTGTCTGATAAGACGCTGTTTTTTTGACCCCCGGCTTCGCGTGAGCCATGGCAAAACTGTATGGTACGGATTCCAGCATCGCAATGTCATTATACTCATCACCAAACACGACACATTCTTCCGGTCTGATGCCAAGCAGTTTCTGATATTCCCTGAGACCTTTTGCCTTATTGGTCTCAAACGGGATAAAATCGACCCAGGCAAAACCGGATGTCACTACCGTACATCTGTCTCCAAACCGTTCCTTCCAGTACCGGATAGAATCCTCCTGGATTCCTTCCCTTTCGTATACAGCCACCTTCATGCATGGCTCTGTTATCTCATCAAAGCTATTGATCTCTTTGCAGTTATTTTTGACCACATTCAGCATCAGATCTCTGTAATGCTCTGTCTTTGGACGGATGTAATAGAAATCCTTGGTCGAACAGGTAAAGTCGGCATCCTTCTTATCATAGATCGCTTCTACGATCTCTCTGACGAGTTTCTTCGGAAAACTGTCCTGATAGAGTACTTTCTCATCCTGGATCGCCAGACCGCCGTTTTCGGCAATAAACGCCATGTCATCCACCACCGGTGCAAACATGCGCTTCATATTTGCATACTGTCTGCCGCTTGCTGCCACAAACAAGATGCCAAGTTCTTTTAGTTCTTTTATTAATGGAAAAAGTTCTTCCGGCAGGCTCTGCGCTCCATTGAGCAGCAAAGTCCCATCCAGATCACTTGCAACCAGTTTGATCATGATTCAGTCCCTCGTATATCTTAAGTAAATCTTCTGGTTTCTCCGCAACGATCTCTGCACCGCTGCTTTCAAGCTCTTCTCTGTCACGGAATCCCCATAAAGCACCGATCGTATGCATGCCTGCCGCTGTACCGGTTTCCATATCTGTCCTGGTGTCTCCGATATACATACACTCTTCTGAAGAAGCGCCGAATTCTGCTGCTGCTTTAAGCGGGCCGTCCGGTGCCGGTTTCCTGCGGATCGCATCGCTCTGTCCGATCACCAGGTCAAAATATCCCGGGAACATCTTGTCGATCACCTTGACTGCGGCTATATGCGGCTTGTTGGAGCAGACAGCAAGCTTCACTCCTGTATTCTTCAGTGTCTGAAGTGTTTCCTTGATTCCCTCATACGGAACTACCTTATATAAAGGATCCTCGTCAAATTTCTTTCTGTAAAGAGCCCTGCACTCCTCAAAATGGGTAAGTTCCGAGTCTCCGGCATCTTTGAGGCAGCGGCGTACCAGCATATCTGCTCCCTCACCGCTGTAATATTTAAAATTCTCTGTCGGCTGTTCCTTAAGTCCCATTCCCTTAAGGATCTCATTGGCAACGTACGCCATAGAATCCAGTGTATTTGCCAGGGTGCCGTCCAGATCAAAAATACATGCTTTTATCATGATCTTATCCTCGTAATTCTATTCCATGTTTCTTCGTTTCGTAAAACAGTCTGCCCACAGGAAGCCCTACTACATTTGTATAGTCCCCGCGGATTCCCTTTACATAAGCACCGAAGCCGCCCTGGATGCCGTAGCTTCCTGCCTTGTCCATCGGTTCGCCTGTTGCTACATATGCCCTGATCTCTTCCTCGGAAACCGAATAGAAAGAGACATCTGTGCATTCTGCAAAAGTGATCTTTTCCCATTTGGAATCCTTACGTTCCATAACTGTCACTCCGGTATAGACCTGATGCGTATTCCCCTGGAGCATGGATAATGTATTTACCGCATCCTCTTCATTCTTTGGTTTGCCAAGGATCTTATTATCAAAAGATACGATCGTATCTGCTCCCAGAATGACCGTTCCTTCTTCCATGTCAAATTTCGACGCCGTCGCCATTGCTTTCTGCAGGGACAGCTCCTTTACGATGTCTTCTGGAATTTCCTTCGTGATCTTTTCCTCGCTATTCCCAGGACATACCTGAAAGATCACGCCGGCATTCGCCAGAAGTTCTCTCCTTCTTGGAGATGCCGAAGCAAGTATGATTTTTCTCATAATTCAAGTCTTCCTTTACTTTTCTTCTGTTCCAGTATACCCTGTCCCTTTCAAACTGGCAACTATCAAAATAGCAAAAAGTATTCCTCAAAAAAGATCAAAAAAAGTTAAAATAAAGTGTTGACAACTTCTTGTACTTCTGTTAATATTATCAACTGTGAGCGGCAGATAAACGCTTCACAAAGTAATTGCTGATGTGGCTCAGTCGGTAGAGCGTCGCCTTGGTAAGGCGGAGGTCACGGGTTCGATTCCCGTCATCAGCTTACTAAGAAAGATCCCGGGAAACCGGGATCTTTTCGTTATATAAAAATATATTTCCGTCCGTGACAAAAATCTGAAAAGTGTGACATTTTGTGCATATTCTGGAACGTACAGGATATATATTTTTCCATAGGCTATGGATATAATAAAAACAGAAACTGGTGTGAAAGAAGGAATAGCAGGATAGAATCTGGTATTTCTTTTTTTGTGCAAAGGACAATGATCACAGGAGAAGGGAAAATGGAAGAAAAAAAATACTTAAAATGGTACAACAAAGTGGGGTATGGATCCGGGGATATTGCCGGAAACGTAGTATATGCATTTCTGTCAACATTTGTATTGATTTATCTGACAAACACGGTAGGTCTGAAGTCAGGAATTGTGGGAACGCTGATTGCTGTTTCCAAACTGTTTGACGGTGTGACAGATGTATTTTTCGGTGCGATGATTGATAAGACAAAGACGAAAATGGGAAAAGCAAGGCCATGGATGCTGTATGGATATATTGGCTGCGCCGTAACACTGATAGCTATTTTTGCGATTCCGGAAAATATCGGGGAGACAGCACAGTATATCTGGTTTTTTATTGCGTACTCTCTATTGCTAATTTGATTTTCTATATCATAGCGTCGTTCTCTTTTTAAATGTTCAAAATTTAATTGTCTCTTATAGTCCTCAATTTGAATATTCAAAATCTCTATAACACTCTCAAATTTTTCCATCGAATAACTAGGTGCAAATTCAATATTACGAAGGACATCATTTGGTGATCTATCTGGATAACCATTAACTATATTTATTAACTCTTTATAAATATTACCCAATTTATCATTTTTAATTTGCTTTTCCTGCATTCTCACTTTGAAACTTGACTATTCCTTTTACTTTTCATAAGTATTCATCCCTACAAG
>OGPY01002476.1_pt1 | contig 11306 bp, 9 predicted proteins | sample 1553121 | NCBI WGS metagenome assembly OGPY01 (sample SAMEA2580004, study PRJEB22360) | human gut metagenome
GCGATTCGCAAGGAGATCATCGAGAACAACCGTCTGGAGGCTGTCATCTCTATGCCCTCCGGCGTGTTCAAGCCCTATGCGGGCGTGTCCACCGCCATTCTGATTTTCACCAAGACCGGTCACGGCGGCACAGACCATGTGTGGTTCTACGATATGACCGCCGACGGCTTCTCGCTGGACGATAAGCGCAGCCCAGTGGCCGACAATGACATTCCCGACATCATTGCCCGCTTCCATAATCCGGAGGCAGAAAAAGGCCGCCAGCGCACGGAAAAATCCTTCTTCGTGCCCATGGCAGAGATCGTGGACAATGGTTATGACCTGTCCATCAACAAGTATAAGAAAACCGAGTATAAGCCCGTGGAGTACCCGCCCACCAGCAAGATCATGGCGGAGCTGCGGCGACTGGAGAAGGAAATCGGTACTGCGATGGATGAACTGGAGGAGATGCTGAAATAATATGGGCTTTCAACTAATGCTTGAACAGGCAAACAGCTTTTATGTTTGCGCAAAAATGTGTGGGAATAAAATGAAAAAACTCGAAGGCCGTATTGATATATATGCTACACCAATGATTGTGAACCTGTCATTCGCCTGCGAAGTATATATTAAGACGCTTCTCGATTATTTAGAGAATGGTAGTAAAAAGAGTCATAAATTAAACGAATTGCTTGAGGCTCTTCCAGATGAAAAGAAAAGCAGAATTCTTAAGGAAGTTGAAGAAAAACATGGAGCTTTAGCGGATGCCTTTGGTATACCAGTGATAGATACGGTTGCGGATGCTTTTGCAAAATGGCGCTATAGTTATGAGGTATCGGGTAGGTCGTGCGATATTGGCTAACTGTTTGCATTGACAGAAGCAGTTAGGAATATGTGCTGCGAAACAATATACGGATTATCGTGGGAAAAATATTGTAAAACTGCGCGAATCAATTCGGATTTGTGGGGATGAAGTATGGAATACAAACGATTAGGCGACATCGCAACTTACATAAATGGCTATCCATTTAAGCCGGAGGATAGAGGACTAACGGGGCTACCCATTATCCGTATTCAAGACTTAACAGGAAATTCTTATGATCTGGGTTTCTATAATGGTAATTACCCAGAACGAATTGAAATAAACGATGGCGATGTTCTAATCTCATGGTCTGCAAGTCTTGGTGTTTATATTTGGAACAAAGGAAAGGCTTTACTCAACCAGCATATTTTCAAAGTCGCTTTTGATAAGTGCGAAGTCAATAAACAATTCTTTGTTTATGCACTACAATATAAATTGCAGGAAATGGGAGCAAAAGCCCACGGGGCAACAATGAAGCACATTGTGAAGAAAGACTTTGATAATACGGCAATCCCATTTCCCGCACTTGAAGAGCAGGAAAAAATTGCACAGACTATGAACCGCATTTCACGTATTATCTCTGATCGTCAGCAGCAGCTTCAAAAGCTGGATGAACTCGTCAAAGCCCGATTTGTCGAACTGTTTGGCGACCCGGAACTAAATCCCCGAGGTCTGCCAGTTCTTCCATGGAATGCGGTGTTCCTAACAACTACAGGAAAGCTGGACTCTAATGCCATGGTAGAAAACGGCCGATACCCATTTTTTACTTGTGCAAAAGAAAGCTATAAGATTGATTCTTACGCGTTTGACTGCGAGGCACTTTTGCTTGCGGGTAACAATGCTGCTGGGATTTATGATGTCAAACATTATAAAGGTAAGTTCAACGCGTATCAGCGCACTTATGTGTTGCGCTTGATGAACGAAAAATGGAGCTACATACTGTTTAAAAGGCAATTGGAGGATAAGCTACAATACCTACAAAGCCAGTCAAAAGGCACAAACACGCGATATTTGACATTGGGGATACTCAACGAATTGCGCTTTGTAGTTCCTCCAATCGCTGAGCAGGAGCAGTTTGCGGTCTTCGTCGAACAGACCGACAAATCAAAAGTTGCCGTACAGAAAGCGTTGGACGAAGCACAACTGTTGTTTGATAGTTTGATGCAGAAATATTTCGGATAAAGCTTTTGTAAATTAAGTGATATTTTCTGACTGTTTTTTGACCATTTTGTCAAAAGAATATGTGCTATACTATACGTAACAGGAATAAAAAGTGGAGCTGCATGAAAGGAGTGAATATTATGTATTTCACAAATGCAATGTTCAATTCTCAGTATGTCAATCCCAATTACTACAATCAGCGGCGAGATTTGATCCGACAGTATCATGCTCAGCAAGATTCGGAAGTAATCAAAGCGGCTCACTCGATGAGCGATCTCTGTAAGGCCGTTAAAAAGATGGACGAGCAGCATCAGCAAGAAGCGTTCTTTGCGTGTTTAGAGGTCATGGCAAAAGAATTTCAGTGGCGGGCTGATTGATGCGAAGGGGGACTAGTGATGACAACACAGACAATCAACGAAATTTGGAATTACTATCTCACATTAGAGGGTGACATTGCTAATACCTCTCGCTTTATTGAACCTTCTGGGCAGGAGAATGTACATTCCTTTGAGTTTGCCAAAATCCTGATTCTTGCGTGTACAGAATTAGAGTCTGTTTTCAAATTGCTCTGCCTTGAAATCACAGGAAAACAGCCGGAAGGAACTATCGGGAAGTATAAGGAAACAATTTTGGGCAAATATCCCCGTATCGTGGATGCAGTTGTGTCTGTTAAAAGGTGGGGAAGAACTATCGCCCCTTTCGAAGGTTGGGACATTGGAAAACTTTCATGGTGGAACGCATACCAAGAAGTAAAGCACAACCGTGGAGAATACTTCTCGGGTGCATCATACAATAATGCTGTATATGCCTTATCAGCACTCTATATTTCAATTCTTTATTTGGCAAGGACAGCAAATGTTGATTTTGCTGATTACACCAGTAATTACATTGAGAGCGACTATAGCAAAACAAGAATAATCTATGGCGCAACAAAAAAGTTGCCTGATTTTGAAAATATTACCACCTAAAAGCGAGGCGATACGCCATGACCAACTTTGACATTTTCGCTGCCGATCCGCAATTTGAGCCCTTCGCCTCCGTTGCGGTTTCCGCCGAGCGGATTCTACATATCGACCCGTCCGCCTGCGTGCTGAACTGCCGCAGGGCGATGGAGTTTGCCGTGAAGTGGATGTATTCCGTGGACAAGGCGCTGGTCATGCCTTATCAGGACTCTCTGGTGAGCCTCATGAATACCGAAGACTTCCGGGACATTGTTGGCGCGGACATCTGGCGGCGGATGGATCTGATCCGCCGCATGGGAAACAACGCCGCCCACAACGGCAAGAAAATCACCGAGGAGCAGGCGGCGCTATGTCTGGAGAACCTCTATGTATTCTTGGACTTCGTGGCCTATTGCTATGGTGAGAACTACACAGAGGGGCATTTCGACCGTGCGCTGCTGACGGAGAAAAGTGAAGCTTCCGCCGCACCGGTGCAGGAAGCTCCGGGGGTGGATCTCGCCGCACTGATGGCGGAGAACGCTGCGCTGAAGGAGGAACTCACCGCCCGCCGAGTCGAGCAGCAGCAGACCTATGTGCCCAAGCCCCTCGACCTGTCTGAGTACAAGACCCGCAAGCTGTATATCGACACCATGCTCACAGATGCGGGCTGGACAGAGGGCAAGGACTGGCTGAATGAGGTAGAGCTGCCCGGTATGCCAAACAAGTCCGAGGTCGGCTATGCAGACTATGTGCTCTACGGCGATGATGGCCGCCCGCTGGCAGTGGTGGAGGCTAAGCGCACATGCGTGGATGTGGCCAAGGGACGCCAGCAGGCAAAGCTCTATGCAGACCTGCTGGAAAAGAAGTATCACCGCCGCCCGGTCATTTTCCTGACCAACGGCTTTGAGACCCGCATTACGGACAATATCTATCCCGAACGCAAGTGTGCCGCTATCTACTCCAAGCGGGATCTGGAAAAACTGTTCAATCTCCAGACCATGCGGACAAGCCTGAAAAATGTCATGGTGGATCAGAAGATAGCCGGACGCTATTATCAGGAGGGCGCCATCAAAGCTGCCTGCGATGCCTTTGCACGCAACCGGCGCAAGGCGCTGCTGGTCATGGCCACCGGCTCCGGAAAAACGAGAACAGTTATTGCCCTATGCGATGTGCTGCTCCAGCATGGTTGGGTGAAAAATATTCTCTTCCTTGCTGACCGCAACAGTCTGGTCACGCAGGCCAAGCGCAGCTTTGTGAATCTGCTGCCCGATCTCTCTGTCACCAACCTCTGCGAGGAGAAGGACAACTACACCGCTCACTGCGTCTTTTCTACCTATCAGACCATGTACAATGTCATTGACAGCGTGCAAGATGAGGAAGGCAAGCTCTTTACCTGCGGGCATTTCGATCTGGTCATCTGCGACGAAGCTCACCGCTCCGTTTACAACAAATACAGGGATATTTTCAACTACTTTGATGCCCCGCTGGTGGGGCTGACAGCCACGCCGAAAGACGAAATTGACAAGAATACCTATGAGATTTTTGAGTTGGAAAATGGCGTGCCCACCTATGGCTATGAGCTGTCACAGGCGGTCAAGGACGGGTATCTGGTGGATTTCCTGTCTGTAGAAACGAAGCTGAAATTCATTGAACAGGGCATTGTCTATGATGAACTTTCCGACGCGGACAAGCGGGCTTACGAGGACACTTTTGAGGACGAGAATGGTGAACTTCCGGAGAGTATTGCATCGTCGGCGCTGAACGAGTGGATTTTCAACGAGGACACCATCCGGCAGGTGCTAAACACACTGATGACCCACGGCTTGACCATCGACTACGGCAACAAACTGGGCAAGACCATCATCTTCGCAAAAAATCACACCCATGCAGAGAAAATCCTCGCGGTTTTCAATCAAGAATATCCGCACCTTCCCGGCTTTGCCAAGGTCATCGACAACTATATGACCTATGCCCAAAGCGCCATCGACGAGTTTTCTGACCCGAAGAAGCTGCCTCAAATCGCCATTTCCGTGGATATGCTGGACACCGGCATTGACGTGCCGGAGGTGCTGAATCTGGTGTTTTTCAAGAAGGTCATGAGCAAGGCGAAATTCTGGCAGATGATTGGGCGAGGCACCCGTCTGTGTCCGGGGCTGCTGGACGGTAAGGATAAGGATAAGTTCTACATTTTCGACTTTTGCGGCAATTTTGAGTTCTTTCGCATGAATAAAGGCAGACCTACCGCCAATATGATCGCCCTGCAAGGTGCAATCTTCCATCTGAAGGCCCAAATTGCCTTCAAATTACAGGACTTGGCGTATCAGACGACGGACTTGATTGCCTTCCGCAAGACGCTGGTGGAGGACATGGTGCACAAAGTGCAGGAACTGAACAAAGAGAACTTTGCAGTGCGCCAGCACCTGAAATATGTGGAGTTGTATGCAAATCCCGATAACTATAACGCCCTGACCTATGAGGACACGCTGCTCATGGGGCAGGAGCTTGCACCGCTCATTACACCGGAAGAGGACGATGCCAAGGCGCTGCGGTTCGACGCGCTGATGTATGGCATCGAGCTTGCCTATCTCTCCGGAAAGAAATACGCTAAAGCCCGCAGCGACCTGTTTAAGAAAGTTTCCTCTGTTGCATCTGTGGCGAACATCCCGGAAATTATGGTACAGGCTGAGCTGATCGACAAGATTTTGCATACAGACTATGTGGAGACTGCCGGAATCAATGAATTTGAGCACATCCGGGAGAATCTGCGTGACCTCATCAAGTATATTCCGGTCAGTAAAGTGCACTATGATACGAATTTTGATGACGAAATTCTGTCTGTGGACTGGAAAGAATCCGAGCTGGAGAACGACGATCTGAAGAACTACAAGGCCAAGGCGGAGTTCTACGTGCGTCAGCACATGAATGACGTCGTTATTGCCAAGCTAAAGAGTAATGTTCCTTTGACTGCGGAGGATGTGCAGGCGCTGGAGAAAGCACTCTGGAACGAGGTCGGTACAAAACAGGATTACGAGGCCGAGTATGGCCAGAAGCCGCTGGGCGAGTTCGTGCGGGAAATTGTCGGGCTTGATATGAATGCGGCAAAGGAGGCTTTTGCGCAGTACCTGAACGATGCCAGCCTCGATAGCCGACAGATCTATTTTGTGAACCAGATCGTGGAGTACATCGTTCATAACGGCATGATGAAGGACCTGTCCGTTTTGCAGGAAGCGCCGTTTACCGACCACGGCAGCATCGTGGAGGTGTTCACAGATCTTACAGTTTGGATGGGAATTCGAAATACCATAGAGAAAATCAATTCAAATGCTGTCGCGTAAGAACAAGCACGGTTACTGCTATTTCCAGTAACCGTGCTTATTTTTACAGTTCCAATAACTTTTGCGCTCTTCGCTGCACCTGCCGCTCCATCATCCTCAATCTTTTTTCGGGCAGGTTATAGCGCGAGTGCTTCTTGAACTTGAAGTTCAGCAGATGCCGCAGCTTCTCGCGCAGCTCCGGCGTCAGCGCGTCCTTGGCTGTGCCGAGAAAATCATCGTACACGCTGGGGTACAGCGTTTCGATATATGCCTCCAGCGCAGCCTCGTCCGCCCAGGCGTCCGCGCCTGCAAAGTTAAAGAGGGAATTGCCATGGTCGAACAGGGGAGCGGGGGAGACAATGGTATTCGTCCGGTTATCGACCATCACGCCAAAGTTTCCAAAATGCCGGTCCACATTGCAGATCACCGCATCGAACACCAGCATTTCGTTCAGCGCGTTGACAAACTTATCTCCCATCTTTTCGTAATACGCCCTGACAGCCCCCATGCCGCCCTTAGAAACGAGATGGCCGATAGGGAGGTAGGCATACGCCTTGTCGGTAAAAAGCTCGCAGGCGGAACAGAGAACGCCCTTCCAACGGGATAAGCCGTAGGGGATCGCGTGAACGCCCATGGCGGAGGCGATTTGTGCAGCGTAAAACTCAGAGTATGGCTCGTTGCCGGTATTGGCCGCCCCCTCCGTGCCGCCCTTGTAAAGATAAACCTTGCCGCCGATGCGCCGCCAGCATTTGCGGAGCATTCCATTGGTGGTAAACTCCGGGCTGGAGAGTAGGGAAGTGCGAACGCTGCTGCCATAGCCGGTAAAGGCAAGCTCGGCCAGAACATTGCTGAATGGGTTGTCGTAGAGATTTACTTTGTCAAAAGAAGCGGTGTCACCGTCCTCGACGACCCAATAGCAATCGTTAAGGGATAGTCCTTTACAAACGCTGATAATACCGAGCGGACGGTTGAGGTTTAAGCCGCATTTTGCCAAAAGGCTATGGACATAGGCGCGATTCTTCGGGATCGTGCGGCGGCGCAGCCAGCGGCTTACTCCCTCCGGCGTAAGCGTCAGACCAAGCGGTAGAAATGCCGCTTTTTCTTCGTTTGTCCAAAGGATTTGGATCTCCGGCTCACTGGTATCGGTCGTTGCGGAGAATTTAACGAGCGGTTCATCGAACTGCTTTAAAATATAGTTCATGATAAATCCTCCTCAAAAGTTACTTCAGACCACACAGGAAATTTTCTACATTCAAATACTGAACTCCCTCAGCAAACGTATCTTTCCCGCGATAAAGAACGAATTTACCGCTGATCGGGCCAAAGCGTTTTTCAACGATTTGGCATTTCTCTGCATCACGCAGATGAAGTGTCTGCTTTTCGTTGGCCTCGGTGCTGTGCTTGATTTCATAAATGCGGCAATTTTGATTAGTTTTATCATAAATCACCATGTCAAACTCGCCGCCGGCATCGAACTTGAATTTGAACGCTTCCATCGTACTGGGCGCGGTTTTGCGGACTTCCAGCAGAACAATGTCCTCCAGCATCCGGCCCTTTACATCGTCCAGGATCTTTCCTGTGATATATGCCTTATCCGCTTCGGAAATCGATGCGAAATAGGCATCCTGCATCAGGGAGTAGACCAAAGCCTTTGCGATGGCATAGCGCATACCGGGCTGGGAAAAAACTATATGCTCCGCCTGCTTACCGCTTTCGTACCGTTCCGGACAGTTGACGATCAGATCCAGCATAAGCAGATACTTCTTCACTTTGTCGATATGCTCCTGCGTGATCGGGACGGTTGTTTCACTCTTTTCCTTGACCTCAATGATGGCCTTTAATCGCTCCAATATTTGCTTTTCATTGACATCATAGAGAACGGTCGCCCGTTCCGCAGGGAGATCATGTAAAAGCAGTTCCTTTGCGGAGCCAAAATCATGGGACTTAAATTCGTCCTCTACTACGCGCAGCACAAACCGGTGGTTCATGTGCTGCACAATGCGGTTGATAACATTGGTCAGCTCACCTTTTTCGTAAAGCTCACGCAGTTGATTGAAATATTCACCGTAATGGTCATTTTTCAGCGTGTGCTGAATGTTGCGGCTGATGGCGGTATCAATATACTTTCGGGTACTTTCATCGTCCCGAAACGCGACCTCGTCAAAGGAGGCATCCGGATCGTCAAAGCTCATATTTTCCATTTTCAGCGTTCCGCCGTATTCAATATAAGAATCGACAGAACGGATGTTCAGGAGCCGCGCATACTCCCGAAAGGGAATAAAAGAGGTGTGGATCGTCACGCTTCTGTCGTACAGTTCATCGCGGTTCGCCATAGCGAAACCAAGAGAGTCCGTACCGGAAACAACGATTTTCATGCCCATCATGCTGAACACATCGGAAAGCACGGCAGCGGTGTCGATGAAGTCATTCAGGAGCGTAATTTCATCAATAAACACATACCGATAGCCCAGTTCAAACAGAACTTTCAAGTCCTTTGTCAACCGTGACATATCATCGGTGGTCTGCACCTTGATGTAGGCCGTTTTTTCTATGGGCAGTTCGGAAAGCATTTGAAACAGAAGTGTTGTCTTTCCGGTCCGGCGGAGACCGTATAAAATACAGATCTTCCCATCATAGGAGCCGGTCACAAACTTCTGTAAGATGCTGAAACAGTCCCGCTTGCCGTATTTTGCCACGCTGTTTGCCAACGCCTGCAAGCCCGCACCTGTGACAACATTCGTATGAAACTCTGGCATTTGCGAGGGTACAGCGGCTGTGACAACAGGCTGACCATAGCTTTCCAGCTTTTGATAAATCGCATGGTATCTGGCTGTGTTTGCTTTTGCGGCATCGTTTTCGTAATTCTGATAGTTGCGTGTGGACATACCGAGGTATTCCGCACATTGGGCCTGATTCAGCCCTTTTGAAATACGCAATTCTTTTAAGGTCACGCTCATCACCTCGCCTTTATTATATCACAGTATACGCAAAGGGCAAGAAGAATACGCAAATATTTCGCATTTTCTTCGTCTATTTTTCGCCTTTCTTCTTAGGGAGCTGTGTGAGAGCGGCCAATTCCTCGTAGGTCAATTCGCCGTTCACGTAGCGGTTTCGTGCATTCTCCGCTTGTGCTTTCCAGATTTGAAATGCGGCATCTGTGTAAATAGCCGGAGTACGGCGAACACGCATATCATAGGTTTTGATCCGCTGCCGGATGAGCTTTAAGCCATCATCGGCAGCGATTTTCTTTTCATGCTTCTCTTTGACTGCGAGTTCTTTGCAGCTTTTTCCGGTATCACCGACTGACCGATCACAATAAAGAGCTTTGGAAGAGAACGGGATAAAGTAACGATGACAATATTCACACTTTTTCAATTCAATTCCTTGCTCGACCATCTCCAGCAGTTCTGTCAGCAGCGTCGCGCCCAAATCGTCCGAGCCCTCGATGCGGGCAAACCGGACGGACTTTGGTGGCGTCGAAATGCGGTCTGCCGCCAACACCGGATCAAAATTCTGCTCATCTACATACAGCTTTCGTTCTGCGCGCATCTTCAGGTCCAAACCGGCGATCGCTGTGGCAGCTTGAAAATCGCGGCTCATATAGAGCGCCAAACGCTGCTTGGCGCTCAACTTAGATCTGTCCGGCACGAGCACGGCATCTGCAAAGGCGGAAAGTTCCTTTTGCAGTTTCTCAAAACCTTCCATGCGTTCATCAAGCACGTCTGCCAGCTTTTCTTCAAAAAAGAGGGACTGCACAAAGCGTTCCCCAAAAGGGTGGATCGTGCTCAGCTCGTTTTTGATCTCGGTAATGGCTTGATTTTCCATCATGGGCGTTGTTCGCACCAGTAATTTCGCCCGTAAAGAAGCGAAATCTGTGGACAAAAAGGCAATAAGGGTTGTCCCGAGACGATATTCCACGGGCTTGAAATCCGTTTCTACATATTCCTTTTTGGGGCCAAAACTCAAGCAATACAAGGCTCTCAAGGCTTTTCCTCCATTCGTGGACACAGCTCCGCATCGTGTGTGGTAAATCATTTGTCACGCGAATAGTTTACCACATATTGAAATCTCCGTCAACGCTTGCTATCATTTTTGTGGAAGTTGAAATTCAGCACAAACGATCTTCCACAAAATTGAATGACCGCCGGAGCGTTTCTCTTTCGGGGAAGCAGGCCATGACCGTCTGATGACGCGAGCGTGCCAAGGAACAGAAATCGAGTTTCCGTCAGGCAGGAAACCACTTCCGGGAAAACGGCAGCAAGTTCTGAAGTTTCTCCGCATAATCTCCAAGGAAGGGAGGGGGCAGGATGGCAAGCAAGCCGGAGCTTTTACAATATCAAGCGGCAGACGAGATCGGGCAGGACTTTCTTCTCGCATACCAGCAAGCCGTCCTGCTCGCCTTGCAGCGGCAAGGTTTCCTCAACGAAGTGCAGTGCAAGGACTGCGTACAGAAATTAGAGAAACAAGCAAAACATCGGATAAATCAAGTTCTATAAAGCAATAGTGCCTTTCAGTATTCACACAGTTGCGGAGGCATGAGATTCGCCGTATGATACCCGCAAAGGAGGCGGTTTTATGTTACAAGTAGCGGCGTACTGCCGCGTATCCACGGATAAGGAGGATCAGGCGAATTCGTTTGAGGCCCAACAGCGATATTTCCGTGATTACATCGAGCATCAGCCGGATTGGGTCCTGCAAGGCATCTATGCCGACGAGGGCATCTCCGGCACATCGACCCGCAAGCGCGTGGAGTTCAACAAAATGCTCCACGCGGCGGAGCTGGGACAGATCGACCTGATCGTGACCAAGGAGGTCAGCCGTTTCACCCGCAACACGGTGGACGCCCTGCAAATCACCCGTGACCTGCGTCGGCGCGGCGTCGGCGTGCTGTTTCTCAATGACAGCCTGGATACCCGAACCAACGATGGGGAGCTGCGGCTGACGATCATGAGTTCCTTCGCACAGGACGAAAGCCGAAGGACCTCTGAACGCTCCAAATGGGGGCAGATGCGCAGCATGGAGAAGGGTGTCGTTTTTGGCGGCTCGCTG
>OGPY01002482.1_pt1 | contig 11278 bp, 8 predicted proteins | sample 1553121 | NCBI WGS metagenome assembly OGPY01 (sample SAMEA2580004, study PRJEB22360) | human gut metagenome
TCAGCGAGCTGAACAAGAAAGCCTACGTTCACATCGAGGACTGGCGCAACCGCCCGTTGCGGGGCGGGCGCTATCCGTATGTCTACGTGGACGGTATCTACCTGCGCCGCAACTGGGGCGGAGAGTACGAAAATGTGGCAATTCTGGTGGCAATTGCCGTGAATGAGGACGGTTTTCGTGAGGTTTTGGGTGCCGCCGAGGGCATGAAGGAGGACAAGGCCAGCTGGGTCAGTTTCTTCCAATGGCTTCGTGGACGCGGCTTGGACGGCGTAAAGCTCATCGTCGGCGACAAGTGCATGGGGATGCTGGAGGCCGTGGGCGAGGTGTTTCCAGACGCCAAATATCAGCGCTGCACGGTGCATTTCTACCGCAATATTTTCTCTGTTGTGCCCAAATCTAAGGTCAAAATTGTGGCGAAAATGCTTAAAGCGATCCACGCGCAGGAGAGTAAGAAAGCCTCCCGTGAGAAGGCGAAAGCCGTGGTCGCCGAGCTGCGCGCCATGAAACTGAAGGAGGCTGCCAAGAAGGTCGAGGACGGCATTGAGGAGACACTGACTTACTGCGATTTTCCCAGCGAACACTGGACCCGCATCCGTACCAACAACGCGATCGAGCGGCTGAACCGTGAGATCCGCCGACGCACCCGTGTGGGGGGGACGTTCCCCGATGGCAACTCCGCCCTGATGCTGGTCTGCGCGAGGCTACGCCATGTGGCGGGCACCCAGTGGGGCTGCAAGAAATATATGAATATGAAGCACTTGGAGGCGGCTCTGGACGACACCTCTATTGCCGGCTGACTTCACTCAGCCGGAGCCTGCAAATAAATTTGCGCATAAATCTTGACGGGACCTTATTGAACAGAATAACTTATATTCTGCCCGCTGACTATGCGTATGTGCAATGCACGGCACGTCGCTTTGCATGAAAAAGGGCACACCATCCAGACGCTGTAAACGCCTGAAGGGTGTGCCCTCTATTTGTCGTTATTGGCTTAGTTCAGGAAGTCCTTGAGCTTCTTGCTGCGGCTGGGGTGACGGAGCTTGCGCAGCGCCTTGGCTTCGATCTGGCGGATGCGCTCGCGCGTGACGTTGAACTCCTTGCCGACCTCCTCGAGCGTGCGGGTGCGGCCGTCAACGATGCCGAAGCGCAGCTCGAGCACCTTCTTCTCGCGCGGGGTGAGCGTGTCGAGCACCTCCATGAGCTGCTCCTTGAGCAGCGAGAAGCTCGCCGCCTCGCTCGGCTCGGAGGCGTCCTCGTCGGGGATAAAGTCGCCGAGGTGGGAGTCCTCCTCCTCGCCGATCGGCGTCTCGAGCGAGACCGGCTCCTGCGCGATCTTGAGAATGTCGCGCACCTTGTCGACCGGCATGTTCATCTCCGCCGCGATCTCCTCGGCGCTCGGGTCGTGGCCGAGCTCCTGCAGGAGCTGACGGGAGACGCGGATGACCTTGTTGATCGTCTCGACCATGTGCACGGGGATGCGGATCGTGCGCGCCTGGTCGGCGATGGCGCGGGTGATGGCCTGCCGGATCCACCACGTGGCGTAGGTGGAGAACTTGTAGCCCTTCGTGTAGTCGAACTTTTCGACGGCCTTGATCAGGCCGAGGTTGCCTTCCTGGATGAGGTCGAGAAACAGCATGCCGCGGCCGACATAGCGCTTGGCGATCGACACGACCAGACGGAGGTTTGCCTCCTCCATGCGGTGCTTGGCCTCCGCGTCGCCCTCGGCCATGCGCTTGGCCAGCTCCTGCTCCTCCTCCGGGGTGAGCAGCGGCACCTTGCCGATCTCCTTGAGGTACATGCGCACCGGGTCGTCGGTCGAGAACGTGTCGGCCATGGCCTCGGTCTCGTTCATCTCTTCCTCGGTGACTTCCTCGATCTCCTGGAGCTCCTCGAGCTCAGGCAGCGCGTCCTCGTCCACCGGGGGCAGCGCGTCGTCGCTGAGCACGTCGATGTTCAGGCTCTCGAGCCGGTCATAGAACTTTTCCGTCTCCTCGCTTGAGAGGTTCATGTCCTCGAGCACCATGAGATCCTTGCTCGAGAGTTTGCCCGCCTTTTTGCCCTTTTCCAAGAGCTCGTTGAGCTTTTCTTCCGTGGTCTTTTCCGATTCCGGCTTTTCGGCTACAGGCTTGTCCTCCGCGGGCTCGTCCGCGGCGGGAGCGGCTTTGGTTTCCGCCTGCTTGGCGTCGTCGGCTGCGAGCAGCGCGTCGGCCATGGCGTCGAGTTCTTCAGCCGAGAGGTTGTTAAGTTCTTTCTGTTCCATCTTTACCACCATACCCTTTATGTTCTTTGAGTTGCTTTGCAAAGGCCAGCAGGTCCGCCTCCGACGACGCTGCGCCGGCGGTGGCCTGGGTCTGTAGGATGCTTATGTAGTCGTCGAGCGCGCGCGCGCCGTTGGCAAGCTCCGCCGGCTGCTGGATGATGCCGGTCAGCAGGGCCAGCTCGTCCGGGCTCAGCTCGCCCGAGAGCGCCGCGATCTGCACCGTGCCCGTGCCGCCGTGGGCGAGCAGGACGGTGTAAATGTGCCGCAGCTCCGGCGAGGAAAACTGCGCCGCGTCCGGCACGTTCGCCCGGCCCCGGAACAGGCCGGGGTCGAGATACAATAATTTAATGATGCCCTGTTCGGCGGCCGCCGAGCGGGGATTGTCGAAGCGGATGCTCCGCCCGGGCGGCTGCATCGCCGGTGCGGGCACGCTGCGCCCGATCGAGCAGTCGCACAAAGAGGTCGAGGCGTTTAGCTCCGAGGCGAAGTTCACCTGCGCCAACGACACGCCGTACATGGACTACCTGCCCCTCATCGAGGAGAAGGACAAGATCCGCAAACTGTGATTCCCTGCGCACCGCCGGCGGCGGTGCGCAGTTTTTATCATATGTCCAAAAAAAGGCGGTCACACCCCTGATTTTTTTCCGTGCTGCGGGCTGGACAAGCGCGCCCGTTCGCGGTACAATAGCAAAAATCATCACCGGGGCGCGACCCGCTCCGCTTTCCACACTGTATATTGTTATAAGGAGGTCTTTCCCATGGCTTACTTCTTTTCCGGCCAGTCGCACACGTTCAATGAGTATCTGCTGGTGCCCGGCTACTCGTCAAGCGAGTGCATCCCGGACAACGTTTCTCTGCGCACGCCGCTGACGCGCTTTCGCGCGGGCGAGGAACCAGCCCTGTCGCTGAACGTGCCGATGGTCTCGGCCGTGATGCAGTCCGTGTCCGGCGACCGGCTGGCCGTCGCGCTGGCGCAGGAGGGCGGCGTGTCGTTCCTGTACGGCTCGCAGTCGATCGAGGACGAGGCCGCGATGGTCGCCCGTGTCAAGAGCTACAAGGCGGGCTTTGTGCGCAGCGACTCGAACATCAGCCCCGACGCGACGCTTTCGGACATTCTGGCCCTGCGCGAGCAGACCGGCCACTCCACCGTCGCCGTCACCGAGGACGGCACGGCCGACGGCCGCCTGGTCGGCATCGTCACGAGCCGCGATTACCGTGTGAGCCGCATGGCGCCCGAGACGCCGGTGCGCGCATTTATGACGCCGCGCGAGAAGATGATCACCGCGCCCGACGGCACGTCCCTGAAGGAAGCCAACAACATCATCTGGGAGCACAAGCTCAACTCTCTGCCCATCGTCAACGACGAGGGCCGCCTGTGTGCGTTCGTGTTCCGCAAGGACTATGACCTCCACAAGCAGAAACCGAACGAACTGCTCGACAGTCAGAAGCGCTACCTCGTCGGCGCGGGCATCAACACCCGCGACTATGCCGAGCGCGTGCCCGCGCTGGTCGACGCCGGTGTGGACGTGCTCGTGATCGACTCGTCCGAGGGCTACTCCGAGTGGCAGAAGCGCACGCTCGAGTGGATCCGCGAGCGCTACGGCGACAGCGTCAAGGTCGGCGCCGGCAACGTCGTGGACGCGGACGGCTTCCGCTTCCTGGCCGACTGCGGCGCGGACTTCGTGAAGGTCGGTATCGGCGGCGGCTCGATCTGCATCACGCGCGAGACCAAGGGCATCGGCCGCGGCCAGGCGACCGCCGTCATCGAGGTCTGCCGCGCACGCGACGAGTACTTCCGCGAGACCGGCATCTACGTGCCCATCTGCTCCGACGGCGGCATCGTGTACGATCATCACATCTCGCTCGCATTGGCCATGGGCGCCGACTTCGTCATGCTGGGCCGCTACTTCGCCCGCTTCGACGAGAGCCCTTCGGCCAAGGTCATGGTGAACGGCACCTACATGAAGGAGTACTGGGGCGAGGGGAGTGCCCGCGCCCGCAACTGGGGCCGCTACGATTTGGGCGGCAAGAAGTCGCTGTCCTTCGAAGAGGGCGTCGATTCGTACGTGCCCTACGCCGGCAGCCTGAAGGACAACATGGCCATCACCCTGCTGAAGCTGAAGAGCACCATGTGCAACTGCGGTGCGCTCACCATTCCCGAGTTCCAAGACAAGGCGAAGCTCACGCTGGTGTCCGCCACTTCCATCGTAGAGGGCGGCGCCCACGACGTGCTGCTGAAGGACAAGGCTCCCTACGCGAGCAACACCCGCTAAACCGGCCGGGATCTTGCGCCGCTGTATGCTGTCGCGAGGATGGCGGGGGCGGTGCCGAGGGTCGCGTAAAGAGGCCGTAGCTTCCGAGGCGAGCTTTTCGAGGTTTTCGACATAATCGACCCTATCGAGGGGCTGCGGTATATTGGCAGTCCCTCGATTTTGTTTGTAGGCGATAAAAGATCAACACTATTCGATATGCCAATTGCTGAGATAAAATGATAAGTGTCGAATTCCGAAGAAAACTTGCCAGATTGACGCGGCTTCGAATGATCGGCCTGCGAGCATCGCGCCCCGGCGCCCCTAGGCGCTCAAAGCGGCGAAGAGGTTTTCCATATCCTGCTCGTAGATGCTGTCGCGCAGGTAAATGAAGCTGATGTCGTGAAAGATGCCCGCATCGGAGAGGGGGATAACGCGCAGCGTGCCCTCTTGCACCTCCCGCTGCACGGCGGCCTCGTAGACGAAGGAAATCCCAAGATCGGCCTGGACGAATATCTTGATGATATCGAGGCTTTCCACGACGAAATGATCGGCGAAGGAGGCAGGCGAGAGATTGCGCTGAGCGAGCGCGTGGACAAGCACGTTGCGGCTGCCGCTGCCCTCCTCGCGCAGAATGAGTCGTTCGCCCAAGAGGTCTTCCAGGGTGCGTGGCGTACGCGGGAAGCGATGCTCGGCTGCGCAAATGGGCACCAAGCGCTCGGACGAGAAGGGGCGTGAGGCATAGCGGGCCTTGTCGAAGAGCCCTTCCACGAAGGCGCAATCGATGGTTCCCGCGTCGAGGAGCTCCATCAGGTGCTGGGTTCCGCCCGAGCGCACGGTGATTTGGATGTCGGGTCGGGCGCCCAGACAGCGGGCGAGGGGCCGGGCCACCACGTACTCGCCGGCGGTCAGCGTCATGCCGATGCGCAGCTTGACCGTGGCGCCATGGGCCACCTCCTCGATGCGCTCGTGCAGTAGCACGTCGTCGTGGGCCATGGTCGCTAGCCCGTCGCGCAGGACACGCCCCGCCGGTGTCAGCTCCAGCTTTTTGCGATGGTAGGTGAACAGCTTCGCGCCGTACTCGCGCTCCAGGTACGTGATGTGCTGGGAGACGGCCGGCTGGGTGAGCGCCAGCTCCTCAGCGGCTCGGGTGTAGTTCAGAGTGCGGCACACGGTGAGGAATGTCTTTACGCGAAAATCCTGCATTGCGTCTCCTTCGATGGGTGCGGTGGTTCCTGGGGACTCGGGTAGCATATCAATAAATTTCGCTAATGGCTACATAATGATATATAAGTTTTCTTTTGGTAAGAAACCGCGCATAATAAAGCCATCCTACTCCTGCGGATCGTTGCGTTATATCCGGCGATTCGTGGTCGAGACATTTCCGGCTCCAAAGGCCCCGACGAAAGGTGCTCTATGCGCGACATTATCAAGAAAGTACCCATCCCCACAGCGGGCGTGGCCTTGGGCCTGGCCGCTTTGGGCAACTTGCTTCAACCCTATGCCGAGGTCGCCCACATTGCTTGCGGGGCGCTGTCCCTCTTCTTGGTGGCTATGCTCGTCGCCAAGCTGATCATGTTCCCCTCCATGCTTCGCGAGGACATGAAGAACTCCGTTTTCGCAAGTGTTTCTGCCACGTTCTTCATGACGCTGATGCAGCTGGCCGGATACTTGGCTCCCGTGGCTATCGTGCCGGCTTTCGGGCTGTGGTGCTCGGCGGTGGCGGGGCATTTCGTGCTGATGACGTGGTTTACCCTGTACTATATCCGCCGCTTCAAGCTCACCGAGGTCTTTCCTACGTACTTCATTTGCTACGTGGGCATCATCGTGGCGGCTGTAACGTCTCCCGTCTTCGGCGCCGAAGCCTTCGGCCAGGGCATTTTCTGGTTCGGCTTTGCCTGCTACCTCGTGCTGCTCGCCGTGGTGACGATGCGCTACATCAAGCATGAGATCCCCGAAGGCGCTCGCCCGCTGTTCTGCATCTATGCTGCTCCTATGGGTCTGTCGCTGGTGGGATATCTGTCGGTTATGCCTGATCCGAACCTGGTGTTCGTGGCCGTGCTCATGGGCCTCGGCCAGCTGATGCTCATCGGCGTCGTCACCCGGGTGCCGAAGTTCCTCGCCCTGCAGTTCTATCCGAGCTACGCAGCCATGACCTTCCCCTTCGTCATCTCCGCGATGGCGCTCGGCAAGGGCGTGCAGGCTCTCTACGCTGCCGGCTACTCCATTCCGGCGCTCCCGGTGGTCGAGGCCCTCATCGCCGTGGAGACGCTGTTCGCCGCCGTGATGGTCGCCTACGTCTTCGTGCACTTCATGAAGTTCTTCTTCGGTACGCCGAAGGCGGCCAAGGCCCCGAAGACGCGTCCCGAGGTTCCTGCGGCTCTCACTGTCGAGGTCACCGAATAACGCTTGAACACCTATCGCCTCGCCGGCCCGACGTTCTGCTCTGGCCAACGACGGCCCCTCCTCTCCTCAGCGCCCCGATCCTCCACTGGGGCGCTCTCCTTTTTGGGAGAGGAGTTTCGTTTGTGGCGCGATTTTCCGATTTCCACCTGGTTGAGCATGCATGAGCGTGGAAATCGGGAAATCCCGCCATATTCTGCTCCATGGGGGATGAGCTTTTCGGTTTGCGGCATGGTTTGGAGCTTGCGACGCGCCTCGGGGCTTGCGGCACGCCTCGAGGCGTGCGGCCCTTATCTCTCGATGGCGCGGTTGATGAGGGCGCGCAGCTCGTCGATGCCGTCGCCCTTCTCCGACGACGTCACCACCATGGGTACGCCACCCGGCAGCTTGAGCGCCTTCTTGATGGCGGCGCGCTGCTTCATCTGCTGCTGCTTCGACAGCTTATCCGCTTTGGTCAGCGCGATGGCGAAGGGCAGCTCGGCGTCCATGAGAAACTGAACCATGTTGCGGTCGAGCGCCGAGGGCTCGTGGCGGATGTCGATGAGCGACACCACGAGTGCGAAGTCACGATCTTGATTGTAGTAGCCCTCGATGAGCTCACTCCACCGGCCCTTTTCTGCTTTCGACACTTTCGCGTACCCGTAGCCAGGCAGATCCACGAGATCGTGGCCGTCCACATCGTAGAAGTTGATGGTGGCCGTCTTGCCCGGCGTGGACGACACCTTCGCCAGGCCCTTGCGGTACATGAGCTTGTTGAGCAACGACGACTTACCCACGTTCGAGCGTCCCGCAAAGGAAACCTCGGGACCTGTGGATGCTGGCAGCTGCTCCGAGGTGCCGTAAGCGGCTTTAAACGATGCGTTGTGGAAGTTCATGGGTGCTCCTTCGCGGAGGGGATCGCGGTATTTCGCTATCATGGTACTTGAATTGGACGGTCGAAGGGCGAAGGGGCGCGGAAATGACGGCAAATCATAGGAAAGATGCGCTGGAAGTGGCGCACATCACGGGCGTGCAGGGCATTCGCGCCGCCATGGCGCGCTTGGCCGATGAGGAGGCCGACGTGCCGCTGCCCGGGGACGTGACCGAGGAGGTGCCGCTGGGGCGTCGCACCTGTGCCGTGTGCGCTGCCGACAACGACGGTTCCTGGGAGACCTGCTGGAACTGCGGCGCTTCTCTGCGCCGGGTGCGCTAGGGGCGGAACGTATAGCCGCCGTCTGTCCCGTGAGGGGCGCGGTCGAGCGCTGGCGCCCCTTTTCCAAGAGCGCATCATGGCTATAATGGGGAAATCAACTCGCGGCCGCGGGGAATGCGCGCGGTCGAAAGCCACGTTTTCGAGGGAGTGCCATGAAAGCCTACAACCCCCATGAGATCGAGCCCCGTTTGCAGTTGGCCTGGGAAGAGGCCGGGCTGTACACGGTGCCGGAGAATTCCGATGCGCCCAAGAAGTATGTCCTGGAGATGTTCCCGTATCCCTCCGGCGACATGCACATGGGGCATGCGAGCAACTACACCTATGGCGACGTGGTGGCCCGCTACTCCAAGATGCAGGGCTTCGACGTGCTGCATCCCATGGGCTGGGACGCCTTCGGCCTGCCCGCGGAGAACGCCGCCATCAAGCATCACAGCCATCCGGCCATCTGGACCTACGAGAACATCGAGACCCAGAAGAAGAGCTTCTCCCGCATGGGCTTTTCCTACGACTGGGATCGCAAGGTGGTGGCGTGCGATCCGGAGTACTACCGCTGGGGCCAGTGGATCTTCCTGAAGTTCTGGGAGCGCGGTCTCGTGGAGCGTCGCAACTCGCCGGTGAACTGGTGTCCGAGCTGCGGCACCGTGCTCGCCAACGAGCAGGTCATCGAGGGTCGCTGCTGGCGATGCGACTCCGAGGTGGAGAAGCGCGACCTCACCCAGTGGTACTACAAGATCACCGACTACGCCCAGGAGCTGCTGGACGACCTGGATCAGCTGGAAGGCTGGCCCGAGCGCGTGAAGCAGCAGCAGGCCAACTGGATCGGCCGCTCCGAGGGCGCCAACGTGGACTTCATCCTGTGCGACCGCGACGGCAACGCGCCGGCCGAGCCCACGGAAGACGACATCATCACCGTGTTCACCACCCGCGCCGACACGCTGTTCGGCTGCAGCTTCTTCTTGCTGGCGCCGGAAAGCAAGCTGCTCCGCGGCCTCGTGGAAGGCACCGAATACGAGGCGCCGGTCATGGAGCTGGTTGAGGCAGCCAAGAAGGTGACCGCCGTCCAGCGCGCTCAGGGCGACCATGAGAAGCACGGCGCGTTCACCGGTCGCTACGTGGTGAACCCCATCAATGGCGAGAAGGTGCCCGTGTGGGTGGGCGACTACATCGTGGCCGACTACGGCACCGGTGCCGTCATGGCCGTGCCCTGCGGCGACCAGCGAGATTTCGAGTTCGCCCGCAAGTACGATCTGCCCATCATCCCCATCATTCTGCCCGAGGACGACCCGCTGTACCCGCAGCTCAAGGACGAGCAGGGCCGCGTGGTGACCACGGTGGACTGGCCGGAGGCCTACGCCGCCGAGGGCGTTCTCGTGCAATCCGGTCCCTACACGGGCATGACCGGCGGTAAGCACTCCGAGGGCGAAGCAGCCATCGTGGCCGCGCTGGAAGAGATGGGTCGCGGCAAGCGCACCGTGGAGTTTCGCCTGCGCGACTGGCTTATCAGCCGCCAGCGCTACTGGGGCAACCCCATCCCCGCTATCCACTGCGAGAAGTGCGGCGTGGTGCCTGTGCCCGAGGAAGATCTTCCCGTGCGCCTGCCCGAGGACATCGATCTGGCCGCCGGCGAGACGCTGGCCACCCATGCCGGGTTCGTGAACACCACCTGCCCGGTTTGCGGCGGCCCGGCCAAGCGCGAGACCGACACCATGCCCCAGTGGGCCGGCTCCAGCTGGTACTTCCTGCGCTATATGGATCCCCACAATCCGGACGCTCTGGCATCGCCGGAAGCCCTGAATTACTGGGCGCCGGTGGATTGGTACAACGGCGGTATGGAGCACACCACCCTGCATTTGCTGTACTCCCGCTTCTGGCACAAATTCCTGTATGACATTGGCGTGGTGCCTACCAAGGAGCCGTACCAAAAGCGTACCTCCCACGGTATGATCCTGGGTCAAAACGGCGAGAAGATGAGCAAGTCCCGCGGCAATGTGGTCAACCCGGACGAGATCGTGGATCAGTACGGTGCAGACACCATGCGCCTTTATGAGATGTTCATTGGCGATTTTGAAAAGGCTGCTCCCTGGAACAGTGACTCCATTAAGGGCTGCAAGCGCTTTTTGGAGCGGTACTGGAACCTGCAAACCATGGTCACTCCGGAGGAGACTTACAGCAATGATCTGGAGACCCTGATGCACCAGACCATTCAAAAGGTGACGGAGGATATTGACCAGCTGAAGTGCAATACCGCCATTGCGGCGCTGATGACGCTCCTGAACAAAGTGTACGACAAGGGCAGCATCACCCGCGGCGAGCTGCGCACGCTGACCGTTTTGCTGAACCCCTTTGCCCCCCATGTAACGGAAGAAATGTGGGAAGTGGAGCAGTTCGGCGGTATGGTGCACGAGGCACAGTGGCCTGCATTTGACCCGGCCAAGACCAAGGAGGACACGGTGGAGATCGTGCTTCAGGTACTGGGCAAGGTGCGCTCCCGTATGACCATCAGCGCGGATACACCCAAGGAGGAAGTGCTGGCCGCCGCCAAGGCAGACAGCAAGATTGCCGCACTGCTGGCGGGCAAGACCATCAAGAAAGAGATCTATGTGCCCGGCAAGCTGGTGAACTTTGTTGCCATCTAACGGCAATTACACATTGTAATAAATCACAGACTTTGGACGGCCTCGGCAGTGCAGAACTGCCCCGGTCGTCCTGTATTTTTGCCGAATTTGACCGAAAAGGGGATTTGTGCTATACTATTCTGCAGATTTTTACAGGATGTGAGTGTGTGAAGAAAATACTAAGCGTATTTTTGGCCGCTTTATTTGTGATCTGTACTGCGTTTGCCGTGCCTGTGCCCGCCTCTCCCGACGCCCGGCAGCATGTGGAGAACGCGCTGGAGACCTTGCAGACCAAGAACGGTTATATTCCCGGCAAGTCTGCCAAGGTGGTGGGTAACTGCTTTGGCTTTGTGTCCGCCGTGTGCAAAGAGTTGTACGGCGTGACCTACTATAATGAGCAAATGCGCGGCTCCTATCGCTATAATCATACGGGAAATTATTATACCGTGGCCAGCAAGACCTTTTCTGCCGCCACTACTGCTGCCAAGCAAAAGACGGTGGCCCGGCAAGTGATGGATTTTATTGTGGACAATGCAGCCGCCGGTGACGGGATCTCTTA